>Ga0209467_1001519_pt1 | contig 19824 bp, 16 predicted proteins | sample Higcelwee11metaG_FD_187175 | JGI IMG/M metagenome (GOLD analysis project Ga0209467, IMG submission 187175) | Freshwater pond sediment microbial communities from the University of Edinburgh, under environmental carbon perturbations - High... | ecosystem: Environmental > Aquatic > Freshwater >...
AAAAGTTTTGAAGGAGGGTCCAGGGAGGAAACTTTTTCAAAAGTTTCCTCCCTGGCCGCCGGAGGCTCCCCATGCATCCTTCCCATTCCCATCCCCATTCCTCTTCTCCCCATTCTTCCTCCCCCCCCACCCCCACGGGCGCGCCGCCGCTGCGGCTGATCGCCTGGGAGGTGACCCGGGCCTGCAATCTGGCCTGCAAGCACTGTCGGGCCGAGGCCATGCCCGAGCCCTGGCCCGGGGAGCTGTCCACGGCCGAGGCCAAGGCCTTAATCGACACCTTTCCCGAGACCGGTTCGCCGATCATCATTTTTACCGGCGGCGAGCCGCTGATGCGCGCCGACGTGTTCGAGCTGGTGCGCCATGCCGATTCCAAGGGCCTGCGCTGCGTCATGGCCCCCAACGGAACCATGATCACCCCGGAAAACGCCCGCGAGATGAAGGATTCGGGCATCCAGCGGTGCAGCATCTCCATCGACGCCCCGGAGGCCGCCGCCCATGACGCCTTTCGCGGCGTGCCCGGGGCCTTCGACAAGGCCATGCGCGGCATCGGCTACCTCAAGGACGCCGGAGTGGAGTTTCAGATCAACACCACCGTGACCAGAAACAACCTGGACCAGTTCAAGGACATCTTCAAGCTGGCCGAGGGGCTTGGCGCGGCGGCCTGGCACATCTTTCTGCTGGTGCCCACGGGCCGGGCGGCGCAGCTCGGAACCCAGGTGATTTCCGCCGAGGAATACGAAGAGGTGCTCAACTGGTTCTACGACTTCCGAAAGACCACCAGCATGCATCTGAAAGCCACCTGCGCGCCGCACTACTACCGGATCATGCGCCAGCGGGCCAAGGCCGAGGGCGTGGCCGTGACCCCCGACACCTTCGGCATGGACGCCATGACCCGGGGCTGCCTGGGCGGTACGGGATTCTGCTTCATCTCCGCCGTGGGGCAGGTGCAGCCCTGCGGCTACCTGGAGTTGGACTGCGGCAACGTCAAGACCACCCCCTTTCCCGAGATATGGCGCACCTCCAAGCCCTTCCTGCAGTTTCGCGACAAATCGGCCTACGAAGGCAAATGCGGCGTCTGCGAATACCATCGGGTCTGCGGCGGCTGCCGGGCCCGGGCCTACACCATGTCCGGCAACTACATGGCCCCCGAACCCCTGTGCAGCTACGAACCCTCGCGGGGATAGAGGCGTCGGGGCTGCCGCCCCGAACCCCGCCCGGGGGAAATCATTTCCCCCGGACCCCCTGACATCGTTGGCGGTTCCGGATCGGCAAAGCCGCTCCGGAAACGCCAACGAAAGTCAGGATGGCCGGAGAACATGAGTTCTCCCGCACGCGGACGCGAAGCGCATGCCGGATCAAATCACCCGCAGAACACGTTTATGTACAAAATGTCAGTTTTAATTAAAATATACTTGTATAAAATATGTTAGACAGGTATATTTCGGCATGAACATTCCTCGGGAAGATCTCATTGCCGTTCTGTCGCAGTTCAATCCCTGGTGGAGGGGCGAGGGCATCGCCGATTTGCCCGCCTGGAAGCGGGCGGTATTCCGGGAGCTTTATGCGTGGGTTGTCGCCCCGCCTGCCCCGCGCGCCGTGCTGATTTCCGGCGCACGCCAAGTGGGGAAGACGACGCTTCTTCTTCAGGCTATTGAGAAGCTTATCAATGAGGGCACTCCTTCAGCCAATATCCTGTATGCCACGTTTGATCACCCGCTTCTCAAGCTGGCGGGAATCGACGCCGTCCTCGACGCCTGGCGTGAGCGGGAGCCCAAAATGCCAGGCCCTGAGTATCTCTTTCTTGATGAGGCGCAATTCATCAGGGATTGGGGGACGTGGGTCAAGCTTCAGGTCGATTTTCAAAAGCAACGCCGGATAATATTTACCGGCTCGGCGATGCCTTTGGCAGAGGCCGAACAAGAATCCGGGGTCGGGCGTTGGCATGCCATCAAGCTGACGACGCTTTCTTTCTATGAATATTTGCACATCAAACGCCTTGATCTTCCCCGTTTGCCATCCGTCCATACCCTCAAAGAACTTTTCCAGTGGAGTCCTTCGGAACTGTACAAATGTTCCGAATCTGCCTCGCCATATGTCGGTCATTTTCATGAATACCTTCTTCGCGGCGGCTTCCCGCAATCGGCTCAAATTGAAAGCATAACCCAGGCACAACGGCTTTTGCGTGAGGATATTATCGACAAGGTTCTGAAGCGAGACATGACCGCTCTCTTCGGTGTCAGAAGAGTTCTCGATTTGGAACATACATTTTTGTATCTGTGCATGCATGATGGTGGTATTCTCGATATGCAGAATCTGTGTTCAAATCTTGAAGTGAAAAGACCAACAGCACAAAATTTTATTGAATTATTAGAGTCGGTACACTTGATATATCGCTTGCCGCCGTATGGATACGGGAAAGATATTCTCAGGGCGAAGTTTAAAATATATCTGGCCGATGCAGCGATTTCTCCAGCGGTTATGTTGAAAGGAAAGTCGATGCTTGAAGACCCGGAATCAATGGGGACAGCCACAGAGACCTCTGTTTTCAAACATCTTTTCGCTCGTTACTATACTCAAAGTGTCAAGTTTTCATATTGGAAGGGGAAAAAAGAGCATGAAGTTGACCTTGTCGCGGAGATCGGTGGAGAAATAGTCCCTTTCGAGGTGAAATACAGAACGCAGCACACAGAGACCAGGGATCTCAGGGGACTTGTGGAATTGATGGGAACAAAAGAACTTACCAGGGGCTATGTTGTGACAAAGTCTATTAATGATTTCGGTCTATTGACGAAAGACGACGGTGTGGCGCGGCGGATTATGAGAATCCCGGCCCCTCTTCTTTGTTATTGGATGGGACAGAGCGAACTGGAGGGGTTTTCCTCTGAAGAGAGTGCCGGAGGATGATATTTCAACAAAACTATTGGATTGAAGGTAAAGTGACAGTATTCACCTGACACCTCCGTCCCCGGCGGGGGAGAGATCAGCGAAGCGCGCCAAAATTTTCGAAGGGGGGGCCAGGGGGGAAACCTTTTGTAAAAGGTTTCCCCCCTGGCTCTTCTACGCCTCTCCCCTCGCCATCAATTCTTTGAACAGAACCGCCGCGCCGCATTGTTTGGACACGGCCGTGGCTGACCATGCGCCGTCGGCCACGTATTTCCCGCTCGTGTAGTGGTTGGAGAAGCTCCACAGGTAGGGCGAGGGGACAAGGGGGTGGTGCTGGCGGTAGCCGAAGCCGTTGTAGCGTTCGAACTGGTAGAGCATGCCGGGCAGGGACCAGTCCGTGCCCGGCCCCAGTTTTTTCATGGCCAGGGCGTCGGCGGCGCTTTGCTCCCAGGTGAAGGGCGGCTGTCCCTGGCGTGGGCGTCCGGATGGGACGCGCACGGTGCGGGCCGTGAGCGGGTCGCCGTTGTGCAGATGGCGGTCGAAGCGGCCGGAGCATTCCATGGTGTGGAGGATGGCGAGGAAATGCCAGGGGATGCCCAAGTCGCGCCCCAGGGCGGCGTACCGGTCGCGGTGCCGGAGGAGGCTGCTGGCGGCGGCCGTCGCCTGTGCGGCGTGCCGGGGGTGGACGGTGCAGGCGTCAAACAGGCTGGCGTATTCGGCGGCCAGGGCGGGCGTCAGGGGTACGGTGGCCATGGTGCGGACCTCCAGGCTGGGATTGTCCCCCAAGCGGGGTAATCCCATGACGCCATATCCGCCGGACGCGCGCCACCCGGAGCGTGTCCCGGATGGGGGGCGAATCCCCGGAAACCGTTCGCCGGGACGGCGCATCCGGTCCACGCCGTCCCGGGGAAGTGTCCGCCTGGGGGGCTACCAGCCGGGCAGGCTCAGGCCCTTGAGGTTTCTCTCCTTGAGCATGACCGATATGTCGTGCTGGTGGTTTTTTATGGCCTCCTGGAAACGGAACCAGTGCGAGGTCCGGTAGGTCTTGGGATGTTTCCAGCGGTAGCTGTCCTTGAGCAGGGTGGGAACCCAGGTAAACCAGTCGTCGGGCAGCCCGTGCACCTCGGCCCGCACGGCCGCGCTGAACCAGGCCTTGGGATCGTAGTCCGGGAGCGGTTCGCCGCCGTATTCCAGCGTGTGGGCCAGGGCCTTGTAGCGTCCCAGCCGCGAGGCCACGTGTGTGTTGCCGGGGTCGCGGCCGCCGATGGCCGCGCCGAGGTCGAGGCACAGGGTTTCCGCCGCATCGGCCAGTTCGCCGGGCGGCGTCTGGGAAGAGCGGTGGGCGGCCAGTCGCATGAAGAGCGCCCTGGCGGCGTCCAGGAACCGGGTCTTGTTCGCCACCTGGGGCGCGAGCAGTCTCGGATCCTCCCAGACGTTTCCGGGGAGGTCGGGGTCGTGCATGGCCTCGGCGTGGCCGATGTTGGGCGTCAAGGGGCTGAAGGGGTTCTTCAGGGAATTGAAGGTGTTCCTGTAGCCGATGAAGTTTTGGTGGGCGTAGGTGTCGGCGAAGACGTGGCAGGCCACCCCGATGCGGTACGGATCGCCCGTGGCCAGGGCCATGTCCAGCATGTCCACGGCGTTTTGGCTGCCCGGGGTGGTGTTGAGCCAGTGCATGAGCCCGTCCGTGCGGTAGGCGTCGGGGCTTTGGGGATCACCGGGCATGAAATGGAAGAGGCAATAGACCCGCAACAGCTCGTCCTTGGCCTTGGTGATGTCATAGGTCTGGGAGAAGTAGTTCTCGTAGCGCAGGGCGTCGCTTTGGTCGTCGATGACCAGGGTGTGGATGTTGTCGTCGACGTATTGGCAGCTGTAGGCCACGAGGGCGGCCTCGTCCGGCGTGAAACCGGCCCGGGCCGCGATGAGATAGGTCATGTGGTAGTGGAATTCGATGTCCATGGGACGCCTTCGGGGTTGGGTGTTGGGGCGGATCGCCTCCCGACGTGTCGGGAAGCCGGGTGAGTCATGCGTTCGATACGGCGGCTGAGAGAACCGTGTGTTTGAAAGACCGGGCTAGGGAGTCGGCGGCGCTGGCGCCATTTTCCCAAGCGCCGCATGAAGCCAGGCTGCCTGCGGCGACCCCGACTCCCACAGGGGGCTGCCCTGCATGTGGGACAGAAATTTTACATGCCTGGACATGTTGGGGGCCATCGCGCCGTCCTGCGCGCCCGGCAGACCCAGGAAACGGCGGGGATTGGCCTCGGCGATGATTGGGAAATCAGGGCCGAGTTCGTATTTGAACATGTCCCAGTATTCCGAATTGCTGCGGGACAGATAGATCATGTAGTAGTCCGTGCCCCACAGGATGTTTTGCGACAGGCTTTTGTCGTTCAGATAGCCCTTGAGCCGTTCGAAGTAGGCCCGGCGCACGGCGGCCCGGCCCAGGGGTTCGTCCTGGTAGGACACGTCGCCGTAGACCCGGCCGCCCAGGTCCGGGTCTTTGATCATGTCGAGCAGCATGACGCGCCAGCGGTAGGGTTCGCTTCCGGGGTCGGTGAAGATGTCCTCGTCGGCGAAATGGGCGAAGTCCAGGCGGACGTTGGGATATTTGAGCAGCAGGGGTTTCCAGTCCCCGGGATAACAGCGCAGGGCCGTGGCCGGGGAGGCCGCGAATCCGCCGCTGTTGGCGTGCATGACGATGGGGGCGTGGAAGGAGTCGCACAGGGCGAAGAGATCCTCCATGCCGGGCGCGGCCGGGCCGTGTTCGGCCAGGGACGGATAGAGCTTCACGCCCACGCAGGCCCCGCCGGTCAGGGCGGCTTCCACGATCTCCAGGCCGTTTTCCCCTGTCGGGCGGCCCGTCCGGTTGGGATTGAAGGCCACGAAGGGCAAGACCCGGCCGGGGTGGCGCAGGGCCTGTTCCACGGTCTGGCGGTACTGGTCGAAAAACAGGGCGTCGTCCTTGGACGGTTTTTCGGAAATCACGTCCATCATAAGCGCCGTGACCAGGCCATCTTCCGTTTGATCGTCCAGGAGGTCGCGGGTCTTGGCCAGCAGGTCGTCGGTCACGGCGGCGATGTCCGGCAAAAATCCCAGGCGCAGAAATTCCCAGAGATAGAGGCCGCCGCGCCGCCGGGTGTTGATCATGTCGTAGAGTTCGCCCAGGGCCTCACGGTTATCCGTGGCCCTATCCAGGCGTTTGTCGATGAAGTTGACGATGAGTTCGGCAAAGGGCTTGGACAGGCCGCCGCGATTCAGGCGGGCCGCCAAAATGGCCTTGGCGGCATCGGTCAGGAAGGTCTTGAAGTTGAAGACATGGCAATGGGCGTTGATGCGCATGGCTGTCCCCCGGATGGTGGTGAGTGGCGGATATCTCCCTGCTCCATACGATGATCGGGGAATTATGCAACAATATAATTTGAATCAACGAAAAATATCCAGATATCCGAATATGCTGCGCGATCCGTGAGGTAAATCGGGAGGAAGAGGAAAAACAGAGTGGTTTTGGGGAATTAGCCACGCATTGAGGGACGCGGGGCCAGTTCGGTCCAGAGAGGGCAAGGGCCGTTTCCCCGGGCGAGGGGGATACGTCCGGTCCATGCCCGGACAGGGGAGGGCCGACGCCGTCGGGCGGCAGGCCGGGCATGCCCGGCAACCCGGGCCGAAGATCAGCCCCGGCCCGGGGCCGTAAACGTGCCGTTTTGCACGGCGGTCAGGAAGTCGCGGATAAAGGGCCAGTAGTCGGGGTTGTCCAGGATGGAGTTGTGTCCCCCGGCCAGCCGCCGGAAATCCTTGGGACCGGCCCACACGGCGGCCAGGGCTGTGGCGTGGGACTCGGGAATGAGGGTGTCGTTGGACGCGGTGAGGAAAAGGGTGGGGGCCGTCACCTGGGCCGCGTCGGGCAGCACGTCGAAGGGTTGGCGCAACAGCAGTTTTACGGGCAGAAGCGGATGCGCCGCCTGCCCCACGGACAGGATGCTGTCGTAAGGCGTCACCAGCACCACGGCCTCCACCGGACGCCGGGCGGCCACATAGGCGGCCACGCCGCTGCCGATGCTGCGGCCCATGACCGCGATGGGCGCGCCGGGGAAGCGGATCGCCAGGGCGTCGTAGACGGCCAGGGCGTCGGCCTTGACGCGCGCCTCGGTGGCCTTGCCCGTGGACGCGCCGTAGCCCCGGTAGTTGAAGGCGGCCAGGGTGAAGCGGGGCAGTTCGGTCGGGGACCACAGGAAAAACGAGGCCGCCTCCTCGGCGTTGCCCTGGAAAAAGAGCAGGATGGGCGCGGGAACCTGGGTCGGCGACGTCCCGTCCCCGGTTGCCGGGTCATCGTCAGGGGCGGGCAGGGCGGGCAGGGTGCGGGGCAGCAGATATCCCGCCAGCGTTTCCCCGTCCGGGGTGGTGACGGTCGCGTCCTGGAAGTCCGGGTGGTAGGCGCGGAGTTGGGACACAAGGGCCTGGTCGGTCTCCCGTCCTGGGAAGACCTGGGAATCCTGCAAGACATACATCAGGGCCGCATATCCCGCGTAGGCCAGAAAAAGCGTGAAAAGGCCCACCGTTACGATCTTCATCTTCACTCTCTCCTCTCCTTCCCGCCACATGCGGCGTGGCGCACGTTAGCCCGAAACGCCGCCAGGGGAAACCCCGGGGGCCGCGCCCATTTCGTCGGGATGCCGTGTCCTTGTCGGCGACGGCCCAGGCGCGGGCGGCTAGAATCTGCGGTCAACGCCGGGAGATGCGCCCGGGATTTCTTGACAAACGCCGGATCGTGCCCATAACCCCCTTTTGTCCGAAAAAGGAGGACGCATGTCAGGGACCGGATACGTTCACGGCTACGGCAAGCGGGAGGCCGAACGCCTCCTGGACCAGGCGGGCGGCCTGGCCGGGCTTTTGCACCATGACACGGGCTATCCCCCGGGAACCACGGTCCTGGAGGCCGGATGCGGGGTGGGGGCCCAGACCGTGATCCTGGCCGAAAAAAGTCCGGGCGCGGAGATCATAAGCGTGGACATCTCGCCTGATTCCCTGGCCCGGGCCGAGGCCGCCGTGACCGGGGCCGGATACCGCAACGTGCGGTTCCATCAGGCCGACATCACCCGGCTGCCCTTCCCGGCCGAGTCCTTCGACCATGTTTTCGTGTGCTTCGTCCTGGAGCATCTGCCGGACCCCATGGCCGCCCTGACCGAGCTTTGGCGCGTGCTCAAAACCGGGGGAAGCGTCACGGTCATCGAGGGCGATCACGGCTCCTGTTATTTCCATCCCGAGACACCTGCGGCGCGCACGGCCTGGAACGGCCTGGTCCGGGCCCAGGCCCTGCTCGGAGGGGATTCCCTCATCGGCAGGCGGGTCTATCCCCTGTTGGCCGGGGCGGGTTTTGGCGACGTGCATGTCTCGCCGCGTCTGGTCTATTCCGACGGGTCGCTGCCGGATTTGGCCGATGCCTTTGTGCGCAAGATCATCGTGCCCATGGTGGCCGGGGCGCGTCAGGCGGCCCTGCACGAGGGGCTGGCCGATGCCGCGACCTTTGACGCGGGCCTGGCCGACCTGTTGCGCACGGCCGAGCCGGACGGCGCCTTCAACTACACCTTTTTCAAGGGCACGGCCCGAAAATGAGCCTGAAAAAGGGGCCTCCGAAGGGGGGCTTCCTGTGGCGGGCGGCCTGCCGGGTGGCCCCGGTGGTTTTGGGCTACGTGCCCGTGGGGTTCGCCTATGGGGTTTTGGCCAAAAACGCCGGGCTTTCCACGCAAAACATCCTGTCCATGTCCGTTTTGGTCTTTGCCGGATCGGCCCAGTTCATCGCCGTGGGGCTTTTGGCCGCCGGGGCGTCCATGGCCGGGATCGTCCTGACCACCTTCGTGGTCAATCTGCGCCATCTGCTGTTTGCGGCCGCCCTGTCGCCGTCGCTTGGGACGTGGCGCAGGCGCGACCTGTCCCTTCTGGCCTTTGAACTGACGGACGAGACCTTCGCCCTGCACGCCGGGGCCCTGCGCCAGGGACCGCTGTCCCGGGCCGAGACGTTGGCCGTGGGGGTCATGGCCCAGGCCGCCTGGGTGCTGGGATCCATGCTGGGGGCCGTGGCCGGGGCCGAGATTGGCGACGTGCGGCCCATCGCCCTGGATTTCGCCCTGCCGGCCATGTTCATCGCCCTTTTGGCCGGTCAGGTGAAGACCCGCACCCATCTGGCCGTGGCCCTTTTTTCCGGAATCCTGTCCACGGCCCTGGCCCTGTCCGGCGTGGACCGTTTCGGCGTCCTGGCCGCCACCCTGGCCGGGGCCGCTCTGGGAACCCTATGGCAATCCTCGATCAGACCGACGTCTTCTTGACCATCCTTGGCATGGCCCTGGCCACCTACCTGCCCCGGGCCGCGCCCCTGGTCTTTTTGTCCGGCCGCACCCTGCCGCCGCTTGTGGTGCGGTTTTTGGGGTTTGTCCCGGCGGCGGTGCTGGCCGCGTTGCTTTTCCCGTCCGTCTTCGCCTCCCAGGGGCGCCTGGATCTTTCCCCGGGCAACGTCTTTCTCCTGGGCAGCATCCCGGCCACGCTGGTCGCCTGGCGCACGGGCAGTTTCTTCGGGGCCGTGGCCGCAGGCATGGGCACGGTGGCCGCCCTGCGGTATTTCGGCGGATAGGGGCGCGGCATCCCGGTCAGGCGTCGCCTTCCGTGGAGCATGGGGCGGCGGCATCCCGGGGTCCGGTCATCTCCTGCCAGGCGGCCATGACCTTGGCCGCCTCCCTGTCCAACTCGCACAGGGCCTCCCCGGCCCGGGCAGCATCTCCGGCCCGGGCGGCCTCCTCAAGGCGGGAGGCGGCCTCGCGGCAGGCCAGGGCCCCCATGGCGGCCGTGGCGCTTTTGAGGGTATGGGCCGTGCGGGCCAGGCCTCCCAGATTCCCCTCCGTCAGGGCCGTCCTGGCCGTGGCCAGGCCAAGGACGGTCTCCTTGGCCCCCACCGCCAGGATCAGGCGATATTCCTCGTCCCCGATGCCCATGCGCCGGGTGGCGTAGGCCTTGTCCAAAACGGGCGGGGCGTTGTGATCGTCCGGGGCTGCGGCGTCTTCCTGCTCGTCCTGGGCAGGGGGCGACACCCAGAAGGTACGCCGGGGTTGGGCCACCCGATGCAGGGCCCGGGCCAGTTCCGCCTGGGAAACGGGCTTGGTCAGAAAGCCGTCCATGCCCGCCTGGATGCATTCCTGGCGGATCTCGGGCAGGGCGTGGGCGGTCATGGCCAGGATGGGCACCTCCGGCCGTTTCATCCGGACCTGGCCCTGGCCGCCCCGGCGGATGCGCCGCGTGGCCTCCAGGCCGTCGAGGTCCGGCATCTCGATGTCCATGAGTACGGCGTCGAAGTCCTCCCCGGCCAGGGCCGAAAAGGCCTTTTCGGCATCTGCGGCATGCAGGGTGTCGTGCCCCAGGCGGGAAAGCATGAGCATGGCCACCCGGGCGTTTAAGGCATTGTCCTCGACCAGGAGGATCCGCAGGGGGCGGGTGTCGGGCAGGGCTTGGCGCGTTTCGTCGGCGTCCTGGGCCAGGTCCGGATTGCCGGTCTGGAAAATGATGCTGAACTGGAACCGGCTGCCCTCCCCGAGCCGGGAGCGAACCGAGATATTGCCGCCCATGAGCTCCACGATCTGCCGGGAGATGGACAGCCCAAGCCCGGTCCCTCCGTAGGTGCGGGTGATGGAGGTGGTGGCCTGGGTGAATTTCTGGAAGATGCCCTCAAGCTTGTCCTCGGGGATGCCGATGCCCGTGTCGGCGACGTCGAAGCGGAGTTGCACCCGGTCGTCGTCTCCCTGGGGCATGGGCACGCGGCCCACATCGATGCGTACCTCTCCGGCCGGGGTGAACTTCACGGCGTTCCCGGCCAGATTGAAAATCACCTGGCGCAGCCGCACGGGATCGCCGCGCAGATATCCCGGCACATCCGGGGCCACGGTCAGGGTCAGGGCCAGCCCCTTGCGTGCGGCCTCGGCGGCCAGGGCCCGGCGCACGCCCTCCAATATCCGGCGCAGATCGAAGTCGATATGCTCCAGGGTCAGCCTTCCGGCCTCAATCTTGGAGACGTCGAGGATGTCGTTGAGCACGGCCAAAAGATGCGTGGCCGAGTCTTTGACCACGCCCAGGTAGTCGCGCTGCTCGGGGGTCAGCGTGGTGGCCAGGGCCGCCTCGGTCATGCCGGCCACGGCGTTGAGGGGGGTTCTGATCTCGTGGCTCATGGCCGCCAGAAAACTGCTCTTGGCCCTGGTTCCGGCCTCGGCGGCGTCCTTGGCCGCCCGCAGGTTGCCCTCCAGGAGCTTTTGGCGGCTGATGTCGTCGAAGGCGAAGATCACCTCCTGCATCGGATTTTTGGGGTCCAGGGGTTTGGCGTAGATGCGCACCCAGCCCGTGCCGCCGTCTTTGAGGCGGACATCTTCTTCGCTCCGGTAGGCCCCTTCGCGGTGCAACGCCTGTTGATAGCGGGTCTCGAACTCCGTTCCGCCCACGTCGGATGTATAAATATGGGAGAGGCCCCTTCCGGTCAGTTCCTCGGGGAGATAGCCCAGGATCTCCGCCCCCCGGCGGTTGATTTTGCGGCACACGCCGTTTTGGATGAGCGCGATGCCCACCAGGGTGTTCTCCACGATGGCCTCGAGTTCGGAGACGGCGTCGCGCAGATGTTTTTCGGCCAGGGTGCGTATGGTCACATCCAGATAGGTGTACAGGCGCCCGCACACCCGCCCGCCCATGCGGTAGGTTCTGGCCCGGCGTTCCAGCAGCCTGGCGTCGGCCATCTCCACCACGTCCACGGCCTCCATGGTCAGGTTGTCGAGCAACTCGTTGATGCGGGTGGAAAAGGCCGCCGGGTCTTTGGCCTGGGCGGCGGTGGCGGCCAGGCGGGCCTCGGGGGTGGGCAGCAGGGACCAGTCGCGGGAAAGGCCGAAAAGTTCGAGGAACCGGTGATTGACGGCCACGATGTCCCGGTTGGCAGCCACCACCAGGATGCCTTCGGCCGTGGACTCGATGGTGGCCGTGAGCAGATCGAGCAGACGGGCGCTCTCGGCCCGGGCCCGTTCCCGCTCCAGGATTTCGTCGGTGAGCCGGGCGTTGGCCGACTCCAGGTCCGAGGTCCGCTGGCGGACCTTGGCCTCCAGGGTCCGGTTGGACTCCTCAATCTGTTTGTTTCCGGCCTCAATGCGTGCGGCGTTTTCCCTGAGTGTCAGGGACATGGCGTTGAACGCCCCGGCCATGCCGCCGATTTCGTCGCCGGTGTCCAATTCCACGGTCTCGCCGGGATGCCCCCCCCGAACCCGTTCCATGGCCCCTCGCAACTGGTTCACCGGCCCGAGCACCGCCCGGCGCAGCAGCCAGTGCATAAGCCCAAGCATGACCACGAGGTTGACGCCCAGGGCCGAGATGAAAAACATGGTCATGATCCGGCCCTGGCGGTCCAGGTTTTCCGGGGAATAGGCGATGCGCACGTAGCCCACATCCTCGCCGATCATGGAAATGGCCTCGGCGTAGCACAAGGCGCGTTTGTCGCCGATCACGGCATTGAAAAACTGCGGCCCGGAGGCCAGCCTGGACCGGTCCTGCGGCGACAGGGGGTCGCCGGTCTCATGCCCGGCCAGGCCGAAGACCGATCCGTCCGGGAGATAGACGGCCGCACCCTGCACGTCCCGGACCTTGATCATCTCCCTCAGGGTGGCGGCCACGGCCCGATCCTGGCGGGCGAAGATCTCGTTGGCCAGGGACTCGTAGCGCTGGGCCACCACGCTTTGCAGCAGAACCTGGATATGGTCCAGGGCGACCTGGCGTCTGTTCGCGGCGTAGAAGGATAGAAAAAAACTTGAGATTACGGCCACAACCGTAAAAGTCAAAAGGATGGCCAGATTGATCTTGGAGCGCAGGGGCAAGGCGAAAAGGTGGGACATGGCTCGTGGCTGCCTTATCGGAACGCGGTGAAAAAGATGGCGTGGCCGTTTTCGAAACGCAGGATGCTGACCTCCTTGCCCATGGGGTTGCGGTCGGCGTCGAAGGTGATGGACCCTGTGCCGCCGGGGAAATCCCGTGTCTTTTGCAGGGCCGTCCGGATCGCGTTGCGGTCCAGGCTGTCCGCCCGGCGGATGGCGTCGGCCAGCACCATGACCGCGTCATAGGCCAAAATGGCGTCGGGTTGGACCGGAGCGCGGCCGTGGGCCTTCTGGTAGGCCTGAGCGATGTCCTTCCCGGCGGCGACGGGGGAGTCCGGATGCCAGTGGGTGGTGTAGAAGTGTCCGTTGGCGGCCCCTCTCCCGGTTTCGACCATGGTCGGCCCCCATCCGTCTCCCCCCAGGAAGGGGACGGTGATGCCCATGGATGCGGCCTGGCGCACGATGTGCCCGGACTCCAGGGCGTAACTCGGCAAAAAGACCACATCCGGGGCGGCGGCGGCGACGGCCGCCAGTTCACCGGAATAGTCCGTGACGTTGGACTTGAAGCCCTGCTCGCAGACGATCCGGCCGCCAGCGGCGGTGAACGCCTGGGAGAAAATGGCGGCCAGGCCTTGGCTGTAGGCGTTGCCCACATTGACCAGGATGGCGGCGGTTGCGGCCGACAGCCCGACCCGGGCGAAGCGGGCCAGCAGTTCACCCTGTTGGTCGTCGGTGTAGCAGACGCGGAAGATCCATTCGCCGATCCGGGTCACGCCCGGGTGGGTGGCGATGGAGGCCACAAACGGGGCCTTGGCCTGCTGGCAGACCTCGGCCATGGCCGTGGCCATGCCGCTCCAGGGGCCTCCGACCACGGCCACCGCGCCGGCTTCAACGGCCTGCAAGGCGGCCTGTCGGGCGCCCAGGGGCGTGCCGTGGTTGTCAAGGGGCAGAAGCTCCACCCGGCGTCCCAAAAGTCCCCCCGAGGCGTTTATGCCCTCCACGGCCAGGGCCGCGCCGTGAAAATCCTGTTTGGCGGTGCCCACGGAGGCCTCGCCGGTCGCGTCGTAGATGGCCGCGATGCGCACGGGGTCGCCCTCGGACCCGGCGAGGCAGGGCTGCTCGTCCCATCCCGCCCCGAGGGCCGCCATAAGGCCCAGGAAAACAAGCAACGGCAGGCGGCAGGCCAGGGCGGCGCGGGCCGCACGCCCCCGGGCGGCGGGAAGATTAGTCCTTTGCATGCGGCTCATCCGGGGTGACGGTTCGCAGCAGGCTGGACGTGCCGTTTTGGATTTCCATGATGTGGACGCTTTTTTTAATGGTTCCCTTCGGGGTGAAGGTCAAAACGCCCGTGACCCCGGGGACGTCGCGCATGTCCGCGAGGGCCTGGGCCAGGGCCAGGGGTTGTGCGCCGCCGACGGTCAAGGCGGCTTTGGCCGCCATGTGAACGGCGTCGTAGGCCAGGGCCGATCCGGCGACCGGCTGGCGGCCGAAACGGGCGGCGTAGGCTGTGGAGAAGCGGCGCGAAATCTCGTCGGTCATGAACGCGGCCCAATGATCGGTATAATAGCCCCGTCTGGGCAGGTCGCCCCTGAGATGTTGGAACCGCGAGCTTCCCCATCCGTCCCCGGCCAGGGGGATGGCGCGCAGTCCCGCCTCATGCATCTGCTTGAGCATGATGGACGCATCAAGCCAGTATCCGGGCATGAACAGCACATCGGCCTTGGCCTGCACCGCGTTTTTCACCACCTCGTCGAAATGGCGCTGCTGCATTTTGTATTCGATCTCCGCCACCACCTTCCCCCCCAGGTCGAGGAACCGTTTGCGAAACGCGTCGGCCATGGCCAGGGCGTAGGCGCTGGTCACGTCCGTGAGAATGGCCGCCGTGGCGGCGGCAAGATCCGTGCGGGCGAAGGCGGCCATGACGTCGGCCTGGTCGTTATCGTCGAAGCAGATCCGAAACACCTTGTCGCCGACGGCCGCGATCTCGGGGTGGGTGGCGATGACGGAGATGATGGGGATGCCCGCCTCCTGGGCCGCCTTGGCGGCCTCCAGGGCCTGGGAGCTGTAGGACGGGGAAAGCAGGATGGCGGCCCCGGCGGCGATGGCCTGCCTGGTGGCGGATTTGGCCATGATCGGCGTGTTCCGGGTGTCGTAGGCGGTCATGACGATGTGCAGGCCGTCTGGCGTGGCGGCGTTGATCTCCTCCACGGCCAGAAGCGCCCCGTTCCAGATGTCCGAATCGTCTGGCGCGCCGGGTCCGGTCAGGCCGATGACGAATCCGATGGGCAGGGTGATTTCGGCCAGGCCAGGGACGGGGAAGGCAAGGGTTGTCGCCCACAGGAGCAGAAAGGAGGCGGCGACATGCCGCCACAGGGAAAAAATCGCGCCAGTTGCTCGCCGGGGCATGCCGTGTCGCGCCCCGATGCGTGTGGAGGGATGGCGGATGGGGGATGAATCCATGGCGTTCTCCATGGGATATTCCCGGGGGGCGCGCCTCGTCCCTGCGTCTGGCGGGACGAACCGGATTGTTGTGGAAAAGATACGCCCATTTGGCCCGCAATGTCAAAACGGAACCGGGTGCGGCGGGTGGTCAGGGGATGACGCGCCGGGCCTTGGAAAAAACCGAGCTCCAGTAGGGATCGGACAGGCGGGCCTCGCGCACCCGGCCGCCGGAACTGGGGCTATGCACGAAATATCCCGGAGTCGTGGCGATGCCCACATGCAGCTCCGTGCGCTTGAGCGAGGTGTTGAAAAACACCAGATCCCCCGGAAGCAGCTCCGAGGACCGCACCTGGCGGCCGACCATGCTCTGGTCGCTGACCGTTCGCGGCACGCGCAACCCGTTTTGGGCAAAGGCCCACTGCACCAGGCCCGAGCAGTCGAATCCTTCTCCCGGGGTGTCGCCGCCATAGCGGTAGCGGGCCCCGATCTGGGACCGGGCCGTGTCCGCGACCCTGGCCCCGAGAGAGTCGCCAAGGGATTTTTGCGCGGGCGCCGACGAAAAAAAGGCGCACCCCGGGAAGCAGAGCAGCGCAACAAGCGCCAGGACGGCCACGATCCGGCCGGGTCGGGCCGGGCCCTGCCCGGAGGGCCAGGGATACTCATGCCTCACGCCGCGTTCTCCTTGCAAACCGGTGTGATGGAAGCCCGCGAAAGAACCAGGGCCCCAGGGGGCGCACGTAATCGCGCCGGTGCAGCTTGCGCTATTTTGGCGGGGTGTCACGCTGTTTTTGCGCAACACCCCTTGCTGTGGCGGGAAAAAGCGGATTGCGCATTTCACGCAAGATCCGTGCGCCCCTTTGTGAGATGATAGCGGGTGGAGGGGCCCCGGCCGGATTTATGCAAAAAGCCTTTCTCCACCAATTCCTTGAGATCATGCTGGGCGGTGCGATCTGGAACGTCCGCGCCGGCCGCCTCCTGATAATCCTGTCTGCTGATGGCCGCAAGGTGGCCCAGGCCATCCAGGGCCTTGCGCTGTCTGGGATTGAGCCCCTGTGGGGCCGGATGTTCTCCGGAAACCGGCTTCGGGTGGCGTCCGGCGCTGGGCGGCGGGGCGGCCGGTCGCGGCTTCACGGCCTCCGGGCGGGGCGAGTCGGAGATCGTTTCGGGGAAGGCGTCGTGCCCGCCGGTCGGCGCGTCTGCGGCGAAAAAGACCGGAACGGCGGATTCCTCCACATCATCGGGCAAAAGGCGCGGGCATTCGTCCCCGAACTTGATGTCCTCGGCGTAGATGACCTCGCGTTCGGCCAGGGCCACGGCCCTGGTCAGGCAGTTTTTGAGTTCGCGAACATTTCCCGGCCAGTCGTGGCGCATGAGTTTCTCCAGGGCGCCCCGGCTTAAGTGGGCCTCGCCCTTGCCCGTGAATCCGGCAGCCTGGCGTAGGAAGTGTCCGGCCAGGAGGGGGATGTCCTCCATGCGTTCGCGCAAGGGCGGGGTGGAGATGGTCAACACCTGGAGCCGGTAATACAGATCTTCCCGAAATTCGCCCTTTTGGACCTTCTCCTTCAGATTGACGTTGGTCGCCGCGATGACCCTGGCGTCGAAATCGATTTCCGCGTCGCTGCCCAGGGGCCGGATGCGGCGCACGGACAGGGCGCGAAGCAGGGATTGCTGGACCTTGACCGAGGCGTTGCCGATTTCGTCCAGGTGCAGGGTGCCGCCGTCGGCGGCCAGAAAGGCCCCCTTGCGGTCGGACTTGGCCTCGGAGAAGGCCCCTTTGACGTGGCCGAAGATGGCGTCCATGAGCAGGTTCTCATCCAGCGCCCCGCAGTTGATGGAGATAAACGACTTTCCGGCTCGGGCGCTCTGCTTGTGGATGGCCTCGGCCGTCAGTTCCTTGCCGGTGCCGGTTTCGCCCACCACCAAAACGTCGGCATCGGCGGCGGCCGTCTTGCTGATCAGGGACAAAAGGGCGGTGATCGGGGGGCTGGTCCCCAGGATGTCGCCCGCCTTGCCGAGCAGCGCGCCGCCATCCAGGCGCACGGTTTCCCGGGACTGCACGGTGCGCAGGTATTCCTCTTTGCGCCGTATCTCCTGATCCTTGGAGGCAAGGGAGGCGATCAGATCATTGATGGCCCGTTTGAGCACCGAGGTCTCATGGTCGCTTTCGGGAAGATCCATGCGCCGCAGCCGTCCCTCGTCGTGCATGGCTGTGACCTCTGTGGCCAGGCGCAGGATGGGACGGGTGATGATCCGGCTGAGGAAGTAAATGAGCAACGAGACGGCCAGCATGGAGGCCACGCCGATGCCGAACATGACGTTGAACTGGCCGAATTCGGCGGCCCGGGGCAGCAGGCTGCGGTCCACGTAGATGATGCCGCCGATCACCTCGCCGGGGTCATTGGCCTTCACCGGGAAGCGCACCGGGGCAAACCCGAGAAATTGTTCGCTGGCTGCGGATTTGGAGTTGAAAAACTCCGCAAAGGCGCTGCCCAGTCCGGGGCGCCCCGCGCGGATTTCCTCCATCATTCGCCAGTATTCCTGGTGCTGCTGGGATGGCCGGAACCCGGTTTCGAAGCCGGTGCGGCCCTGGTCCCCGGTAAGCCCGGACCTGGCCAACTCCACGGACAGTTCCTTGTCCTGTTCGTCCGCGTTTTCGGATTGGAAGAGAATCCAGCCCTTGTCGTCGAAATAAAAGCTGTAGCGGTTCTCGGCGGCCCGGGGGAAGCCGTAGAGCGGCGATTTGGGAGAGGTGAACAGGGACAGGATGTTGCGCGCGGCATAGGCGTCCAGGGACAGGACCAGGTAGCCGCGCAGGGCGCCGTCCGCGTTGACCACCGGGGTGATGAACCGGAAGACGCTCAGGCTCAGGTTGCCCACCCCGGGCAGGCTCACCGTGGGGGGGAAAAACAGGTCGATGGGTCCGTTCGGCAGGACGTCCCCCGGCTGCATCTCCCCGGCCCGTTTGGGAATGATCAGGGGGCTGTTTTTCATAAGCGCCGCCGATTCCACGGGGATGTCCACGATTTCGCCCTTGTTGCAGAGCAGATAGATCTGCTCCCTGGGGTCCACCCCGGCAAAGACCACCTCCCGGTAGCGGCCGCTGTAGACTGTGTTGCGGCTTTTGAGGAACTCGACCAGCGAGGCTTTATCCAGGCGCCTTGTGGCCAGGATGGACAGTTCGTTGCGGCAGGTGGCGAACAGGGATTCGATTTCGTGGGCCTGGGCCATGGTCAGGACGATGGCGTTGCGTTCCAGGGCGATGGAGAAATAGTGGGTGAAAAGGAGGTGGCTGGCATAGCCGGTGACCACCAGGATGCACACCACGGCCGGGATCATGGTCACCAACAGTTTTTTTCTGATGCTCCAGTCGGAGAAAAAGGCCGAAGCCTGGGCGGCGTTTTCATCTTCCTCATATTGCAGAAAACGCATGGTCGGCGCCTCCTTTGGCGCGCTTGCCGAACTCCCTGGCAATCCGGGCAACGGCCGGTTGCGTCGTGGGCGCAGTTTGCGCCAAACCAGGGCCTAATTGCGCAAGACTCGGCGTGATTGTCAAGCGGGATTTTTTTGGCGTTATTAAAAATCAATAAATCCAGCATTGTGAAAATAGTGGCACGGAGGTTGCTCAATGGAGGGCAGCGCTTGCGATCCGCGCCAGCGGTGGCGGGAAAAACCCATACAGGAGGGGCTTACGATGAAGATCATGGCGGCACTCGACCAATCCAAACACGCAGTGGGCATTTTGGAGAAAGCGGCGCAGCAGGCCAAGATGAGCGGCGGCGAACTGTTCATCCTGGTGGTGGCCGAGGACTTCATGGACATTGGCGACTATCTGGGCGAGTCGGCGAACATTACGGAGAAATGCATGGCCTCCGCGACGGCCGCTGCGGCGGATTATGCGGCCAGAGCCAAGGCCTTGGGCGTAGAGGGCAAGATTCTTCTGGAACAGGGCGTGTCTCCGGCCGACCTGATCGTCAAGGTGGCCGAGGACCAGAAGATCGATCTTCTGGTGCTGGGCAGCCGGAGCAAGAAGGGCCTGGACAGATTTCTGATCGGCAGCGTGGCCTCCAAGGTGGTGGCGCATGCTCCGTGCTCGGTTTTGGTGGTGCGGTAGGCGTCTTTGGCATGAAATCCCCAAGGAGGAGAGTTCCATGAAGGCATTGTGGAAAAAGATGATCGTGGCGGTCACAACGATGTTTTTGCTCATGCCCATGGCCGCGTTCGCGGCCGGGGGCGGCGGCGCGGGCATCGTCATCGTGGCCGACACCCGCAAGCTGTCCGGCATCATGGCTTGGTGGTCCAATCTGTACAACGAGAGCCACCTCTATTTCACGATCCTGACCATCATCATCATCCCCACCGTGGGCGTGATCTTCGGTGTGTTGGCTGATATCGTGATGCATTTCATCGGCATCGACCTCAAGTCCCGCGATCTGGCGGAACATTAGGCCGATACCCGTCATCCACTACGGCGCGGCTGAAGCCAAACCAATCTGGAAACGAGAGAACAAGAGGAAAGGAGCAACAGAATGGACTGGTTATACATCCTCATGCCCATCTCGGGCGTGACCATATTCTGGCCGGGGCTTATCATCCTCGGCGTGGGCGTGGGCATCATCGGCGGATT
>Ga0209467_1001523_pt1 | contig 19780 bp, 17 predicted proteins | sample Higcelwee11metaG_FD_187175 | JGI IMG/M metagenome (GOLD analysis project Ga0209467, IMG submission 187175) | Freshwater pond sediment microbial communities from the University of Edinburgh, under environmental carbon perturbations - High... | ecosystem: Environmental > Aquatic > Freshwater >...
GCTGCCAACAAATTTGCTGAGATAAGCTATATTGACAGTCCGGCTGCAGACCCGGAAAGAGAGCGCACTTACGCCACAAGATCCGTTAACAGGGCAGTTCAGACAGTGCCGGGAACAATCTTCAACGCAACGGTTGACATCACCCACCCGCTCTGTTATGGCTACACCAGGCCCACGCTTCCGGTATTCAAGACAGATGCCTCAGCGGTGAAGGTGACTGGCAGCAGCTACAACACCCCGGTGAAATACACGGAAGATCCACTGCTGAGCGGGTACTGTTCGAAGGAAAACATTGAAAGGATAAGCAACAGTGCAGTTATTGCCGTTCACCAGGGACCGGGAAGGGTGATCTCAATCTATGACGACACAAACTTCAGGGCTATCTGGTACGGAACCTCGAAGCTGTTTGTCAACGCCGTGTTCCTCGGACAGCTGCTCAGATAGGAAAGCAGATACGTCCGATAGCTATCTCCTCCACCTCGCGCAGAGACCTCTCAAGGGAGACGAACTGGCTCCTGTCACCGGCAAGCTCAAGGATGATCAGTCCGGCAGGCTCGCCGAAATAGACCTCGTTGACACCCAGTCTTGTACGTATGACGCAACCATAGGTGGTAAGCAGTGCCTGCACCTGCGGGCCCAGATCGTCACGCCTGGGAACCATTACACCCAGTATCGTTGTGCCGTCACACTCCATTGAAGCATCAGAAAGGCCATGTGAGAAGAGCATCTCCTTAACGAAGAGGCCTTCGATCTTTTTCAACTGCGTGGCCAGGTCTTCACAATCCCCGGGAAGGCCTGCAAGGTGAATTACCATAAATCCTTCGCGGCTGCAGAGTTCATTATTCAGCTCGTGGAATCCAAGTCTTGTGCTGACAACCCCGGAATGTTCCGAAAGGGCCTTCTGAACAAGCCCCGCCTCTTTGATCCTGTCAGTGATCTTAATGCCTAATACTCTGACCATGATTGTAGATTTTAATAGTAAAGGTCTCTTTCCCCGTTCTTAATACGTCCGATCTTTGCCCTGATGCTTTGTTTCATGCCCTCATCGAGGTCAGCCATATTCTTTTCAATTGCCTTCCACCCCTTCTCTGCAAGCTCAGGTGATGCGTAGTCGACGATGTACTCTGAAAGTGTCAGGATGGCGTTCGGAGTGCAATAGCGCTTTATAAAACCAGGTACCGAGAACTCCATGAAGTGCTCGCCGGTGCGTCCAAGCCTGTAACATGCAGTACAGAAGGACGGGATATAATCGTTGTCAATCAGTTCGTTGATAACATCGGCCAGAGACCTCTCGTCATTTATTTTGAACTGCTCCCGGTTGAGATTCTGCTCGGAATTTCTTGATGCAGCGTATCCGCCAAGTTCCAGTTTAGTGCCACCGTCTATCTGAGACACACCGAATGCCATTGCCTCGGAACGGACGTCCGGAGCCTCACGTGCTGTCAGAATGAGGCCGGTATATGGTACCGCGAGACGCAGTATTGCTATCAGCTTCTTGAAATTATCATCGCTGACATAGTACTTCGGATTAAGGTTCAGGGCTGAGGCATCCTTGATCCTGGGGAAGGAGATTGTATGCGGGCCGACATTGTAACATGCCTCAAGGTGGTTTGTATGCCTTACAAGTCCCATCACTTCGAACCTCCAGTCATAAAGGCCGAAGAGCGCTCCGATTCCCACATCATCTATGCCTGCCTCCTGTGCCCGGTCCAGGGCGGTTAAACGCCAGTTATAGTCTTTTTTCTTACCTCCCAGGTGATACCATGTATATGCCTCGGGGTCATAGGTTTCCTGGAATACCTGGTAGGTGCCTATGCCTGAACTTCCCACCGTTCTGAATCCGTCGATATCCAGCGGAGCGGCATTGATGTTTACCCTGCGTATCTCTCCCCTCTCCTTTTTGACTCCGTATACGAGCTTTACTGTATGTGCAATGTATTCAGGCCCGTATTCCGGATGTTCGCCGTAGACAAGAATCAGTCTCTTCTGCCCGTTATCCTCGAGGGCTTCAACCTCTGCCGTGATCTCCGCATCGCTCAGCGTCTTTCGCCGGGCATCCTTGTTTGTAACCCTGAAGCCGCAGTACTGGCAGTTGTTTGTGCACTTATTGCCAATATAGAGAGGTGCGAATAGCACTATCCTGTTTCCGTAGACTTTTTTCTTTAGTTCGCGTGCTCCTGCTTTTATCTCCTCCACCAGGTCACCCTCGGCGTTAATGAGTGCCGCAGTTTCTGCCAGGGTGAGACGTTCCTTTGAGAGTGATTTGGCTATCAGTTCCCTGACTCTTATCTTATCTGCCTTGTTGTCATTTATAAAGGACCATAATTCGGCCGGGTCTATGAAAGACTCCATCCGGCGGTCCGGTATGCTGCATTTTTCTGGATTGAATTTCATTTCATTACTTTTTGCTTTCCGCCCATACGCAGAAATCTAATATGCAAAGATACGGTTTTTGGCCTCTTCCTGTTCAGAAAAGTCAGAAGATAAGTTCCTCAATCTCTCTGACGCCAGCAATAAGTGCCCTTTCCGGATCCGTTGTCTGATGGCTCGAATCGAGACGTTTATGGAAGAAGAGAGTCATCCTTTTTCCGGGGATGTCATTCTCATAGTTCTCAAGATGGAGGAATATATCCGGCAGCGGAGCTCCGTTGTCAGGAATGTAAACCATTCCCCTGGAATAATATGTCTCAGCCGCACAGGAAACTGCGTACAGGCCCGGGGCCGGGACCAGCTTGGTTACGTCAGTCACAGGGATACGTAACATCGGAACCCGGGTGCTGAAAGCGGGATCCTCCCTTACCGCTGTGCCGATGATCAGGTAGAAATGGTCGAGATAGGCGTTGGCGCGCTGTATATAGCCCTCTGTCAGCGCCTGCCTTATCCGGGTTGAGCTGACGGTCTCGTTCTGAACCTCCTGCATCGGGATCTCCTCCGCCTCAAAGCCATACTTTTCCCTCCACTCCCACAGCGTGCGGTAATCGCCCTGCTGGTTGAACCCGAAGTGATGATTATGACCTACCACGATCACCTTTGCACCCAGGATGCCGCACAGGATATCCTTTACGAACTCCTCGCTTGTGATCTGTGCAAAATCGCGCGTAAACTCTATGATTATGACGTTGTCAAGTCCCGCCTTCCGGAGCAGCTCTATCTTTTCCTCCTGTGAGCAGATGAGCTTCAGTCCCTTCCCGGCAGTCTCCGGATAGAGGACAACCCTCGGATGGGGATGAAATGTGATGAGGACGCTTTCGCCCTCGTGTTCTGAGGCCAGCTTCTTCAGTCTCCTGATGATTGTGCGGTGACCTATGTGGACACCGTCAAAGGTACCGGTTGTCACAACGGGCGATTTTATGACCGCTGCCTCCCGGAAGCTCCCGAAGATTCTCATTATCCTGCCGGCTGCTGATTCTCCTTTACATAGTATGCTACCTTCTCGATTGACGTGATCATGTCAAACTCTTCGAGGAAGACGTTGTCAGGGACATTCAGAGGCACTGTGGTAAAGTTCATTATGCCCCTGATTCCTATATTGACAAGTATTGAGGCCATTGATACGGCCTGGTCGGTTGGTACTGCAAGTACGGCAACATTGATCTCAAGCTCCTCCCGGAGTTTCCTCAGCTGGCTTATGTTGAAGCAGCGTACCCCTGCAACCACCTTGTCAACCTTCTGCGGATCAACATCAAAGGCGGCCACAACGTTCATGTTCGTGCGCTTGCCCTTGAAGTAGCCTGTAATAGCCCTTCCCAGGTTACCCATCCCGATGATTGCAACATTCAGCCCGTTGGGAGCATCGATTATCGAGCCTATGGTTCTGATCAGTTCGCGCACATCGTAGCCTTTTCGCATCACGCTGCCATAGCCTATGAGCATCAGGTCGCGCCGCACCTGCACGGCCGTTATATGCAGCATCGCGGCCAGCTCATGTGAGAAAACATAATTACGGTTTGCAGCCAGGGTGGCGATAAGCGCCCTCCTGTACTGGCTGAGACGTTCTACGGTTTTTCCCGGGAGTGTCTTCATATTCCAGTTTTTAAATTAGATACCTGTGATCTGGGTATTATCACCGTGAAGACCGATCCCCTGTCTGGGGCGCTCTCCACATTTATTACCCCGTGATAAAGCTCAACGACCTTCCTGACTATTGAAAGCCCCAGTCCGCTGCCGCTTATATTTCGTGTCTTGTCATTCCTTATCCTGGAGAACTCTTCGAACAGCATCTCCCGCTCTTCACTGTTCATCCCGATGCCTGTGTCAGCCACCGAAAGGGTAAATTCAGTCTCATTGCAGTCGATTGTGACTGTCACGGTGCCACCGGGCTTGTTGTACTTGACTGCATTTGAAACCAGGTTGTTCAATATGATCTCGAAATCATTCGGATCAGCCCATATGCTCTCGCAACCTCTTACCTCAGTAACGAACTGAATATCCTTGTGTATTGCATAGGGACTGACAGTAACAACGGCCATTGACAACAGCTCCTTCAGGTTTACGTTCTGCATCTTCTCCAGGTGCCTTTCGAAGCTCACCTTGGTAAAGTCGAGCAGGTCCATGATAAGATGCCTCATACTGTCAATCCGCTGAAGTGATCGCTCTATTGCCGAGGCATATTCGTCGAGTGAATCACCCATCTGCCTCTCCTGCATCATCTTGAGATATCCCTCAATTGCGTTCAGGGGTGCTTTGAGTTCGTGCGAAAGCACTGAGAGGAACTGAAACCTCACTTTCCTGCCTTCAACCTTAAGCTTCTGTGTTATCCTGCGCAGGTACTGCTGCTTGGTTATCTGTTCAACCGAAGCCTTCAGCTCCTGGGGAGTGAAGGGTTTCGGGATGAAGTCAATGGCTCCGTCGTTGTGGGCCTTCACAGCCACGTCGATTGAGGCATAGGAGGTAATCATCGCCACAACAATATCATAATTCTTTTTTCTTACATACTCGAGCACCTCCACTCCCTGTATGCCGGGGAGCTTATTATCAAGGAGCAGAATATCAGGCATCTCCCGGTCAATAATCTCAATACCTTCCTCACCTGTTGCCGCTTCAAGAATCTGAAATGTATAATCCTCATCCATAAACGGATAAGTGACATGAAAATTCCCCAGTATCCTGGTAACGCCGGACCTGATGCCCGGTTCATCATCAACGACGAGAATCTTAAGTTGTGCCATGGTCAGATCTTTAGAAGTTTCCTGATCTCCTGTTCGAGCTGTTCGGGTCTCACTCCCTTTTCGAGGTAGAGGTCAGCCCTGATCCAGTCGCGGTCCTGTCCTCCGTTCAGGCCAAAGGTAATTCCCGTCTCCCTCGAAACAGCTGTTGCCAGTATCACCGGCACCTCGGGATGTTTCCTCTTTAGTTTGTAGCAGAGGATGAAGCCGCTGTCATCACTCTCCATCATCAGGTCGAAAACGGCAATGTCAGGCTTCATTTTTGTGATAACCTGCTCAGCCTCGGCCTGACTCTCCACGGCCATCACCTCGAAACCTGCCTTGCGCAGGTAAAAGGCCACCTGGAAGAGGTAGTCGGGGTCATCGTCAGCGAGCAGAACTGTATGTATTTTACTCATTATTTGTGTTTTATATTCCTGTTTATCAATATTCATCACCTGCCGGCTATTCCGGTCTCCTGGGCAATATTATCCTGAAGGTTGTTCCGGTGGGACCTTTGGCGGGGTCACTGTTTGTCTCGACGGATATCTGTCCCTTGTGCATCTTGACGATGCCGTATGTGGTTGCAAGTCCCAGACCTGTGCCCCTGCCTATCCCTTTGGTAGTGAAGAATGGTTCGAAGATTTTAGGTTTGTCCTCCTCCTTTATACCGCAGCCGGAGTCAGCGATGTTGAAGATCACATCACTTGGAGTGTCCTCCAGTGTAACAGTCAGGGTTCCCCCGTCAGGCATAGCGTCAATTGAATTTCTGAAAAGGTTTGTGAGTACCTGTGTCATCTGTTCAGAGTCGATTGATGCATCAGGAGTTGTTGTCCGGTCCTCAATGACCGCCTTTACATTCTCCGGAAACACAACGCCCGCGATACTGCTTTCAGTCAGCTTCCTGATGTTGATGAACTGGTGATTCACCTGGTTTTTACGGGCAAAGTTAAGCAGTCCGCCAACGATCTTCTTGCACCTGGCCGCCTGCTCCACAATGAGTTGCAGGTCCTCGCGGACCGGATCCTCAGGCTTGCTCTCATCCAGCAGGATATTGCTGTACATGATAACCACACCAAGGGGATTGTTGAGCTCGTGGGCAATGCCTGCCGACAGCTGGCCCATGTGAGCAAGCTTCTCCGACTGCTTGAGTGCGTTCTGCATTGTCGTCAGCTTGGCATTTGATAGCGCCAGGTCCTGAACAGACCTGTGCAGTTTTTCTATTGTATAGGGCAGGCACATCTCCTCCTCTGCCAGTCCCTTGATTATAGCAATTGCGTGGTCATAGCAGGTATCATAGCCACATGCCCCGCAGTTCAGGTGGTCCTTGTCTGTCAGCTTGCCCATTGAAGCCAGTACCTGGCGCACCTCCTCATCGTCGTCCGGTGGTATCAGCATGCGTTTATCCTCCGGGCGGTAACGGACTGTGAGGTCAAGCCTGTCAAAGATCTCGAGGTTGTTCCTCCACTCCTCCATGTCAAGGGATGCCATCTTGTTCTGGGCATAGCTGCTCACGAGGGCTCTCCTGTTATACAGTTTGCCGCCCTTGCTCATCCCGGGTCCCATGATGCATCCCTCGCAACAGAGAAGCTCGAGGTGCTGGCCACCTATCATCCCCTGTTCGAACTCCTTGATCGCCTCCTGGAAACCGATCCTTCCCTCTGCGGCAATTATGTTGCCGGTTATGGCATCGTCATTCACACCGGCAGTCTGGAGCAGGCCTCTTGTCACAGGAAATATCGCCCCCCTGCCGCCAAGGGGCGGATCGAACTCTGACGGAGGGACATTGTCAGGGTTGATTCCTGACTCCTCAAGCATTTCGCGCAGTTCGATGAATGTAATGGCCGCATCCACCTCCGCATTCTCCGCCTTCTTTGCCACGCACGGGCCAATAAAGACAACGGACAGGTCATCTCCGTATTTGTTCCTCATGACCCTTGTCATTGCCACCATGGGCGAGACCACCGGAATCAGGTCCTGTGTCAGGTCTGAGTGATAATATCTTACGAATGAGACTATTGCAGGACAGTCTGAGGATATGTATGTCTTTTCTCCGGCTTCGCTGATAAGGTTACGGTACCGGTGTGCCACCAGGTCAGCCCCGAATGATACTTCTGAGACATAGTCAAAACCCATAGCCCTTACCATGCCAATGATCTTCTGATAATCAGCCACTTCCTGGAACTCGGCGGGGAAGCTGGGAGCCACCAGTGCAGCCTTTTTGCCGGGTCTGGCAAGCACTTTTTTTACAAGGTCAGTTGTATTAACGAACACCTTTGCACCCTGGCTGCAGACCTTCGTGCAGTTGCCGCAGGCGATACACTTCTCGGTGATCACCTCGGCCTGGCCTCCGACGATCCGGATAGCGCGGGCCGGACACTCCCTTACGCAGGTGTAGCATGTACGGCAAAGCTCCTTTATTGTGTATACAAGCATGGTCTCTCTCTTTTAAAGCAACACATCCCTCTTGCTGAAATGAGTGTGAAACAACTGCCTGTCAGCAAGCTCAGAGTACTGTTCAAATACCCTGCCATAAAGATCTGCCACCGAGGCCGACTGTTCGGGTCCGCGCACTGCTTCCTGGTCGTCTGTCTGCCAGATGAATCTCGATCGCTGTCTCACGGCCTCCTTCGATCCGGCAGGGAGCATTCCTCCGCCGTTGACGCAACCGCCCGGGCAGGCCATAACCTCCACCAGGTCATATTTTGCTCCTGAATCCACCATTTGTTTGATTTTCGCGAGCCCTTTCAGCCCGTCGACCACGGCAACCGAGTAACTCCTCCCGCCAATTGTTACAATTGTCTCGCGGAAATTGCCCGTGTTGCGCAGCTTCTTCACGGCAGGCTTGTCAGCCTCCTTCTCACCCTTTCTTACAGCAAGGGAGCGGAGAACAGATTCAGTGATGCCTCCGGCTGACTCAGCAAGCAGTGATGCCGAGCTTCGCAGTTCCATCGGTTCGTCGGCTGATTCCGGATCAATGTTTGATATGTCAATGCCGTACAGCACTATCAGTCTTGCAAGCTCCCTCACGGTCAGAACCGTATCGATATCGCTGATGCCTTTCCTTGTCATACTGTCACGGCGTGCCTCAAACTTCATCGCAGTGCATGGAGTGACTGACACGGTATAGAGTCTGGGTTTGTCACCGGTGACAGGGACGACTGACTTGATTATCGCTCCAGATATCTGCTGGGGAGTTTTGAGTGTTGAAAGCAGCGGCAGCAGTTCGGGTGTGAACTGCTCGCAGTATTTGACCCAGGCAGGGCAGGCCGATACGATCAGCGGCTTCCTGTCCGGCTTATTCTCTGAGTCAATTATAGCGTTTGTGAGTTCGGTTATGAGTATATCCGTGCCTGTTCCTGAAAGATAGATCTTGTCAAAACCGGTCTTCCTGAGGGCAGCATTGAGAAGCCTGTCGAAATCACGGTTGTACTTGATACCCAGCTCTTCAGCGAGGGCGTAAGGAACCAGCGGTGAATACTGAATCACCCTTGTCACATCACTCTTGCTGAGCTGCTCCTGAACCTCGGAGAGGTAATGCTTCTCATGGAGGGCTCCCGTGGGGCAGACAAGGACGCACTGCCCGCAGTGGATACAGCTTGAGAAGTTGAAGTCACGGTCCATGGCCGGTCCCACGTGGGTGTATCGTCCGCGGCCGATGAAGTCAATTGATGTGGCTGTAACAACCTCCTCGCAAACCCTGAGGCAACGGCCGCAGAGGATGCATTTTGAGAGCTCACGAACAATGGCGGGGCTCGACTGGTCGCGCCGGGGCTTTATCTTGCTTCCCCGGATACGCCGCTCCCTCACCTGCATCTCATCGGAGAGCCGCTGCAGTTCGCAGTCCAGGTTACGGTCGCAGTAAAGGCAGTCGTCGGGATGATTTGAGAGCAGCAGCTCAACAATTGTCTTTCGGGCCCTGATGACGCGCGGCGAGTGGGTCTTGATCTTCATCCACTCCTCCACCGGCGCCGAGCAGGCGGTGACCAGCCTGTCTCGCCCCTCCACCTCCACCACGCACATGCGGCATGCACCTGTGGGTGTGAACTCAGCCATCCGGCACAGGGTGGGAATTATTATGCCGTTGCGGTTCAGCGCAGAGAGGATTGTCTCACCCTTCTCCGCCCTGATACTCTTGTTGTTAACTTCTATTGTGAACTGCATGGCTTATTTTACTGTAACGGCACTGAACTTGCATACATCATAACACACTCCGCACCCTATGCACTTGTCCTCAACGATGAAGAAAGGCTGCAGCCTGGTTCCGTAGATTGCATTCACAGGACATTTGGCGGCGCATACTGTGCATCCCGTGCATTTTTCAACATCGATGCTGAATGTCCTCAGACCCCGGCACACGTTGGCACGGCATCGGCGATCGAAGATATGTTCCTCAAACTCCTCACGGTAGTTGGCGAGGGCGCTTATAAATGGGTTGGGAGCCGTCTGTCCCAGCCCGCAAAGCGAAGTGTCCTTCATCACCGAAGCGATGGTTTCGAGCTGCATCACACCCTTGAATCTCTCGAGGGTGGCGTTGGAGTCCTCTGTAATCGGTTTGCGGACCACGTTTTCGAGGATCTCGAGCATGCGGCCGGTACCCTCACGGCAGGGGATGCACTTACCGCAACTCTCCCGGTGAATGAACTCCATGTAATACCTGACGAAATCGACCAGGCAGGTTGTCTCATCAATTATGATCAATCCTCCGGAGCCCATGGCGATACCGTTGCTCCGCAGCACATCAAAGTCGACCGGCAGGTCGAGATTCTTCTCTGTTATAAATGTTCCTGACGGTCCTCCTATCTGGAGTGTTTTGAGAGCCTTACCGTCCCTTATGCCGTCGGCGATGCCCTCGGCAATGGTTCTGAAAGTTGTTCCCATCTCCACCTCGATGAGGCCTGTATACCTGCCCCTGCCCCCGAGTGAGAAGAGTTTGGTGCCCTTGCTTCCCTCGGTGCCCATTGTACGGAACCATTCAGGACCGTGAGACATTATGAGGGGTACATTCATGAGCGTCTCGACGTTATTGATGACTGTGGGCTTTCCATAGAGTCCGCTTGTTGTAGGGTACGGAGGTTTGAGCTCCGGCATCCCGCGCTTTCCTTCCAGGCTTGCTATCAGAGCCGTCTCTTCTCCGCAGACGAAAGCCCCGGCCTCTTCACGTATTACTATTTCAAGGTTGAATCCGCTGGAGAGGATGTTATGTCCTGTTATACCGTATTCAGCAGCGGCGGCGAGCGCTGTGCGGAGGCGTGCCAGCGGGTGAGGCGACCCGGTCTTCAGGTAGATGACTGCATTTGAGGATCCGATTGCATAGGCAGCGATGCAGATGCCCTCGATCAGCCTGTGAGGGTCACCCTCGAGCACAGACCTGTCAGCGTATGAACCGGGATCACTCTCCTTGGCGTTGCAGATGAGGTACCTGTTGTCAGACGCAGAATTCAGTGCGTATTTCCACTTCAGCCCGGTGAGGAAGCCGCCGCCGCTGCGCCCTCGCAGGCCGCTACGTTCGACAATGTCACACACCTCCTCATGAGTGTAGTTACGTATTGTCTTCAGGAAGGCCCTGTAGCCCCCGCGTGCAATGAATTCCTCTATGCTCTCCGGGTCATAGCAGCCGCAGTTGCCGAGGACCACCCTCTTCTGCAGCTTGAAGAACGGCAACTCTTCAATGAACTGGATATCGTGCCATGCCTCGAACCCGAAATTGCCCGATTGACCGACGAGGTCTTCACCCGGCATATCCTTGTGAAAGACGCCGTTGAGGAGCGGCTCCACCTTATCCTCTGTTATATTCCTGAATATAAGCTTATTCTTCCCCGGCAGCTGGACGCAAAACGTGGGTTCGAAGGCAGCCGGACCGTGACAACCCGTTCTGACCACATGACCCTTAATTCCCATCTCTTCAAGGTACAGTCCTGCTGCAGCGGCAGTGGCGTTGCTGCCAGCAATTATTGCAGCCGACCCGGAGGCCACACTTATTACGGGAACCGAGGGTTTGTCACGACGAATCTCCGCAAGCCTCCTGGAAGTCTCTGCCGGGAGGGTATCGGAGGAATGCATGAGGACCTCCCTGATAAGGAATTCCTTCAGTTCGTTATCTGTATTCCGTTTCATTTCAGGTCAGCCAGCGATTTGAGTTTTGTGATCAGCTCCGGCACATCTTCCGGGCGAATGTGAGTGTGATAGTTATCACCAACGCAGATAACCGGTCCTTCGTTGCAACCGCCCTGGCAGGCTGTAAGCTCGTAGCTGAACCTGCCGTCACGCGTCGTCTGTCCCGGATCAATGCCAAGCGCCTCCCTGACGGCAGTCACAACAGCCCCGGAGCCGTTTATGAAACAGGTAGTCCCGTTGCAGATACGCATATGGACCCTGCCGGCGGGTATGAACCTGAAACGGTCATAGAATGTCGCGAGGCCATATATCTTGGTGGTCGACATCTGCAGGAACCTGCCAATACTGATTATCGCATTCTCAGACAGATATCCTTCCGCCTCCTGGACATCCTGCAGGATGGGTATGAGGTTTTCATGACTCCCCTCCCTGTAACGGTCCAGTATATCATCTATCTTGCTCATTTTTAAGTTGATCTGACTTTTCAGAACAATACAAAGCTACTTAATTTTATTGTTATTTCAAAAACAATGTTATTTTATTCACAAAGAGCGACTGAAAATAGGCACAGGGTGATGTAAGCGTGGAAAATTATTGTACTTTTGAAAGAGCATGAACAAATGAACAGAGTACTTGGGACAGTCGTACGACATTGAAATATGCCTTGGAAGTTCCTGTTTTTCAAGAGGAAACAGGGAGGTGGTACAGATATTGCGAGAGTACCTGAGGAAGAATCATCTTGATGACAAGGTGGTGTTGAAAGGTGCCCGCTGCATGAACCGTTGCAATGAGGGTCCATTCATAATAATAAACGGAAAGACTTTTACCAGCATTGGCGTGCAGGATATAGAGAAGATACTGGAGAAGGAGCTGGTCTGACCAGGTATGACAAATCAACGCATTGATTATGAAGATTCCCGATCAGGTAATATACATAAACGAGGATAAGTGCCGCAACTCCTACTCCTGTGTAAGGGCCTGTCCTGTGAATGCAATCGAGGTCAAGCCTGAAAGGGCCCACCCGGTGATCATTGCAGACAGGTGCATAGGGTGCGGGCTCTGTTTCCTCTCATGTTCACCCAGGGCCATAGAATTCAGGAATTCTAAGAGTCTTGTCAGGGAGATCCTTCAGTCCGGCCGGCCCACTGCCGCCCTGATTGCTCCCAGCATAGCATCGGAGTTTGATGACATAACGGACTACCGCAAGTTCGTGGGCATGATAAGAAAACTGGGCTTCACATATGTCCATGAGGTCTCCTTCGGGGTAGACCTTGTAGCCTACGCCTACAAAAAGCTCTTTGAGGAATCGAGCGGCAAGTACTACATTACCTCCAACTGTCCCTCTATAGTTGAGATGGTGGAGAAGTATCACCCAAACCTGGTACCGAACCTGGCGCCGCTTGTTTCTCCCATGATTGCAACGGCGATGGTGACACATGACCTCTACGGAGATAACGTCGTAAACGTCTTCATAGGTCCCTGCATTGACATCAAGGCAGAGGCAACCCTGTACAGTGAGAAGAACCTTGTGGAGGCTGTCCTGACCTTCATCGAGATTCGTCAGCTCTTTGAGGAGAACGAGATACAGGAGAAGACTGTGAAGATGGCTGAGTTTGATCCTCCCTTCGGTAACTGGGGGGCCTTGTACCCCTACCCTGCCGGCATACTGCAGGCAGCAGGCATCAAGCGCGACCTGGTTTCAAGCCAGGTGATCACAGCCTCGGGAGCCGAAGATGTGAGGGAGGCGATAAACGATTTCGATCATCATATTGACACTATAAAGCACCACTTCAACCTCTTCTTCTGTCCGGGCTGCATGCTTGGGCCGGGAATGATAAGGCATGACGAGCGATACAGGCGGCGGTCACTGGTGAAACAGTATGCCGAGAAGCGGGTGGAGGCGCTAGACAAGATACAATGGAAGAAAGACCTCGATCGTTGGTCCGGGCTGGATCTCACCCGCAGCTTCAGGGTCAATGACCAGCGTATCCCCGAACCTACACCTGAGGCTATAACCGAGGTGATGAAGATAATCGGCAAGGATAACCGGGCCGAGGAACTTAACTGCAACGCATGCGGCTACGGTTCCTGCCGTGAGTTTGCCTCAACAGTGGCCAAGGGGCTTGCCGTTCCTGAGATGTGCCACACATACAACCTTCGCAACAAGCAGGAGTACATCGAAACACTCCGTCAGACGAACAGGAAACTCTCCGAAACAAAGAAGGCTCTGAAGGATTCAGAAGAACAGGCCATGCGAGAGAAGGATGCGGCACAGGACGCCTCTGACACCATGAACAGCATGCTGAACAAGCTGCCTAACGGGGTTGTAATCGTCGATAATGAGCTAAAGATACTGCAATCAAACGAGAGGTTCCTTGAGATAATCGGCGAGGATGCAAAAACAATCGCCGAAATAATTCCCGGTCTCCGCGGAGCTGACCTGAAAACGCTGCTGCCGTTCAACGTCTACAACATATTCTCATTCGTTTTACGTGAAAATGAATCTGTTATCAGTCGCGACATGCAGCTCGAGGACCGCATGTTCAACATATCGATCTTCCCGATCCGCCAGAACAGGATTGCGGGAGCGGTGATCCGTGACCTTTTTTCACCCGAGGTACAGCGTGAAGAGGTAATAACCAGGGTCTCCGACGTAATCGACAAGAACCTGGAGATGGTGCAGAAGATCGGATTCCTGCTAGGAGAGGGTGCATCTGATACCGAGAAGATGCTTAATTCAATTGTTGAATCATTCCGGCAGAAGAAGAATGCACCAGGAAAATAATCCTTCACCGGGAATGGAGAGGCAGTTCTTCACAGAGGTAAACAGCCAGCAGCGCAACCATCACGGTGAGCGTATCTGCGGCGATGTGTTCCTGTCGGAGAACGTGCGCGAGGAGAACAGGATCATCACGGTGCTTTCTGACGGCATGGGGCACGGGGTCAAAGCCAACATCCTTGCAACACTGACCTCCACAATGGCCCTCAATTTCACAAGGGAGCACAAGGAATCAGACCGCATTGCAGAGATCATCATGAATACCCTCCCGGTCTGTTCGGAGAGGAAGATCAGTTACGCCACCTTTTCAATCGTCGACCTGGAAAGTGACGGCCGGGCTAACATTCTTGAATATGACAATCCCCGCTGCATTATCCTGAAAAACGGCCAGCCCTTCGAGCCTGGATGGATGGATGTGGTGCTGGACAAGGGCAGGAACGCCGGCAAGCGACTTCACAAATGCACCTTTTATCCCGCCAAGGAGGACAGGATAATCCTGCTCTCTGACGGCGTGGCACAAAGCGGCATGGGGTCTGCAGCCTGGCCTCTGGGATGGGAACGCGACAATGTGCAGCAATACGCCGCCTCACTTGTGGCCGGAGAACCGTCAATATCGGCATCCTCCCTTGCTGCCAAGATTGTGAACATGGCCTACAAGCATGACAACTTCGAGGCCAAGGATGACATATCATGCGCCATTCTTTATTTCAGGGAGCCCCGCAAGATGCTCATCTGCTCCGGACCGCCGTATGATGAAGAGAAGGATAAGGAGCTCGCATCGATTGTCACCGGCTACAAAGGCAAGGTGATTCTATGCGGAGGAACTACAGCCGACATAGTGGCACGGGAGCTGAACAGGATGATCGTAGATGAGCTTATATTCGAAGACCCGGATTTGCCTCCAGAGAGCTTCATGGAGGGGGTGGACCTGGTTACTGAAGGCATACTGACACTTCAGAAGGTCAACGAGTTGCTTAAGGGCTACAAGAACAGTGTCAAGCTGGGAAAAGGGCCGGCCGACAAGATCGTGAAGATGATAATGGAGAGTGATGAGATCAATTTCGTCGTCGGCACGCGCATCAATGTGGCTCACCAGGATCCCACCCTGCCGGTTGACCTCGAGATCCGCCGTACGGTTGTAAAGCGCATTGCCCGCATCCTCGAGGATAAGTGGCTGAAGCAGGTCAGCATTGACTATATTTGAAGATCAGGCAATAGTGTAGTCGGCAGTAGGCAGTAGGCAGTAGGCAGTAGTGATATATGGTTTATAATCAGCTTATTGACCGCAAGACTGCAAGACTGCAAGAACGTAAGACGGAGCGAAGCTTCAGACCTTCAGACTCTTAGACCTTCAGACCTCCGGCATGCCGCCTGGCAACACCGTACAGGAATGACATCACCTCAGACAGTGACATGTTCTGAGGCCTCCTTCTGAAGACTCTCACATCCGCAATCTCGTCAGTATCAGTGAAGTTGCCAATGGTCTCAACCTCCGCATAAAACAGCCTCCCGTATTGCTGCCCCTGCCCCGCATCTACCGAATAATATGATACTGGCTCCATTATGAAATCCAGCGCTCCGGTCTCCTCTGTGAGCTCCCTTACTGCTGCCTCAATGCTTCCCTCTCCCTCCTCAGGGTGGCCTGCCGGCAACTCCCAGCCTCCCCGCCTGCGGTGCCTTACAAATAGCCACCCGCCATCATGCCGCACTGCTATGACAACATATGAAAGCTTGCCGGGAATCCTGTCCCCGGGAATAAGTTCGACAGTGACCATTTGTCAAAAATAAGTCAAAACGCGCAGCTGATTAAGTATTCCCTCTGAAATGTTACTTTTGTCCAAAATAGATAAGGGTGCTATTCTATCTCATTCTGCTCATTGCTGACCTTTTCCTGTGGTTCATTCTGCTGAAGGAACTCAGGGAAAGAAACGGGATCCTCAGGATTGCTGTACTGTTGGTCAAGACAACAGTCTCAGCTATTTTCATCTTTCTTTTCTTCAGGATTATACTTTACCGCGGCGAGTTTGCCGATCCCGCAAATGCCTTCAGGCAGATTCAGATGGGAGTCATCGGCCTGCTGCTTGTCGCGTCTGCTTCAACCTGCCTTGTGCTTACACTGGCCATACGGCTTGTCTCACGGTTAATGGGACGGAAATATGGCGGAACCGGAACAGCCAACTCAATCCTCTTCGTGCTTTTTGTACTTCTGGTTGCCGACGGCTATTTCCGCCAGAGACTGGATATCAGGACCGTAAGGCAGGAGTTGAAGGTGGAGGGTCTTGACCCTGCACTTGAGGGAATGAAGATAGCCCTTATATCAGACCTTCACATCTCATCATGGCACGACAGTTACGGGAAACTTGACCGGGCGATGAGATCGATCAGTGAGGAACAGCCTGACATTCTGGTGAACACAGGAGACTTCATCACCTTCGGCTGGCAGGAGTTCGGGGGGAGCGACACGATACTGCGCAAAGCACGCGCCATTGCCGGTGCATTCGCGGTGGAGGGCAACCACGATGACGGCACCTATTACCCTGAATACAATGAGGAGTATGGTGAAGCGTCCCGGGAAATGGTTAGTCAGAAAATTGAAGCATCAGGTTACTCACTTTTAAGGGACACGGCAGTCATCCTCAATCACCGCGGGACTGCAATTGCCGTGGCAGGGGTGTTTACTCACGGCCACCGGATGGACATTACATACGGGAATTTCGAGAAAGTGCTGTCTCCAATACCTGACTCCGTATTTACAATACTTCTGCTCCATGATCCTGCCGGATGGCTATTATCGTCCATCTCCGGGCGACTTCCTGATCTGACCATGTCAGGTCACACCCACGGTTTCCAGGCAGGGCTTCCCGGAACAAAATGGTCTCCTTCCGCTTTGACTCATGAGAGATGGAATGGTCTTCATGAATTTCAGGGAAGTTATCTATACGTGACGACGGGCATGGGGACAATCGGCATGGCAGCCCGGTTCTTCATGCCCCCAGAAATAGTCATTCTGACAGTGACCGCCAGGTGACCCACTGAAAACTTCTTACCATTAATGTGCTCCTGCTCCGGCTAAGGTGTCTCAGCAAAACACACAACAGTGCCGTTGGGACAGCTGAACCAAAGGCTGACTGAGTAACCGGACATTTCAATATCAATGTAAATAGTTCCAGCTCGCAGTGACAACGGATCGGGCATTTTTATACCTTTACCTCTTGATACAATACTGTCGAAAGCATGAACCTTAAAAATGTCCTAATGGCAGTCGCCCTTCTGGCGACCATGCCTCTTTACTCACAGAAGGAGGCTCTCAGAGCCATCACTGTAAAAGACTCAGAGGAGTATATGAAATTCCTCTCATCCGACAATCTTGAAGGGAGAAGAACCGGAAGCGAAGGTAACAACGCTGCGGCCGATTATATCAGGGCAGAAGCTCTCCGGCTGGGTATAAAACCTCTTCCCGGCCAGGCTGATCTGTTCCAGCCTCTTGAGTACCTGAAGGTAAGCATCGTGCCGGGTGAGGCACGGATGACACTTCGGGACACCAACGCATATTTTATCCATACTGCTGATATCATGCCACTTATGGCTCCGGGTGACACTGTAAAACTCAACGGCGAGGTAGTCTTTGCCGGATACGGATACACAAACAGCAATGAGAAATACAACGACTTTGCGGGGATAAGTGTGAAGGACCGCATAGTTATAATCATGACAAGGGTTCCGGAGATCAGTGGCAGCGGCATGCCCGAAGCTGGATCCGACATCAGCGAGATGACAGAGGTACGGAAGCTTCCGATGATAATGCTTCAACAGGCAAAGGCAATCCTTTACGTGGCGGACCCCGCCCTTGGGAAAGACATCTCATCGGACCTGCTGTCGATGGGATCACCATTCCAGCTGGTGCCTCTCTTCAGGAAACAGATGTTCAGTTACTCCGTCAATGCATATGCGATCACAATGGAGATGGCAGACAGGATGCTGAGCCGTTCGGGGCTTACTCTGAATAAGCTGCAGGACAGTATTGCCTCGAGCCGCAAGCCGGCTTCATTTCTAATTCCCAACCTCAGGGCATATGTTGACATCAATGTGGTGAAGGATACGGTTATAAGCAACAACGTTATCGGCTACATAGAGGGTTCCGATCCTGTATTGAAAAACGAGGCTGTAATGTTCACTGCCCATTATGACCATGTTGGCAGAGATGCCGGAGGCAATATTTACAACGGGGCCAATGACAATGCTTCGGGCAGTGTCGGACTGCTTAACATCGCAGCCGGTTTCTCCGCACTGAAGGAGAAACCTGCACGGAGTGCCATCTTCTTCTGGACCACCGGCGAGGAGGAAGGTCTGCACGGATCAACCTATTATGTTGAAAACCCTCTCTTCCCGCTGAACAGTACCGTTGCCACACTCAACTTTGACATGATAGGTCGTTCGAGACGCGACACCGATGTAGGTGCATCTCTGTCCGGAGAGATAGACATCACCGGCCGCGATACAATTAAAATAATACACGGTGCTGACTGCCCTGAGCTGGTCTCCTTTGCTACCGGGGCATGTGTGGAATCAGAAGTCTTCCCCATTGATGAAGGCAAGGGAACGCACTTCTCCGGGTCAGACCATTACCCCTTCTTCCGCAAAAAGATCCCTGCACTCTTTTTCTTTACAGGGCTGCACAAGGACTACCACAAGCCCAGCGACGACTACGAGTTCATCGATTTCGACAAACTGGTGAAGGTATCGAAGGCCGGTTTCCTGACGGGCTACAGGGTGGCTTCACAGCCTGTCTTTCCTTCAAAGGAAAAGAAGAGGGATTAAAGCTCTGGTTCAGTGCATTCATGGGTAAGAGAACCGTCTCCCTGTCATCTGGTGATGTTGATGTTGACATCATCCGGTCGTCGAGGCGGACGGTGGCATTATATGTCCGGCCAGGGGGTACTCTCCTGATCCGGGCTCCCTGGTTTGTGCCGGTCAGCATTCTAATGAAGTTTGCAGCCGGCAAGGCAGGGTGGATTGAAAAACAGATTACAAGACTGAAAAATGTTACCCCTCCGGGCTCTCCTCTTGCAATAAGCGATGGCAGCACCGTTCCGTTCATGGGCAGGCAGGTGGAGGTTCAGGTGATTCGGGGCACTGTGAGAAGGGTCACTAAATACGGTGACAAATTGATTCTTACCGTCAGAGATGATTCAACCCCGGAGGGACTTGCCGGCATGACGGAAGCATGGTACCTGAGGGAGGCCCAGGCATACCTGCCGGCCCGGACCCGTGAGCTTGCCGCGATGCACTCAGCCATTCTGCCGGCACCGGGCACTGTCAATGTGCGCAAGATGAAGCGCCGTTGGGGCACCTGCCATACCGGCGGTGCTATCTGGCTCAACAGGGAGCTAATTAAAAAGGATCCGGATTTAATTGATTACGTAATAATCCATGAGCTGTGCCACCTGGTGCACCATAATCACGGTAAGGAATATTATGCGTTGCTGGGGATCATCGTACCTGATTTCCGGGATAAACGGAGAAGACTGCAGAATTAATGTCGGCAGTCAAAATCAGTCGGCAGTCAGGATCAATCGGCAGTCTGTTCAGGCAGTAGGCAACAGGCAGTAGGCAGTTGGCAACAGGCAGTAGTGGTAATGTGTTGACGGACTGCGGACTGCGTGCTACTGACTACAGACTGCGGACTGCGCACTTAAAGCGCCAGGAAACTAAGCTATATTCGTATATACCGCCTGGATAT
>Ga0209467_1001524_pt1 | contig 19774 bp, 20 predicted proteins | sample Higcelwee11metaG_FD_187175 | JGI IMG/M metagenome (GOLD analysis project Ga0209467, IMG submission 187175) | Freshwater pond sediment microbial communities from the University of Edinburgh, under environmental carbon perturbations - High... | ecosystem: Environmental > Aquatic > Freshwater >...
GGGACGGCTGGACCAGCCTCTCCGACCGCATGGGCAACGACGTGCAGCTCGTGGGCGACGACATCTTCGTCACCAACCCGGACATCCTGGCCGAGGGCATCGAGCGCGGCGTGGCCAACTCCATCCTCATCAAGCTGAACCAGATCGGCACCGTGACCGAGACCTTGGACACCATCGAGATGGCCAAGCAGGCCGCCTACACCACGGTGGTCAGCCACCGCTCCGGCGAGACCGAGGACGCGTTCATCGCCGACCTGGCCGTGGGAGTGAACGCCGGGCAGATCAAGACCGGCTCGGCCAGCCGCTCCGACCGCCTGGCCAAGTACAACCAGCTCCTGCGCATCGAGGAGGACCTGGAGGACGAGGCCATCTACTACGGGCCCATCCTGGCCGAGAGTTGGTTCGCCCACGAGGCCGAGGAAGAGTAGCCGCACGCCGGCGCATGACGACACGAGGCCCCGCTTTCGCGGGGCCTTTTTTTGCGGGGGCCGGCGCAGGCCGTGGCCCGCGAATTCCCTTGACCGTCGCGCGCCGCGCGGCCTACATGCGAATAAGACGAGGTGACGCCATGAAGAACAGCTACAGAAAGAAGCTTGAGAAGGCGAGCAGCTACCTGCGCGAGGTCTACGAGGATCTGGAGACCGAGGGGGCCGACGACTTCGACGCCTTTGGCACGCGCCTGGAAGACCTGGCCGGGGAAATCGACGACCTCCTGGAAGAGGACGAGACGCGCTCCAAGGAGGCCGACGACGACGCCGACGACGAGGACGACGACGAGTAGCGCGCGCCGAAAGGCCGAAATGGAAGGCCCCGCGCTCCCGAGGATGGGAGGCGGGGCTTTTTTAGTTGCTGGTATAAAATATTGGTGATACTGTTTAGATCGAAGGCCATGTAATATATAATTGCACGGAGGCTACAGTGAGCACACCAGCGACATATAAAGGCCTGTTGGCCAAATTTGAGGCCTGCTCGGACTCAGTTAAATCATATTTTTCAACCTTTTCAGATTTGTTGCCTAACTATAATTACGAAGTAACGGTGGCATATCTATCGTTTGTCCTTGAGCGTGCGCACCATCGAGCTCTGTATTGCGGCGTTGTTAAGATCCATAGGGTTGATGCTACAGTCGCTGATGCAGTTATCTCAGCACAATACATGAAAAGGTCTGACTTCCACGACCTGTATGCAAATGTATTTGGAAATCCTATTTCCACTACGGCGAGAGAGCACCTCAAGCATTTTGAAAAAGTCCGGGATAAGGTCATGCACGGAAAGAGCGTTATCGCTGTGGACCTGCGTAAAGCCATATCCTCTATCTTCGACTACGCTGAGGCATTGGATTCCGAAGTGCAGAAACTGTCTGGTGTACGTCCTTTCGGCGACTTGAGAGGCTTCAAGGGACGGTCGCAACCTCTCGACAAGACAACGTCGAAATGGCTGCTCAAGGGACTTGGCTTTTCCCTCTGAGCCAGAACAAAGCCATCCCCTCATGCCTTTGGGCAAAGTGTTTCGGTTGCCGCCGGCATCCGTCTGACTTATGCGTATCTCCATGAAACACCCCGCGCCCCTCCTCTTCGCCCTGGCCCTGCTCCTCCTTCCGGCTCTGGCTTCTGCGGCGGATATCGAGCGCCCGGACCTCGCGCGCCTCTTCGCCGCGCAGGGGCTGGACGGCTGTTTCGCCGTCGAGACGGGCGATGGCCCCGCGAGCGGCATGGTGCGCGTGAACCCGGAGCGCTGCGCGCGCGCCTTCCGCCCGCACTCCACCTTCAAGATCCTCAACGCGCTGACCGCCTTCGAGACCGGCGCGGCCCCGGACCCCACGCGGACCATGCAGTGGGACGGCAGGGAGCGCGAATTCCCGGCCTGGAACCGCGACCTCACCCTGGCCGAGGCCTTCCGCGTCTCGGCGGTCTGGTACTTCGTGGAGCTGGGCCGCAGGAACGGCCGCAAGGCCCTGGCCGAGACCATGCGCAGGCTCGACTACGGCACGGCCGACGCCTCGGGCTCGGAGCAGTTCTGGATCGACGGGCCGCTGCGCGTCAGCGCGGACCAGCAAGTGCGCGCCCTGGGCCTGCTCGCGCGCGGCGGGGGCGGCTTTGCGCCGCGCAGCCTGGCCATGCTCCGGCAGGTCATGTTCCTGGACAAGGGCGCGGGCCCGGACGGGGAATGGCGGCTCTACGGCAAGACCGGGCTGGCCCTGGCCAAGACCGACGCCGAGCCCGTGGTGGGCTGGTTCGTGGGCTGGGTGGAGCGCCCCGGGCGCGTCATCCCCTTTGCGCTCAACGTCTCGCAGGCCGGCGACCCGGGCGCGCCCCTGACCCCGGCGCAGGTCGCCGCGCGCCTCGACATTTCCAAGGCCCTGCTCCGCGAGCTGGGCGTCATTTCGAAATAACCCGCCGGATTTCTTGATCTGCGCAGCGCCCGCCCCCTTCCGCGCCAAGGGGGCGGGCGCTTTTCTTCAAATAAACATGGCCCTGTTGACACAAGTCAAAGAAAGGCTGCACAGGATGTCCTAATCCGGTCTTGCGAGCGCGGGAAACCGCCTCCCCCCATCCCTCCGCGCGAGGGCCGCGGGACCGGACGAACACTACTTCCAACCAGGAGGCTCACCATGTTTTGTTACCAGTGCGAACAGACCGCCAAAGGCGCCGGCTGCACCCAGATCGGCGTGTGCGGCAAGCAGCCCGACGTGGCCGCCCTGCAGGATCTGCTGATCTACGCCTGCCAGGGCCTCTCGGTCGTGGCCTTCGAGGCGTCCAAGAAGGGCGTGGCCGACGAGGACACCGACCGCTTCATTTATGAGGCCGTGTTCAGCACCCTGACCAACGTGAACTTCGATCCCGCGCGCTTCGTGCCGCTCATCAAGAAGGCCGTGGAGCTGCGCGAGTGCATGAAGGCGCGCGCCGCCTCGGTGGGCGTGGTCCTGCCGGCCTGCGACAGCCTGAAGTTCGCGCCGGCCCCCGATCAGGCAGGCCTGGCCGGCCTGGTCACGCAGGGCGAGGCCAAGGGCATCGCCAACCTGGCCGACGCCGACGCCGACATCCAGTCCCTCAAGCAGACCGTGATCTACGGCATCAAGGGCGTGGCCGCCTACGCCGACCACGCGGCCATCCTGGGCCAGAGCGACCACGCGGTGGCCGCCTACATCTACGAGGGCCTGGCCAGCGCCCTGCGCACGGACCTGGACCTCGCGGCCTGGGTGGACCTGGCCATGCGCTGCGGCAAGGCCAACCTGCGCGCCATGGAGCTGCTCGACGCCGCCAACACCACAGCCTACGGCCACCCCACGCCCACGTCCGTGCCCCTCGGCCATCGCAAGGGCAAGTGCATCCTGGTCTCCGGCCACGACCTGAAGGATCTCGAAGAGCTGCTCAAGCAGACCGAGGGCAAGGGCATCGACATCTACACCCACGGCGAGATGCTGCCCTGCCACGGCTATCCCAAGCTCAAGGCATACAAGCACTTCTTCGGCCACTACGGCACGGCCTGGCAGAACCAGATCAAGGAGTTCGCGGCCTTCCCCGGCGCGATCCTCATGACCACCAACTGCATCCAGAAGCCGGCCACCAGCTACCTGCCGAACATCTTCACCACCGGACTCGTCGGCTGGCCCGGCGCGGCGCATGTGGGCAAGGACTTCTCCGCGGTCATCGAGCGGGCGCTCGCGCTGCCCGGCTTCACCGACGACCTGGATCGCGGCGCGGTGAACGTGGGCTACGCCCGCAACACGGTCATGAGCGTGGCCGGCACAGTCATCGACGCGGTGAAGGCCGGAAAGATCCGCCACTTCTTCCTGGTGGGCGGCTGCGACGGGGCCAAGCCCGGCCGCAACTACTACACCGAGTTCGTGGAGAAGGCGCCCAAGGACACCATCATCCTGACGCTGGCCTGCGGCAAGTTCCGCTTCTTCGACAAGCAGCTCGGCGACATCGGCGGCATCCCCCGCCTCTTGGACGTGGGCCAGTGCAACGACGCCTACTCCGCCATCCAGATCGCCGTGGCGCTGGCCGGGGCCTTCAACTGCGGGGTCAACGACCTGCCGCTGTCCATGATCCTGTCCTGGTATGAGCAGAAGGCCGTGGCCATCCTGCTCACCCTGCTCTCGCTTGGCATCAAGAACATCCGCCTCGGACCCTCGCTGCCCGCGTTCCTCACCCCGAACATCCTGAGCTTCCTGGTGGAGAACTTCGGCATCAAGCCCATCACCACCCCGGACGAGGATCTCAAGGCGATTCTGGGCTAGGCCCTTGTCAAATCAGGAACGATTCCTAAATTAAGCAAGATTCGACAACGCCATGCTCCCCGGGCGCGGGGGACGACGACCCCCCCCGCGCCCCCTCCAGAAAAAAGCGAAGGAAACGACCATGAAGGCCACACGCAAGCTCATCACCGTCAACGAGGATCTCTGCAACGGCTGCGGCAACTGCGTCACCGGCTGCGCCGAGGGCGCGCTGGCCATCATCGACGGCAAGGCCCGGCTCGTGAACGAGGTCTTTTGCGACGGCCTGGGCGCGTGCCTGGGCGAATGCCCCACCGGCGCGCTCACGGTGGTGGAGGTGGAGGCCCTCGATTTCGACCCCGCCGCCGTGACCGCGCACCTGACCGCGCAAGGCCGCGCCGTGCCCGACCACATGCCCGACCCCGCGAGCCTTCGGCTGGCCGGCCTTCGGCCGGATTCAGGGGGCGCTGTGGGCCAGGCCCCCCACGCGGGCGGCGGCTGCCCCGGCGGCCGGGCCATGAGCCTCCGGCCCGAGGCCCAGGTCGTCTCGCCCTGCCAGCAGGCCAACGTGCCGCGCCAGCAGCCCGCCGGCGTGTCCAACCTCACCCACTGGCCCATCAAACTGCGCCTCGTGCCGCCCAGCGCGCCCTTTCTCAGGAACGCGAAGCTGCTGCTGGCGGCGGACTGCGTGCCGCCGTCCTTCCCGGATTTCAACCAGCGCTTCCTGGCCGGCCGGGTGCTGCTGCTGGGCTGCCCCAAGTTCGACGACGCCCAGAGCTACATCGACAAGCTGGCCGAGATCCTGCGTCAGAACGACATCCGCGACATCACCGTGGTGCGGATGGAGGTGCCCTGCTGCTCCGGCATGACGGCCATCGCCCTGCGCGCGGCCCAGGCCGCTGGTTCAAGCGTCCCCGTGGAAACCATCGTCATCACCCGCGACGGGCAGGTGCAGACCGCCGCCGCGCAGGGCCTGCGCCCCCTCGGCGGCTAGGCCGCCCCGCGCAAGGAGAACGCCATGAAGATCGCCAAGCTCTTCGACAACGCCTTCAGGGACACCGGCCCGGCCATGACCGTGGTCCACGAGAGCGAGTTCGTGAAGGTCATCAACTTCACCTTCAAGGCCGGACAGGGCCTGCCCCTCCACTCGCACGACATCGAGGGCGAGCTCGTGCTGACCATCCTGGAAGGCGAGGGCGAATTTTTGTCCAAGGACGGCAAGGTTCCGGCCAAGACCGGCGACACGCTCGTCTGCCCCATCGCCACCCCGCACGGCGTTGGCGCGAAGACCGACTTGCGCGTGCTCGTGACCATCGCCCCGCCGATCTAGGGAGGGGAGCCCAGGGAGGCTCCGCCTCCCTGGACCCTCCGCCAAAGGGTCTTCGACCCTCTATCGATGCTGTCGTCATCCGTATCTCTGCTGTCGTGATCCGTAACGCTCGCGCGAGTGCGCTCACGAACGGCTCACGCAAGGTTCGCGGAGGACCGCTCACCAACGGCTGACGCGGACACCCATTATCAAGCGAAAGGGCTGTTCCGGCAGGATGCCGGAACAGCCCTTTCGCTTGACAGGTGGTCAGCGGAACGCGCTGCTTTCAGGCCCGAGGTCACAATGAACGCCCCGAAGGGGCCGCAAGGGGGTCCAGGGGGAGCGCGCAGCTCCCCCTGGTTCCTGCCTATTTGCGGCGGCCGGTTTTCCCGGACGGCTTGCCCGAGCGCTGGCCGGAGCGCTGGCCCGAGGCGCCCCGGCGCTTGGAGCGGCCCTGGTCCGCGCGGTTGCGGTCCGAGGCGGCGCGGCGTTCGCGTCGGTCGGCGCGGGGGAGTCCTGCACGAACGGCGTCGTCGCCGCCAGCCCCTTGCCCCCCGAAGGGAGCCCCGGAGGGGGCCAGCTCCAGGTCGATCTCCAGGCGGTCCAGGTGCACGCCGATGAGCTTGGCGCGCACGGCCTGGCCCGCGCGGATGACCTTGCCGGTGCGGCTGCCGAGGAGCATCTCGCGCTCCTTGAGGTAGCCGTAGTAGTCGTCGAGCATGGTGGACAGGCGGATGAAGCCCTCGGCCATGACCTCGGGCAGCTCCACCCAGAAGCCGTAGTCCATGAGCGAGCTGACCACGCCGGCGAACTCCTCGCCCACGCGCTCGCGCAGCACGAGGCAGGCGTAGCGCTTCTGGCATTCGCGCTCGGCCTCCTGGGACACGCGCTCGCGGGCCGAGAGGTGCTGGCCCATCTCGGCGAGCTTTTTGAAGCCCGGCACGGGCTGGGCCTGGTCGCCCAGGGCGCGCTTGACCAGCCGGTGCACGATGAGGTCGGCGTAGCGCCGGATGGGCGAGGTGAAGTGCGCGTAGGACTCGCTGGCCAGGCCGAAGTGCCCCTCGTTGTCCGGCTGGTAGCGCGCCTGCTTCATGCTGCGCAGCACCAGGCGGTTGACTAGGAACTCGCGTTCCGTGCCGGCCACGGAGGACAAAAGACGGCCGATGGCCTCGGGCGTGAAGTCGTCGTCGGAGAAGCGGCCGGCCTTTGCGCGCTTGGGCGCGGCCTCGCCGTCCAGGCGCGAGAGCAGGGTGTACAGAGTCTCCAGCTTCTCGCGGTCCGGCTCGGCGTGGACGCGGTACAGGCAAGGCAGGGCATGGGCCTGGAGGAATTCGCTCACGGCCTCGTTGGCCGCGATCATGAATTCCTCGATGAGCTGGTGCGCGAAGTGGCGCTCGCGCGGCTCCACGGCCACGGGCTGGCCGTCCGGTCCGAAACGCACCTCGCCCTCGGGCAGGTCGAAGTCCAGGCTGCCGCGCTCCAGGCGGCGGCTCTTCATCTGCCGGGCGAGCGCTTCGGCCAGGTCGAGCATGGCGACCACGGGATCGCCGGCCTCGGCGGCCAACTCGGCCCGCGCCGCAGGCGCCTTGTCCACGCAGACGTCGCGGGCGCGGTCATAGGTCAGCCGGGCGTGGCTTGAGATCACGGCGTTCATGACGCGCACCTCGCCGGGGGTTCCCTGCGCGTCCATGTCCATGCGCACGGCCACGGCGAGCCGGGGCACGCGCGGGTTCAGGCTGCACAGGCCGTTGGAGAGCGCCTGCGGGAACATGGGCTCCACGGACGCCGGGAAGTAGTAGGAGTTGCCGCGCTCATACGCCTCGCGGTCCAGGCCGGAGCCGACAGGCACGTAGTGCGCCACGTCGGCGATGGCCACCCAGAGGGCGTAGCCCTTGCGGCTCTTCTCCACGAAGATGGCGTCGTCGAAGTCCCGCGCCGTGGCCCCGTCGATGGTCACGAAGGGGAGCCGGCGCAGATCCTCGCGGCCGCGGAAGTCCGCGTCCAGCGGGGCCGAGGGCAGTTGCCGGGCCTCGCGCAGGGCCTCGTCCGGAAAGCTCGTGGGCACGCCGTGGTTGGCCTTGACCAGGGACTCCTGCACGGCCGCCTCGTTCTCCGGGCCCAGGCGCGAGAGGATCTCCGCCTCCCAGAGCGCGGCGTCCACCTGCTCGCCCGGCGCGGCCAGGGCGATGTCGCCTTTCTGCAGGCCCAGGGCCGGATCGGTGTCGTGGGAGAGCACGGCGAAGTCCAGGCGCGGGTCGGTGGGCCGGCAGAGGAAGCTGCCCGGCCCGGCCGAGCGCATGACGCGCACGGGCAGCACCTTCTTGCCGCGCTCGATGATGCGCACCACGCGGCCCTCGTGGTTGCGGGTGGTGCTTTCGCGGGTGATGGCCACGGCCACGCGGTCGCCGTGCCAGGCCCCGGCGGTGTCCTGGCCCAGGAACACGTCCTTGCGCCTGGGGTCGTCGGGGATCAGGAAGGCCACGCCGGAGCGCTGCACCTGCACCTTTCCGGTGATCAGGTTGACGCGCTCCAGGGGCGCGTAGGCGCGGCCGAGTTTTATGAGCTTGCCCTGGGCCACGAGCTCCTGGAGCAGCCCGTCGACGTCGCCGCGCTTGCGGCGGTGCAGGCCGAGGGCCGGCAGCAGGTCGTCGGGCGCGAGCGGTCGCTTGGCCTCGCGCAGGAGCTTCAGCAGGGTCTTGTGGTCGCAGGCCGGCGGCGGGGCGCTGGGATTGCGTTTCTTCTTGAGTTTCATGTGGTTCTCGTCGTGTTGCAGGAAAATTTGGGATGTTGCGCCGCGCGCCAGGAACAGGGCGTCGGGCCGGTTCCGGCGGCGCGAAGGACAGGGAAAGGGGTCGAGAGGGGGGAGGTACGCTGGAGTGGCGCGGGCCGCCTCACAAAAGCTCCCGTGCGGCCAGCGGGCGGTACTTGTCCGCCAGCGCGCGGAAGCGGGCGGCGAACCAGTCGTCGAAGCCAGTGTCCGTGAAGAGCATGGGCCCGAAGGCCAGCTCCGTGCGCAGGGACCAGAAGCCTTCCGCGCCGGGCAGCTTGGCCAGCTTCACCGCGTCCTTGGCCGTGACCACGACATGCGCGCCGCCCGCGCCGCCTTCGGCCGCGCCCGCCGCGGCGTGGATGCGCAGCACGTCCGCCGGCGCGAAGGCGTGGTGGTCGGCGAAGGCCAGCACCTGCCTGGGCGGCCGGCCAAGGTGCTTTTCCGCCGTGGCGGCGGCCTGCGAAGGCTCGGCGATGCCCGTGGCCAGGACGTAGTCCTCGCCGCCCAGGTCCGCCGCGCGCGCGGTGCCGTCCAGGCGCATGAGCCCCTTGGGTTTGAGCGCGAAGGTGTACGCCGGCCGCTCGTAGCGCTCCAGCCTGCGGCGGAGCTCCGCGGCCAGCTCGGGTTGCCTGCCGGGCAAAACCTTGACCAGGAAGGCCGAGGCGCGGGTGAGCGCGCGCCGGCCCTCGCGCCAGGTTCCGGCCGGGCAGACGCGGTTCCAGCCCGGGCCCAGGTCGTCCGGGGTCAGGAGCACCAGGTCGATGTCGCGGGCCACGGGCAGGTGCTGGAAGCCGTCGTCCAGGAGCACGAAGTCCGGGTCGAAGCGCTCGTAGGCCCAGGGGCCGGAGCGCGTGCGTCTGGGATCCACCACCACGCGGGCCAGCGGGTGCGAGCGCGCCAGCAGCAGGGGCTCGTCGCCGCATTGCGCCGGGTCGGCGGCGCGGGTGACCAGCAGGGGCAGGCGGCGCGGTTTGGCCCCGTAGCCCCGGGTGAGCACCACGGCGTGCTCCTCGTTTTTTCCGGCCCAGCGCAGGATGTGGCCGCACAGCGGAGTCTTGCCGCTGCCGCCCCAGCCGATGTTGCCCACGCTGACCACCGGGCAGCTGGGCCGCCAGGCGCCGAGCGTGCCGGACTCGTAGGCCCAGCGCCTGAGCTGCATCAGCCGCGCGTACAGCGCGCCGAACGGCGAAAGGGCTGGCCCGAGGCGTTTCTGGATGTTCTGGAGGTCCGGCATGGGTCGGACGCGGGGCCGTCCGCGTGGGTGCGGCGGCCCCGCGCTCGGGCTTGGATTAGTCGCGGCTGCTGCCGAACAGGCGCAGCAGCATGAGGAAGAGGTTGAGGAAGTCCAGGTACAGGGTGAGCGCGCCGAGGATGGTGCCGCGGCGGATGGCGGTGCCGTCGCCCATGGGCATGGTCTCGCCCATGTACTTGAGCTTCTGGGTGTCGTAGGCGGTGAGCCCGGTGAACACCAGCACGCCCACGGCGGAGAGGATGAAGCTCATGGCCGAGCTCTGCAGGAAGATGTTCACCACCATGGCGATGAGCATGCCGATGAGGCCCATGAACAGGAAGCTGCCCATGCCGGTGAGGTCGCGCTTGGTGACCATGCCGTAGATGCTCATGGCGCCGAACATGCCCGCGGCCACGATGAAGGCCTGGAAGATCGACGTCATGCTGTACACGAAGAAGATGGACGAAAGCGTCAGGCCGGTGAGCGCGCTGTAGGCCGCGAACATCATGGTGGCCACCGGGCCGGAGAGCTTGTGGATGGCCGCGGACAGGGCGATGACCAGGCCGAACTGGGCCACCACCAGCATGAGCACCAGGCCGGGGCTCTGGAGCAGGCTCAGGCCCAGGGGGCTCGTGGCGGTGAACCAGGCCACGCCGGCGGTGAGCATGAGTCCGAAGGACATCCAGCCATAGACGCCGCGCATGAAGGCGTTGACGGTTTCGGCGCGGGCGACGCCCGCCTGGGCGCCGTAAGTCGGATATTCAGCCATGTGGCGTTCCTCCTTGAGGAAAAGCAATCAGGTTCAGGGCGGAAAGCTGCCGCCAAATCTGCATCAAGATAAGCCCTGGGCGGGGCTTTGGCAAGGGGCCGGGGCGGCCCCTCCGCCGGTGGCTTCGTCCCTCAATGGAGTCCGCCCGGCCGTGAGCCTTGCCCGGCCGCCGACCCCCTTGAACCCCGAAGGGGGGGTTAGCCGAAGAGGCCCTTGAGGCCGTGGGGCTGGCAGCGCAGGTACTGCGGCGGGCAGCTCGCCCGCGCGCCGAGCTTCGCCGCCGCGCGCCAGGGCCAGCGCGGGTCGTAGAGCATGCCCCGGCCGAGGGCCACCACGTCGGCGCGCTCCTCGGCGATGATCGCCTCGGCCTGCTCCGGCTCGGTGATCAGCCCCACCGCGAAGGTGGTCAGCCCGGTCTCGGCCTTGATGCGCTCGGCGAAGGGCACCTGGTAGCCCGGACCCAGGGGGATCCGCTGCTCCGGGGAGAGCCCGCCCGAGGACACGTGGATGTATGCCGCGCCGATGGCCTTGGCCCGGTGCGCGAACTCCACGCTGCCCTCCAGATCCCAGCCTCCGGGCGTCCAGTCCGAGGCCGAGATGCGCACGCCCAGCGGCATGGCTTCCGGCAGGGCGGCGCGCAGGGCGGTGAGCACCTCCAGCGGGAAGCGCAGCCGGCCCTCCAGGTCGCCGCCGTACTCGTCGGAGCGGGTGTTGGCGAGCGGCGAGAGGAACTCGTGCAGCAGGTAGCCGTGGGCCGCGTGCAGCTCCACGCAGTCGTAGCCCAGGCGGGCGGCGCGCAGTCCTGCGGCCACGAAGGCCTGGCGGACGTGCGACAGGCCGTCCTCGCCCAGCGCCGCCGGGGTGGTGTCGCCTGGCGCGTAGGGCACGGCCGAGGGGGCCACCGGCCGCCAGCCGCGGGGCGAGTCCTGCGGGAGGCTGGCCCCGCCCTCCCAGGGCAGGCCGCAGGAGGCCTTTCGTCCGGCGTGGGCCAGCTGGATGGCCACAGGGATGTCGGAATGCTTGCGGATGAAGCCGAGCACGCGCGCCAGGGCGGCCTCGCAGGCCTCGTCCCAGAGTCCCAGGTCGGCGTAGGTGATGCGGCCCTCGGGCGCGACGGCCGTGGCCTCCTGGATGAGCAGGCCCGCGCCGGAGAGCGCGAGCGAGCCCAGGTGCATGAGGTGCCAGTCCTGGGCCTGGCCGTCCAGGGCCGAGTACTGGCACATGGGCGCCACGGCGATGCGGTTGGGCAGGGTCAGCTGGCCGATTTGGAGGGGGGTGAAGAGCCGGCTCATTGGCTGCTCCTTTTTGCTGTGCCTGTTGGGAACGCTGGGCGGAAGCATACGGCGGGACCGGCCCGGAGGCAACAGCCTCCGGGCCGGTCCGCGGCGGCGGGCGTTTCGGGCGAGGGATGCGGGCGGGGCTACATGAAGCGCCGGAACACCCGGGCCAGGGCCACGCCGTCCTCGGCCGAGGGCCGCGGGGGCACGGCCGCGAGGATGCCCAGACCCTCGCTGGCCTCGTGGAAGGCCTCGGCCTCCAGCGGGCTGACCACGGCGGTGTTGATCATGGCGTTGACCGCGAGGAGCTGCCGGGCCAGTTCGAGCGGGGGGCCGTTCTCCAGGCCCTCGTCGAGCACCGCGAAGGCCGGGGGCATGTCGCGGGCCACGGCGAGCGCGTTGGCCCAGCCGTCGGTGAAGCGCAGGTCCAGCCCGGCCCCCTGGGCCAGGGCGCGGGCAAAGGCGGTGAGTTCGTCCACGCGCCGGGTGACGACGAGCACGTGCATGCGCTGCCTCCGTCCGGGGCGGGCCTAGTGGCCGCCGCCGCAGGTGAATTCGGTGCTGAAGGCGGGCAGCCCGCCGGCGAGCAGGGCCATGACGGCGTGGCCCACCGTGGGCGCGCCGCCGCCGTGGAACACCTGGATGCCCACCTGCTGGAAGCCCATGAGCGGGCGCATGCCCATGCCCCCGGCGATGAGCACGGTGACGCCGTTCTGGGCCAGATGGTTCACCGGGGCCATGCAGCCGCCCTGCTGGTGCGGCATGTCCTCCAGCGTGCCCACCTTCAGGATCTTGCCGTCCTGGGCCTCCACGATGGTGTAGATGTCGCAGTGGCCGAAGTGCTGGCCGATGGCCGCGTCCAGGCCGCCGGGCAGTTCCGAGGGAATGGCGATGGTCATGCTGTCCATGCGGAAGTCTCCTATGTTTTGCTGTTGATGTTGATGGGCGAAAGCCGCGCGGCCATGGGTCCGGGCAGGTTGAGCAGCCGTTGCCAGACGCCGCGCAGGGCCTCGGAAAAGGGCGAGGCGGGCAGCTCGGTGACGCTTTTTCGCGCCAGCATGGCCCGCACCACCACCTCGTCGTGGGGGAGCAGCCCGAGCAGGGTCAGATCCCGCTCGCGGCAGCACCGTTCAATCTCCACGCTGTTCTCCAGGCTCAGGTCGAACTTGTTGACGACCACCCCGGTCGCGATGCCGAAGTGGCGGCACAGCTCGGCCACGCGCAGGAGGTCGTGCCGGCCCGAGGGCGTGGGCTCGGTGACGATGACCGCCTGGCTGGCTCCGGAGAGCGAGGCGATGACCGGGCAGCCGATGCCCGGCGCGCCGTCGCAGAGCATGAGTCCCAGGCCGCGCGCCGCCGCGCGTTCGCGCGCCTCCTTTTTCAGCAGGGCCACCAGCCGGCCGGAGTTCTCCTCGCCGGGGAAGAGCAGGGCGTGGACGAGCGGCCCGAAGCGCGTGCTCGACGCGTGCCAGCGGCCGCAGAGCTTCTCGCGGAAGTCCACGGCCCCGGCCGGGCAGAACTGCACGCAGACGCGGCAGCCCTCGCAGCGCAGGGGGTCCACGTGATAGGCCCCGTCCGCCGTCTTGACGGCCCCGAAACGGCAGAGCTCCGCGCACAGTCCGCAGGCCGTGCAGGCGTCCTGGTCGATGACCGCCTCGAAGCCGGAGCGGAAGTCATGGGTCTCGGCGCGGTCCGGGTCCAGCAGCAGGTGCAGGTCCGGGGCGTCCACGTCCAGGTCGCAGAGCATGGCCCCGCCGTCCTGGCTGGCCAGGTGGGCCAGCGCGGCGGTGACGCTGGTCTTGCCCGTGCCGCCCTTGCCGCTGATGATGACGATCTCACGCATGGCGGGCCTCCCCCGTGCCGGCGGCCCTTTTCGCCGCGGCCGTCAGCACATGCTCCATGAGCGCCGTGAAGCGGCCGCGCAGCTCCGGCAGGGCGTCGGCCAGGACCTGTCCGCGGGCGTAGGCCTCGGCCGCGGCGCGGCTGAAGGGGATCTCCGCCCAGACGGGCAGGTTCTCGTCGCGGCAGAAGTCCGCGACGCCGGCGTCGCCCACGCCCGCCCTGTTGATGACCACGCCCAGCGCCGCGCCCATGGGCCGGAAGGCCTCCACGGCCAGGCGCAGGTCGTGCAGGCCGAAGGGCGTGGGCTCGGTGACGAGCAGCACCACGTCGGCGTCCATGACCGCGTTCACCGCCGGGCAGCTCACGCCGGGGGGCGCGTCGAGCAGGATGTCGCGTGCGCCGGCGCAGTCCCTGGGCAGGCGCGCCTTGACCGCGCGCAAGAGCGGCGGGCTCATGGCCTCGCCCACGCGCAGCCGGCCCATGAGAAAGCCGGTGTCGCCGGCGCGGCCCGGGATGATGCAGCCCAGCTCGCGGCCGCCCGGAGACAGCGCGCCCTCCGGGCACAGGCGCAGGCAGCCGCCGCAGCCGTGGCACATCTCCGGGAACACCAGCAGGGTCTTGCCCATGACCGACAGGGCCTTGAACTGGCAGAACTCCGCGCACAGGCCGCAGAGCGTGCAGCGCGTCGGGTCCAGCACCGGGATCTCCATGAACGCGGGCGCCTCGGCCCCGAGTTCGGGGTTGAGGAACAGGTGCAGGTTGGGCTCCTCCACGTCCAGGTCGGCCACGCACAGCGGCCGCTCCCAGACCGCGGCAAGGGAGGCGGTGACGGTGGTCTTTCCCGTGCCTCCCTTGCCGCTGGCCACGGCGCAGATCATCGACGGCCACCGCCCTTGGAGTTGGGCGCGTCGGCCACGCTGAAGGCGCCCTGGCGGTACTTTTCAATGGCCTGGCCCACGGTCATGTTCTCCACGTTCTGCACCACCTGGATGCCCGCGGCGGACAGCGCGGCAAAGGCCTTGGGCCCCACGAAGCCGCTGAGGACCACGCCGGCCCCGGCCCTGGCCACGTTCTCCGCGGCCTGGATGCCCGCGCCCTGGGCCAGGGCCTGCGCGCCGCCGTTGTCCACGTAGCTGCTCTTCCCACTGGCCAGGTCCACCACCACGAAGCCGGCGGCCCGGCCGAAGCGCGGGTCCACCATGCTGGTCAATTCCGGTCCCTCGCTGGTCACCGCGATCGTGCCTGTCATACCCTCTCCTGATGTTTGCGCAATTGTTGTGCCGGGCGCTGCGCCAAGGGGCTGCGCGCCGCGTCCCATTCCGCCGCGTCCCATTCCGCCGCGGCCCATTCCGCCCCGGCCCATTCCGCCCCGGCCCATTCCGCCGCCGGTTCCCGGGCCTTTGCCCAGAGGTCCTGTGCCATCGCCGCGAGGCATTGCCGTGCTCCTTGTGTCGTCAGGTTGCGGGAGCGTGTGCGCTCCCCGCTCCGTGCGCGCCCTTGGGCGCCTACGGCCGTCCGTCCCGGTCCGCCGGCCCCGCGGAGCGCAGGCGGATGTCCGCCACGATGCGCGCGAAGGCCAGGGCCACGGGGTGCTCCGGGGGCAGGTCGGCCAGCGTGCCGCCCGACTCGCCCGAGTCCATGACCTCCTGGGCCAGGGGGATGCGTCCCAGGAAATGGATGCCCGCCTCCCTCGCCAGGGCCTCGCCTCCGCCGGCGCCGAAGATGTCGCTCACGGCGCCGCAGTCCGGACAGGTGAAGCCGCTCATGTTCTCGATGAGGCCCAGCACCGGGGTTCCCAGGGTCTTGCAGAAGCCCACCGAGCGCCGCACGTCGTCGATGGCCACGGTCTGCGGCGTGGTCACGATGACCGCGGCCGCCGACCCGCCGATGAGCTGCAGGACGGAAAGGGGCTCGTCGCCCGTGCCCGGAGGGCAGTCCACCACCAGATGGTCCAGCGCTCCCCATTCGACCTCCTGCAGGAACTGCCGGATGACCCCGGCCTTGGCCGGGCCGCGCCAGATGGTGGCGGCGTACTTGTCGTCCAGCAGAAACCCCAGGGACATGACCTTGAGATGTGCGCTCCAGGGCACGGGCAGCATGGCGTCACCGGCCATGTCCAGGGTCTTTCCCGAAAGCCGCAGCAGCCGGGGAATGCTTGGGCCATGCACGTCCACGTCCAGCAGGCCGACCGTGTCGCCCGCCTGTGCGAGGGCCACGGCGAGGTTGGCCGACACCGTGCTCTTGCCCACGCCGCCCTTGCCGGAGAGCACGACGATCTTCTGCCTGATGCGCGCCATGCGTCCGTTGAGCTGCGCGTCCTCCGGACGCTGCGCCCCGGCTGAAGCTGGATTTGAGGGAGATTGCGCACTGCTCATGAGGATCACTCCGATTTCTGTTTTTGTCTGCGGGTGCGCAGCGCCTTGATCATTGAGCCATGGCGGCATCCCCGCCGCCGGCCCGGACACTCTCCGGTTCCGCAGCCCGGCATCCGCATGGGCGTGAGGCCCAGAACCCCTCCGGAGGCCCAGCCCCTGGCCACCTCGTCCGCCGTTCCGCCGATCCAGGGGACGATGTGCACCCCGGATTGCCGCAACGCGGACTGGGCGCAGCCGCTGAGACCGCCGCAGATCAGGACGTCCGCCCCCGCCGCCGACAGCAGGTCCACAAGGGTCAGCACGCTGCCCTGCGGCGCCGGGGTCTGTCCGCAGGCCACAGCCTTGCCGCGCTCCACGCGGTAGAGACGCAGTTCCGTCGTGGTCTCCAGCAGGGAGGCCACGCGGTCGCCGTAGCAGGCCAGGCACACGAGCATTGTGTCCTCCGTCAGGGAATTCCGGGCGCTCAGGCAGCGCCCGGTACGGGAGATCGCAGGAAACGTGCCAGGATTGAAAGTCGTGTGAATCCAGCTTGATGGGCAATGCGCGGAGCGCGCCGCACAGGGGGCGGGCGCGTTTTGCGCCCGGCGTCGCGCAGGGGTGCGGTCGCGAAAGGTCAGCTCAGGCGCGAGGCCGCCACCCGGCCCAGGATGCGCCGCAGCGTGTCCTTGGACACGCCGAGCTCGCGGCAGGCGGCCATGACGCGGCCGTCGTTGCGGGCCAGGGCGTCCATGGCGGCGCGGCGCTTGATCATGGCGAGCGTGCCGCAGGCCGGGGAGGCCGGCGCCGCCTCGCCGGGGCCGTCCTTGGGCAGCAGCCCCTCGGGCAGGTGCTCGGTGCGGATGCGCTCGCCGGGACAGAGGATGAAGGCGTACTCGATGATGTTCTCCAACTCGCGCACGTTGCCCGGGAAGGGGTGGCGCATGAGCAGGCCGAGAACCTCCGGGGCCAGGCCCTGGATGTCCTTGCCGGTGAGCAGGTTCTGCCGGGCCACGAAGTGCTGGGCCAGAAGCGGGATGTCCTCCATGCGCTGGCGCAGGGGCGGCAGGAACAGGCGCACCACGTTGAGGCGGTAGAACAGGTCGCTGCGGAAGCCCTGGTGCGCCACCATGTCCTCCAGGTCGCGGTTGGTGGCGGCGATGATCCGCACGTCCACGGGCACGCCCGCCACCGCGCCCAGCGGCTCGATGACCTTCTCCTGCAGGGCGCGCAGGATCTTCACCTGGAGCGGCAGGGGCATGTCGCCGATCTCGTCGAGGAACAGCGTGCCGCCGTGGGCGGCCTGGAAGCGGCCGGGCTTGTCCTTTTTCGCGTCGGTGAAGGCCCCGGCCTTGTGGCCGAAGAGCTCGCTCTCCAGCAGGTTCTCGGGCAGGGCCCCGCAGTTCACGGCCACGAAGGGCCGGTCCGCGCGGTTGCTCAGGTTGTGGATGGCCCGGGCCACCAGCTCCTTGCCCGTGCCGCTCTCGCCCAGGATGAGCACCGTGGAGCCGCTGGCCGCGATCTGCGGCAGGATTCCCAGGATGCGCTGGAAGGCCGGGCTCTTGCTTATGATGTCCTCCACGTTGTAGAGTCCATCCAACTTTTTTTGGATGAGGCGCAGGGCCGAGAGGTCGCGGAAGGTCTCCACCCCGCCCACGATCTTGCCGCGGCGGTCGCGCAGGGGCGCGGCGCTGATGCTGATGGGCACCTTGGCGCCGTCGGGCCGGACGAAGAACAGCGAGCGGTTGCTGCGGCTCTCCCCGGCCTCCAGCGCGGCCTTCAGCGCGCAGGCCCCGTCGCAGATGCTGGAGCGGAAGACCTCCCAGCACTTGCGGCCGAGGGCCTCGCCGCGCGGCACGCGGGTGATGGCGCTGGCGGCGCGGTTGAAGAAGGTGATGTTCCAGTCCATATCCACGGTGAACACGCCGTCGGCCAGGCTGTCCATGATGTGCTCGCAGGAGATGTCACGCAGGAAGCTCACGGGGGCCTCGCTTTTGCGGTTGTGCCGGGCGCGAAACGCGCCGTGTCCCGCATCTTGGGCGTGTTTTGCGCCCACGAGTCCTTCTATCCGCTCGGCGGCAGAAGTCAAGCCCCCGTGGATGCTTGAGGAAGTGCGCACGGCACGCATGCTGCTTAGGTCGTGGCAAAGCCGCGGATGCGGCAAGGAGGAAATCATGCCGAACAGAGACGGAACCGGACCCCAGGGTAAGGGGCCCCAGGGCAGAGGACGCGGGCCGTGCGGCCAGCCCGGCCAGCCCGGCCAGCCCGGCCAGCCCGGCCAGGGCAGGGGCCAGGGCGGCCAGGGCCAGGGCCAGGGCGGCCAGGGCCAGGGCCAGGGCCAGGGCGGTCAGGGCAGGGGCCAGGGCGGCCGCGGCGCCTGCCGCCGGCAGGGCCGGCAGGGCAGAGCCCAGCAGCTCGGCCAGGAATGATTCGGGCCAACGCAACTGACGGAGGCCCGCATGTTCTCACGGGTGCTGCTCGCCCTGGCGGACGGGGCCGGCGGAAAGACTGGAGGCGCGGCCGCACGGGCGGCCGCGCAGACGGCCCGCGGACTGGCCGCGCGGCACGGGGCGGCCTTTGCCGCGCTGGCGCTGGGCGGTCCCCTGGGCCAGGAGGGCGGCGGCGCGCCGCAACTTCCGGGCGAGGACGCGCAGGCCGAGCGCCGCACCGGGATCGAGGCCCTGCTGCGCGAGGTCATGCCGCGCGGGCTCGATGTGATGCACGCCGCGGGCCTCGCCCACGTGGAGGTGCTCAAGGCCGCGCGCGTCCTCGGGTCGGACCTGCTCGTGCTGTGCGGCCTTGACGAGGCCGCGCGCTGCCGCGGGGAATTTTCCGGCGAACAGGCTGGCGCGTCCGCCGGAGCGGCCGCGCTCATCGCCGCGGGCGCGTCCTGCGCGGTCCTGGCCGTCCCGGACGGAGCGGCCGCGCAGGGCGCGCAACCCTCGGGCGGGCCCTTCGAGCGCATGCTCGTGGCCGTGGACTTGGCCGACGATCCCGGGTATTGTCGGGCGCTCCTGGATTTCGCGGCGCGGGTGGCCGCGCGCGAGGGGGCCGGGCTCTGCGTGTCCCACGCCCTGCCCCTGGCCGCCGGGCCAGCGGGAAACAGGGCGCACCATGACATGGCCCGCCGCGTGGCGGCGGCGCGCGAGCGCCTGGCCTATCTCTGCCACGGTCTGCCCGGAGCGGACCGCTTCACCCTGCTGGCCGGCGAGGGCGAGGCCGGGGTGGATATTTTGAAGCACGTCCGCGAGCGTGTCGCGGACCTTCTCATTCTGGGCGTGCACGGCGAGGGCCGCGGCCGGGTGCTGGCGCGCGTGCTGGCCGGGGCGCGCTGCCCGGTGCTGCTGGCCGGCCCCACCGTGCTCCGCGGGCAGGGCCGGACCGCCGCCGCAACTTCAACAGCCAGGGGGACAGTCCATGCCGCAGCATGTCGTGATCATTGGAGCCGTGGCCCTGGGGCCCAAGGCCGCGGCCCGCTATAAACGCCTCGATCCGGACGGCCGCGTGACCCTGGTGGACCGGGGCAGCCTCATCTCCTACGGCGGCTGCGGCATCCCCTACTTCGTGTCCGGCGAAGTGAGCGACGCGGCCGAGCTGCGCTCCACGGCCTTCCACATGCTGCGCGACGAGGCCTTTTTCCGCGCCACAAAGGGCGTGGACGCGCGCACCGAAACCGAGGCCGTGTCCATCGACCGCGCCACGCAGACGGTGCGGCTGCGCCACCTGCCCACGGGCCGCGAGGAGCACCTCGCCTACGACAAGCTGGTGCTGGCCACGGGCAGCACGCCCAACAGGCTCAGGGCGCCCGGCGCGGAGCTTGGCGGCATCCACTCCGTGAACGGCCTGGAGGCGGCGCTGGCCATCAAGGCCCAGGTGGCGACCGGCAAGGTGTCGCACGCGGTGGTGGTGGGCGCGGGCTTCATCGGCCTGGAGATGGCCGTGGCCCTGGCCGACCTCTGGGGCGTGGAGACCACCGTGGTGGAGTTCCGCGACCAGATCCTGCCCG
>Ga0209467_1001525_pt1 | contig 19717 bp, 14 predicted proteins | sample Higcelwee11metaG_FD_187175 | JGI IMG/M metagenome (GOLD analysis project Ga0209467, IMG submission 187175) | Freshwater pond sediment microbial communities from the University of Edinburgh, under environmental carbon perturbations - High... | ecosystem: Environmental > Aquatic > Freshwater >...
ATGAGCGGGGCTATCGATTCAAGGACTTCATCGGCGGCCTGCAGGAATTCGGTTTCCCACGGAGCCCTGGCTTTGAGGCCATCAAGGACCTCACGAATATAGGCGTTCATATGCCCTCCTCTTTTCAGAACCGAGAGACAGCGATTTGGTGCGGATAATTCCGTCCGAGGAGTATTCTACACGCTTTACATGACCTGTGCAAGTCATTTTTTGATATTTGAGTATCATATTTCACATATCAAAACACTAACGGCAGGTGAACATTGAGAGCCGGCTCAATACAGGCTCCTGACCCGTTCATAGAGGGCGCTCCAGACGTAGGAAGTCGGCAGGGCCGGCGTTGCCGGCGTTGCCGGTGCTACCGTCTTTGCCGTGGCGCCTGGCGCGGCCGGTTTGGCTGGAGTCTTCGCCGTCGCCGGCGGTGCGGCCGGCTTTGGTTCGCGCACGACGGCATCGCGCGGGTTGACGCGGTCGAAGAACCCGACACGCTCGAGCGTCCCTTCAAACAGCTCGTCATCGAGCCGCTTGACGACGATCCGCGCCACGATGTCGGCATCGCTCCACGTTATGCCCTGCCCGTCCGGCCGTATCGCGACGCCACCGTTCTTGATGACCAGGAACGAATCGCCAACGGCCAGCCCGTCAACGCGGCCAAGATCGACGAGTCCCATATCGCCACTCCTGGCAAGCAGCGTGCCGCGCTGTGGAACGCTGGCGCGTGTGCCTTGCACGACGCTCGCGATCGCGAGTGCCACGCGATCGTTGCCCGACCGCGGAGCCTCGAAACGTGACGCGAGCGCTCCTGTTCTGGCGGCGTGCAACTCGGCCGAGACGACGACGTCACGTTCGCTCTCCGCCACGCTGACGAGCACGAACCAGTCGGCGCCCGATTCCCGGGCCAGCCTGAAGGCGTCGGCAAAGCTCGGCACCCGCGGCACGCTGCGGTCCGGGGCCAGCCCTGGAACAAAGGCCAGGGCATCACGCAGGTAGCGGGCTATAACCATGTCACTGCCTGCATGGTATGGCGTGCCGCCAGGACCAACAGAAAAAACGGCGACACGGTATGGATTGGATGGGAACGACGCCTCGGAGAGCTTCCATGAGCGGCTGACGGAGCCCTGGAGCAGGCTGTCATATATCTCTATAGCATCGGCGAGCGCCTGGTCCGATTTGCCGATATCGGCGAGGAACCTGAGCTCCGACAGGTACGAAGTTGACAGCCGGGAGCCGCGGAGCAACTCCGCATATCGCCTGCGGCCATCGTTCGCATACGGATTGATGGCCAGTCCGCGCCGATACTCGGCAATTGCCTTATCGTACAGCAGCCGGCGCTCGAAATCGGCGGCCCTGGCAAAGCGCCAGTTGGCCAGAGTGGCCCGCGACGGGTCCTCGAAGCTGGTATCGTCCATCGCGAGGTTCTCAAGAGCGATGCGGGCCAGCTCGTCGTCAGGACGCTGGGCCGTGAGCGTCTGAAATGCGTATTCGGCATCGGCGCGCCTGCCCGCCGCAGACTCGACCAGTCCGAGCAGGAACCAGGCCTGCGAGTCGGAGCGATCGTACTTGATCGATCCATCGAGTATCGAACGCGCATCGTCCAGGGCGCCGCGCTCATAATACAACGAGGCGAGCAGGCCACGGGCAGGCGCGTAGTTCGGCCTGACATCGATCGCAGCCCGTGCAAGCCGCGCGGCTTCGACGGCATCACCCTGCTCGGCGTACATCGCGGCGGCGGCATAGCTCGCGGCGGCGTCGCCGGATGACCAGCGCAACGCCTCGGTCAGGTACGCCGCCGATTCGTCGGCTCGTCCCTCCGCGCGCGCTATCATCGCCAGCGACAGCAACGCCCTGGCATCGCGCGGCGCCGTCTTGAGCGAAGCAGCGAGCCGTGCCTTGGCGTCGGCCGGGCGCCCCGATCGCAGGTCGAGCAAGGCCAGCCCGAAACGGGCGTCGCGGTCGTTGGGCAGCTTGACCAGTGTCTCCTCGAAGCGCTTCCTGGCATCGTCGGTGGCACCAAGACCGATGCGGGCAAATCCCTCGAGCGTCACGAGTGCGGGCACGCGGGGCCCATAGGTATATGCCTTCTCTATGAAGGTTATGCAGCGCTCATACTCGCCAAGATCGTACTGGCATTCGGCCAGCGCGGCCCAGGCGTCGGCATAGCCTGGGTTCAGCGCAACCGCCTCGGTGAAGGCGTCGGCGGCTCGATACGTGTCGCCGGCGGCGAGCAGGGCCTGCCCCGATTCATACAGTGCCCGTGGATCTGAAGGACGCTTGGCCTGGGCCCAGACGGGCGACAGCATGACAAGCGCGGCCAGCAACACCATCGCCGTGACGCGTCTCATGACTCCACCGGGGCCTCCGCCCGCTTCAGCACCTTGACCGAGCCAATGCGGTGCCCATCCATCTCCTGGATGACAAAGTCGAAGGACTTCCAGCTAATCTTCTCGTATCGTGCCGGAATCTTGCCACAGAGGTCGAACACGAAACCGCCCAGCGTGTCGAAGCCCTCTTCGGGCAGGCCGATCCCGGTCTCCTCGTTCAGGTCCTCTATGTTGACCCGGGCATCGCACAGCCAGGCGCTGTCACCCAGGGCGACGATGTCCTCGCGTTCGTTGTCGAACTCGTCCTGGATATCACCGACAATCTCCTCGATGATGTCTTCCATGCAGACGATGCCGGAGACTCCGCCATATTCATCGATGGCTATCGCGATATGGACGTGCCTGCGCTTGAACTCGCGCAGCAGCGAATCGATGCGCTTTGATTCGGGCACGAAGTATGGCTTGCGGATCAGGGACACCAGGTCTATGTCGCCGCCCTTGGCGATCGTAAGGAGCAGATCCTTCACGTAGAGCACGCCGGCCACATCGTCTATCGTCTCCCTGTATACGGGAATACGTGAATGGCCGCAGCTGGTCACCGTTGCCAGCAGCTCGTCGCGCGGAGCGTCCAGCGCTATGAATACCGTGTCGATGCGCGGCACCATCACCTCTTTGACCGTCGTCTCGGACAGCTCCTGTATGCCGCGTATCATGTCGCGCCGTTCCGAAGTAGCCTCGTCTCCGTCATCGTCGTCTACAGAGGTATGCGGTTCGAACGCATGCACCAATCTTGAAATAATCCCACTCTTCTTCAAAGTATCCGTTCCTCCGCCAATTCCGCCAGCAACTCTTCCTGACGCGCCAGCATCGGCTCTACACTATCGTTTGTCTGATGATCCAGCCCCGACAGGTGCAGGATCCCATGGATGATGAGCCGCCTCAGCTCTTCATCCTCGGTTACGCCGAATTCCACGGCGTTCTTCTCCAGTATCGGCGGACATACTACCACGTCTCCAGCCATGTAGCGACGGCCCGATTCCGACTCGTACCACTCGCCGAGCGAGAACGACAGCACATCGGTCGGGCCGTCCTTGCCGCGGTACTCCTTGTTGAGCCCCGCTATGAAATCCTGCCCGCAGAACAGCAGCGACAGGTCCCACGAATCGAGGGCAGCTGCGTCCATCACCCTGACAGCGAATGCAGCCGCGCGGTCGAGCCATGCCGGCTCGGTCAGCTCCTGCACATCGATCGCTACCGTATTCATGTCTGCTCCCTGGCTTTGGGATATTCTATCCGTGAATGGAAATGGCCCGAAAGGACACGCACAAACGTGTTCTTGATGATCTCCAGATCCCTGAACGTCAGCTGGGACATGGCAAGCTGGCCGTTCTCGTATCGATCCATCACCATTTCCTTTACGAACTGCTCGAGCCTGCCTATCGTCGGCCGCTTCAGGGTGCGCGAGGCGGCCTCGACGCAGTCGGCCAGCATCACGACCGCGGCTTCCCTGCTGGAAGGCACGGGACCGGGATACCGGTAGTCCTCGGAATTGGTCTCCGAAGCCTCCCGCCTGGCCTGGGCAAAGAAGTAGCTTATAAGCGATGTCCCGTGGTGCTCGGCGATGATCGCCTTGACCGCCTCGGGCAAGCGGAGCGCCTCGGCGCGCTCCAGGCCAAATTTCACATGGCCACGCAACACGGTGGCCGAAAGCCGCGGGTTGATCTCGTCATGCTTGTTGTAGCCGGCCTGGTTCTCTATGAAGTACTCCGGTTTGTCTATCTTGCCGATATCGTGGTAGTACGCCCCGACGCGGGCCAGGAGCGCATCCGCTCCAATCTCGCGGCATGCGGATTCCGCCAGGTGCGCTACCGTGACCGAATGGCTATAGGTGCCAGGCGCCACGGACAGCAGCCGCTTGAGGGCCGGTGCGTTCAGGTCGGACAGCTCCTGCAGCCTGAAGACCGTCGGCGCATTGAGCGCCTGTTCCAGCACCGGCAGGAAGGCGAGCGCCAGAACACCGCTCATGAAGCCATTGATCGATGACCAGAACCCGACACCCAGTGCACCGACGAGCCCGCGGTCGGCCAGGGCCGCCAGAGCGGCGCCGCTGACGAAGCACACCAGAGCCAGCTGCGCTCCGGCCCGAACCAGGTCTATACGCTTCTCCGCCCTGCGAACCAGGATGATGCCCGCGATGCCGGACAGGAAGGCCTCGGCGGGCACCAAGGCGTCGAAACCGGTTATGAGCAGCAAGCCCAGCGAGGTGGCCGTCGTGAACAGGATGGCAAAACGTTCGCCGATTACGATGGCTACGACCATCGAAATCAGCGCCGAAGGCAGAAATGCCTGCACCTGGAGGCCGAGCGAGGCCGGCAGCAATGCCACCAGCATGGAAGAGACGACGAAGTATCCCGAACCGAGCAGCAGCACGAACAGGAAACTGGTCCATTCGAGACGGACGCCGGTATTGGCCCTGCTGAACAAGGCGCCCGCGCCGAGCCCGACGAGCACTATCAGGATGGCGCCACCGAGCACATAGAGGCCGCTGATCCTGATCCCCGAGCCACGCAGCGCCGAAAGCCGCTCCATGTCCTCGGTCGTCACGATGAAGCCCTGCCTGATCACATGCTCGCCCTTGGCTATGCGCCGCATCACCGGTTCAACGCGCGACAGCGCCGCGTCAAGGCGGCGGGCGCTCTGTTCCGGATCAAAGAAGGCATTTTCGCGGGCAAAACTCGATACGATATCGATGACCACCGCGCTCATCGACGCGGACAGCTTGAGCGCTTTTGCGGTATCGGCAGCCGCGATCCTGATACGGCGCATGGTCGTCGCCTTCTCAATCGGAACCTGCTCGTACACGAGCGGCCCGTCGGTCCAGCGCCGGAGCTCCACCGCCTCGGGGTTGTATTGCTCCAGCCCGGTGTCGGGGAACGAGAAGATGCCGTGCCGCATCAGCACCTCGAGGGCAATCCTGCCCTGCTCGATCGCGGTGCCGGGCACGGGGTACTCGAGCAAGCGGGCGATGATGGTGGAGTTGCTCAGGTCAGGGAACTTGCCGCGAAGCCTCAGTGCCAGCTCGTCGGCTGACCTGGTCGACGAGGCGACCTGGACAAAATCCTTCCTGAAGGCGACGAGCGATTCCATCGCGCTCCGCGTCGCGGCGTCGTCGATGGAGAAGACAGCCGGGACCAGGCGCCGTTCGGCGTCGGTACGTATCTTCGTCGCCTTGGCATCGACATAGGTAACATCTCGCTCGGCTGCGATGTCGCGATCGGCGACCTTGCCGGCCTCGAAGCCTTCCATGCCCGCTGCCCCGGACACGGCGCCGAAGCCGACGAAGGCGGCAAGGCACGCAAGAGAGGCAACGAAGACGGCGAGCAATCGATGGCGGGTATCGTCATCGAGCAGGGCGGCCCTCAGCCGCAACAGGCCGGAGGGACGATCAGCGTTCGGACTCATAGGCATCGATAATCTTCCTGACCAGCGGATTGCGGACGACATCGCGGCCGTCCATGCGGCATACGAATATGTCGTCTATCCGCGCCAGCACCGAGAGCGCATGGACCAGCCCGGATTCGCTCTTCCGGGGCAGGTCTATCTGCGTTATGTCACCGGTGATGACCGCGGCGGACCCTTCGCCCAGCCGGGTCAGGAACATTTTCATCTGCTCCTTTGTTGTATTCTGTGCCTCGTCAAGTATGACGACACAGTTGTTCAGGCTCCGGCCGCGCATGTACGCGAGCGGCGCAATCTCTATCGTATGGTTGTCTTCAAGCCTGCGAATGATGTCGAACGGCACCAGCGACTCCATCGCGTCGTACAGTGGCCGCAGGTAGGGGCTAATCTTCTGGCCCAGGTCGCCGGGCAGGAACCCAAGGCTCTCGCCCGCCTCGACGACAGGACGCGTCAACACCAGCTTGCGCTTGGCCTTGGACAGCACCTCGCGGAGCGCCCATGCGACCGCCAGGTAGGTCTTGCCGGTGCCCGCCGGGCCAACAGCCATGCTGATGTCGTGGGTCGCCAGACCACGCAGGTACAGGGCCTGGTTGGAGGTGCGCGGATACACCTTGGAGAAGGCGCCCGGCACCTGGATCGCCGCCTCCTTGAACAGATCCGTGCACGAACGGTCTGCCGCAGCGCCTTCAGGGGTCAGGCTTGCATGGATCGCCGTTATCAGGTCCGGCGAGGCGGGCATGCCTTCGCTGATCGCGTCGAGTACCTGGCCGATCAGGGCCGCGAACAGGTCACGGACGCACTGGTCGCCCGACTCGACCCGTAGTTCGTTGCCGCGCACGAAGACGCGGACACCCATGAGGCGCTCCAGCACACGGAGATTATAGTCATTGACGCCGCAGACGTCGGCAAGGAGCCTCGTATCGTCCAGGGCGATGCCAACAGCTTCGGTCGGTATCACGTCTGGACATCGTACCCCTGTCGACCGGAAAAATCAAGGAACGTCGAGCACGGGCATGCGGTAGCGGTCATTTCCATGAAACGGTGTCGCCATCCTTGCTATAGGTAGACTTTATCTGCGATACGGAACGCCAGGCCAGCGATACTGACCAGCTCGTCTTGAATATGTAGCTGAGGCTCGTCTCGTCGAGCACCGGGTTCGCCGCAAAGGTAAACGCCAGGTCCCAGTCGTGCATCGCGTGCTTCGCGGTTACCGACAGCGACTTGAGCTTGAACAGCGAGGCGCGCCGGTCGTCGTCATTGAAGAAGTTGAACGACTTCGCCAGATCGACCAGGGGGCTGATCGGTTCAACGTTAGCCTCTGTTGGTATGGCGAAGACCCCTGGATAGTAGCGCCACAGCGACGAATTCCTCGATGTGGAGGCGAAGGTGATGTCGACGAACTCGTGCACCTTGAAAGTCAGCCCCAATGTCACGTTCAGGTACGAGTCGGTGAACCGCAACAGGCTCTGTCTGGCCGCCGCATTGACATCGACGGTCCAGTTGATGCGGTTTCTCCAGGCGGCGGGCGGATCCCAGCTCTTCACGTACGACAGCGTGGCGGCATTGACCCTGAACGCCGTGTCGGCCGTAGCCACCCAGCCCGAGCCCCACACGAGTTGGTAGGCCTGGGCCTCGCTGGCGGTAAAGCCCGCGGAGAGGCCACTCCAGGCCACGGTCGCGCCCAGCGAGGTGGGTGTCGTTGTTGTCGTGTCCCATATGATCGAACCGGTCAGGGTTGGTCCCGGTGCGGTGCCCATGGTGATGTTGGCGGTGACCGGGTCCCACGCAAAATCGGCATCCTGCGACGGCACCGAGTAGGCGGTGCTCACGCTGAGCGACCCCATCGCCGACTTGAGGCTGAGCGCCCCCCTATAGCCCTGCAATATGGGTGGCAGGTCGGCGGTCAGCGTCAGACTCTGCACATAGCCCCAGGGCTTCATGCCCAGGATCAGCGAAAGCGCGTGCACCGTCACCGTGTCGGCAGTCCAGTCGGCGAGGACCTGCCGGTAGGTCGCCGTATTGGTCCCCGTGTCGAAGGTGTCCATGGCGTACTCGTACAGGGTCGATGTCAGACTGTACGAGAGCCCGGTCGGCGACCAGAGCCAATAGTCCTGGAACGGCGAACTGGACACCTTGAGCGCTGCGGTCAACTTGTCGTTGCGATACTGGGCGTCCTGCCTGAGCCACGTGGAAAGGAGCGTCGAACTGACGTAGGTTGCATCATCGCTGACCAGCGGCCTGGCCTGGACCTGGTTCGAGGCGGACAGGGCGAGAGACGACGTCAAAAGGCCCTCCTGCACGCTGCCGGATAGTGTCAGCGTCGCCAGGTTCCTGATCGTTGCCGTCTCGTAGAGCGGTGACCAGTCGACATTGGATGGCTCTTCCCAGGCGCCTGTCAGGAAGCGGCGGCGCCACGTTACCGTCGGAGTCACTGACCAGGCGACCGACGCAGTGAATGGCACGCGACTTGCTACCTGCTCGGTTGTTGCCAGCGCTGGTGGAACGAAACCGGGCAGCGAATCTGCAGGCGGGATGGCTTGCGGCTTCTCCGCCGCGCTCCAGGGCGCCTCCAGGTCGGTCGCTGGCGAAGGCGCAGCAACGCCGCCGGGCGCGATGGCGGCCGCGATGGCGGGCGCAACGGCAACCGCTGTCGTCTCCGGGTACTGATACAGCGTGCCGGCAAGCGTCGCCTGGGCGTCGATCAGCGTCCATTCGTATGGCACGAAGAACTCCCGCGTCGGATCGACGGCAAAGAGCGTTGAGTCGGGCGTTGTAGATGGCGTGGGCTTCAGCACCGGACTCCACGACAGTGACGACGTGAACTTGGACAGCGAAACCGTCGATATCCACGCAGGCAACGCGCTCGCCGGCACGCTGCCCGTTATGCCGATGCTGTCGGTGAACGACGCTATCTTCGCTATCGTCGTCGTATCCTGGGTCTGATCGAGGAACTGCAGCCAGTTCATGTCCTCGGAGCGATCCTTGAAATCGCGGTTGAAGTAGCTGTCGCTGTAGAACGGTGATGTGATAGTCAGCGTGAACGGCTTCAAGTCGACGGTCGCCGCAAGCTCCACACCAAAACGGAACGGCAGCGATACACCGAACAGGTCTACGGCATTCCAGTCGCTCGTGTAGCCGGTCGCCTCGACAAAAGGCGAATAGGTGGATGAAACCGGGAAGACCGATCGCGACAGCCCTACCCCGACGAAGCCCGTCATCGATTTCAGCGGCCCGAACGAGGCCAGCTGCGCCTGGCCGGCCACCAGGCCGCCCAGGTTCGAGTACAGGTCGGCCATCACCTTGACGAAGTCGCCGCTCGATGTCGTCTTCTTGCTTCTTCCTGTGCGCAGGAAGACACCCTGCACGCTCCGTTCATAGCCTTGGCCACCATCGGTCAGCCTGAGTATGCCTATGTCGGACTGCTTCTGCGGCTTCTCGCCTACCAGATAGGTTGTCGTCTGCACGTACCGGCCAAAGCGCGCGTCGTACCCGAGCACCGGATGAAAGATTATCTCCTCACCCGGATAATAGAAGAATGGCAAGTACAACACTGGAATCTCGCCGACGGAGAGCGTCGCATCACGCATGGCCCACTCGTTGCCACCCAGAATCCATATCTTCGACGCGCGTATCGAATAGTGGGGGTGTTCGTCGTCGCACGAACTGACGACGCCATCCTTGAAAACGAGCACATCGGAGCCGCGCTTCAGAATATCATCGGCGCGGAAGAAGAGCGCGTTGTCGGAACCGGCAGCCTGCTTGCTCTCGCCATCAAGGAAGGCGCCGCTCCAGTCCTTCATGTCCAGCTCGAGCGCCTCGCCAAGGAAGAAGTCGGAACCGCTGGCCTTCTTGCGCTCGAAGACGATGTTGCCCCGGGCCGACAGGATGTTCGCGTCACGGTTGACCAGCACCTCGTCGGCGTTGATGGTCAGCGTCTCGCCAGTCTCCTCATCCTTCACGGCGATAGACACATGGCCGGAGAAACGGACCGATGCCTCGCCGCCTTCCTTGCCGCTCAGGTATTCCGTCGTGTCGGCCGACACGATACTGACCGTCCTCGTCGATGGGGCCGCGGCGGCCGGCGCCGAAACCCCGTACGATGTATACAGCCGCGCCTGCAATTCGTCCGCCGACCCGGCATCAGACAGCCCGAGCCTGCGGGCCCATGCTACCAGCGCGTAATAGTCGGACGTCGCGATGTCGAGCGCCACGGTCTTCTGAAAGAGGTCATCGTCGCCGCCGTCGACCTGCGGCTCCGAAACAGGCGATGCCCCCTGGTCGGCGGTCTGCGCCAGCGCCGGCACCGCCCCCAGTACCATGAAGGCCAGTACGGCGAGACTGAATGCAGACAGGGGTCGACGTTGATGGGACATACGATGATGCATCATAGATTGAAACACGTGGCCGGTAAACCCCGATGATTCCTGCGCCAGGCCGGGCCCGAGGTCTTCCCGACATCAAGCGGTTCCTTCAGAACGTGACGAGCAGATCCGCCCGGAACTCGCGGTCGAGTATATTCCGGTCGTTCTTCTCGTCGTAGACGACAGTCATCCATTGCCCGCTGTGATCAGTGATCAGTGATCACGATACCAATACAGCGCCTTGCTCAATGTGCGCGGCTTCCCGCAGGACACGAAGCAGGCGCCTGACAACGGCCGCTCCGGCATACGGCCTTCAGCGATGGAGGCAATCCCGTTGATCTGATTGCGCATTGCAGTGAAGCCCGTCCTGCCGAATACCTTCCTGTCCTCTGCTAGTGATATGAATACACGGGTCCGATGATATGGGGCGTTCCGCCTACCCATGCACAATGGAACGAGTCGTCATTGATGTCTTGGATGGTGCCGACAAATGCTGCCTGACCGTAGGCGTTCTGGACGTCCATTTTTCGAAATTCCGCCAAGTATCCGGCAGGAGCCTCCAGGATCGCCGGCGTGCCGTTTTTCCAATAGCAGTATTTGGTGACGCCCCCGCCCATTGCTCGCATAGAACTTCCCGCTGCCGAAGCGTTCAGCGTGTTTCCGGCGATATAGAGATCGCTTCCTACAAAGACCGCGGAAGTAGCCTGAGCGGACGTGAATCCAGATGGAATGGGCAGATCGGTTCGGGCGCCGTTTTCGTCCCACCAGCAGGGTACGGCACTACCATCCAGGAAGATGTAATAACCAACGAAGCGAATGGTCGTCCCTGATCCCGCGATGCCGGAGACAAAACCGCTGTCCGCGTCAACCGGGAGCGCGAGCGTTATGGGTTCTTCTTCGTCCTGTATCCCGAAAAGGGAAGTCACATTTCCATTCGTCCAGTACCTGCCGGCCACGTATACCGAATCGTTCAAGGTCGTCATCGCGGTTATTCCGCCCCCGGCCATTCCGGCAGGCAGGACGAAAGTTCGCAGTTCCCTGTTCTTCCACAGGGCCGGAACGGTTGCACTCGAAGTACTTATTTTGCCGCCTGCGTAGATGTCGGTACCGTTCACCGCGGCGCAATACGCGAATCCGCCGGTGTTGCCGGTCCCAACCGGCAGGGCATACACGGCTTGGCCCTCCCACTGTCGCGGTTCATATTCGTCGGTCGTGCTGTTGTAGTAGTAACCCGCCGCTACCACCGATGATATGGAACGAGCGATCGAGGCGACGAAGTTGTTGTTCGCGGTACCTATCGTATCCAGAGAAATCGCGGTCGTCGATCCGTCCCAGTAACAGGGCGCTTCGTCGCTCAGCTCTCCGAAACAGAGCACCCCGTTCAGGGACGCTTCATCGTCATTCACGTCGTTATTATTCGACGCCGGATTCGAACAACCGGCGAGCGCGAGCGTAACTCCCGCGAGAAACAATCCCACTTTTCCCAGATGCGATTTCATGTCTGGTGTCTCCTTGTAATGATGCTGTTCTCTACAAAGGATAGACCCCAAAACGTGCTGCGACGAGCATTCGGAGCGTCGCGGACGGGTGGTTTTCGGGTAGTTCCGCGTCGAAAGCGACGGATCTCTAATCGGAATTGCGAATTTCGGAAAGCCGGTCCACCAATTCAGCCCGGTTGCTCGTTCCGGTTTTTCGGAAGACATTGCCCAAGTGGAATTTCACGGTATTGGCTGAGACTCCCAACCGCGCGCCGATTTCCTTGTTCGAAAGATTGTGAGCGAGCATTTCGACTACGCGAAGTTCACCCAAAGAAAGCACCGGACTGTCCTTTCTCTCCATCTCTTCATCTCCGCGCTCTTTGATTTCAAAATGCCAGCAGAGTTCCTTGTTTTCGTGTTGCGCTATCGGGTGCTTCGACACTTCGTAACGGGACTCAAGCGTCTTCAGGACCGGAGCCGCCGGGCTTCCCAATAGGGCGGCATCCGATTTTCCCAACATCGAGCAGGCGGTTTGATTCAGGTCGATGATGGTCCCATTCGAGTCGACAACCAGCATCCCGTGGCGCATGTACTCCATCACCGCCTGCCGGGATATGGGAACCACCGCGAACAGCCGATACCGGAGGCTCGCGATAGCGAAGCAGACGTTGCCGAACGATATGGCGATCGCCGAATAGTCCTTTTCCCAACCGGGAATGACGTGGGCTACATACGCGGCGCTCACTATCGTCGGCACGGTTACGCCGAGCAGCATCCAGCGCGTTTGTCGCCGATACAGGCTATGGCCGGTCAGCGTGAACCACGCGATTATCCACGCTCCGGTGAAGGTCAGGAAGTACGCCTGAAAGAATATGATCCTTGCCAGGATTCCGTATCCGGAGGTCCGCGCCACGAGCAACCAACCAACCCGCTCAATCCGCAGCTCCTTCCAGATGAGCGAGTACGCGGGGGAGCTGCCTACGACCCAGCAAAGCACGGGCAGTATCATGAGCGCCGCCTCCCACGCCTTGAATCGCCTGAGAAAGCTCGTGTATTCGAGGCTGAAAAGGAAAAACAACGACGTGCCGATGCCAAGGAACAGGTAATCGCCGGCGGCGAGGTATCGTTTGAGTACAGGGTCAGGGCTGAGAAGCTCCGCCGTATTGATTATGAGAAAACCAAGCTGCACGAATTGCAGGATGTACAGTCGCATGAAACGGTGGTAGGAACGGTGGAATCGGGGCAGCAACATGCCGATAAGCGTACCGATGAAAGCCAGCGGCGCCAGTATCAAGAAAAGTGAATATTGAGCCATGGATCATTCTGTCCGCTCATTCGATCGCGGTCAAGACTGATAGCGACGTTCATTTCTGGAATTCTGCGGTTTTACGCCGTGCTTCGGCGTTTGCGCCGAACAGCGACTGATTCCATCGCCCATGCAGAGCGGATCGGGAACAAGAATTCGATGCTATCGAAGCGTTTCCGCAAGCGGGAAGCAATGCGCGCAAAAAGAAGCCAAAGGTTCCCTCCTCTCTGTGGAAGACGTTATCAGTCATCAGGCATCAGTCGAAGATACGTTGGACGGACGCCTTCGGCGCTGTAGAAATTTCTCTTGACCATGTATATACATAGGTATATACTATTATCAGGAGGAACTACAATGTTAAGTTCTAAAGTTTTCATTAGTGGTAATAGCCAGGCAATAAGGATTCCTCGAGAATATCAAGTAGATGATAAAGAGCTTTATATTCAAAAAATCGGGAATACAATTATACTTTTTCCGAAGACCAATCCTTGGGAAGCCTTTGAGAAAAGTCTTTCAGAATTTTCTGACGATTTTATGATTGAAGGAAGAAATCAACCTGAAATGCAGAAAAGAGAAGGACTCTAATGTATTTGTTGGATTCAAACATTTGCATATACATTATCAATCAAAATCCTAAACAGGTTGTAGAGCATATAAAGACACTTCAGCCGCATCAAATCAAATTATCTGCAATTTCAATAGCAGAATTAGAATATGGTGTCTCAAAAAGTAGAGATAGAGGAAAAAATAGAACAGCACTAGTACACTTTGCATCCGCTTTTGATATTATTGAGTTTAATGATAAAGATGCAGAGGTGTTTGGATTGATTAGAGCAAATTTGGAAAAGAATGGGCAGATTATCGGTCCATATGATATGCAAATAGCCGCGCAAGCAATTTCAAGAGATTTAATACTAGCAACAAATAATACCAGGGAATTCATTAGAATCAAGGATTTGAAATTGGAAAACTGGGTTTAAGAATTCGTCCAACAATCGCTTCAACCGGATAGCGCTATCGTCATGGTTTGTGCTTTGCGCTACGCGGAAATACGCACAAACCGCGCCAATTCCGCTTCGCAGGTTAAGCAAATGATATCTTGATCACTGATCACTGATAACTCCCCCACTGATCCACTGATCCACTGATCCACTCCCTCTCCGCGCCTCCGCGTGGGTGAACCGCATCACAGAACGTCGCGGGGGAACCATAGAATGTCGAGAAGTAGTCACCCAACGTCGAGAAGTAACTACCCCGATACCCGAAGTAGTTCCCCAAGGACAGGAAGTAACTGTCGCAGGACAAGAAGTAACGACCGAACGTCGAGAAGCAACTATACCAGGACAAGAAGCAACTACCGAACGTCGAGAAGTAACTGTACCAGGACAAGAAGCAACTACCGAACGTCGAGAAGTAACTGTACCAGGACCAGAAGCAACTACCGAACGCCGGGAAGCAGGAGCCGCGCGGAAAGCGTTATCAGGTATCATTGGTAGATGCGGCATCACTGATCACTGATAACTCCCCCCTGATCCCCTGATCCACTGATCCACTTCCCCACCGCCCCTACCCCTTCAGTACATCCTTCAGGTACTTGCCGGTCCACGAGGCCTTGACCCTGGCTATCTCCTCGGGGGTGCCCTGGGCGACCAGCGAGCCGCCACGGTTGCCGCCCTCGGGCCCCAGGTCGATCACCCAGTCGGCCTGTTTGATGACGTCGAGGTTGTGCTCGATCATCACGACCGAGTTGCCGGTGTCGACCAGGCGCTGGATCGTCTCCATCAGCTGCTTGACGTCGGCGAAGTGCAGGCCCGTCGTCGGCTCGTCCATGAAGTACAGGGTCTTGCCTGTCGGCCGTCTGGCCAGTTCGAACGCCAGCTTGACGCGCTGGGCCTCGCCGCCGGACAGGGTCAGCGCCGACTGGCCAAGCTTGATGTAGCCAAGGCCGACGGACAAGAGGGTGTTCATGCGGTGCGCGACCTGGGGAATCTTGTCAAAGAAGGCGGCGGCCTCCTCGATGGTCATGTCGAGCACCTCGGCTATGTTCTTGCCCTTGTAGCGGACTTCGAGCGTCTCGCCGTTGAAGCGCTTGCCGTGGCAGACATCGCAGGTGATGTATACATCGGGCAGGAACTGCATCGCTATCTGGATGGTGCCGTCTCCCTGGCAATGCTCGCATCGTCCGCCCCGGACATTGAAGCTGAAACGGCCCGGCTTGTAGCCGCGGGCCTTGGATTCGGGCAGGCTCGCGAACAGGTCGCGTATCGGGGTAAAGACGCCGACATAGGTGGCGGGGTTCGACCGGGGCGTCCGGCCTATCGCGCTCTGGTCGATATTGATGATCTTGTCTATCGCGCCCAGTCCCTCCACCGAGTCGAAGTCGCCCTCCGGCCTGACTATCCTCGTTATGCGGTTGGATATGGCCGGATAGAGCAGGTCGGTCAGCAGGGTGCTCTTGCCCGAGCCGGAGACGCCGGTGATGCAGGTAAAGACGCCAAGCGGAATCGTGACGTCGATGCCCTTGAGGTTGTGCTCGCGGCAGCCATGCATGGTAACGGCATGGCCGTTGCCGGTACGACGGACGGTGGGCACGGGAATGGTCAGCTCGCCCGACAGATACTGCCCGGTCAGGCTCTTCTTGTTCTTCATGACCTCGGCCGGCGTGCCCTGCGCCACCACATGGCCGCCGTGGACGCCCGCCCCGGGCCCCAGATCGACTATCCAGTCCGCGGTGCGCAGGGTCTGCTCGTCATGCTCCACGACGATCAGCGTGTTGCCGATATCCCGAAGGAAGACGAGCGTATCGATCAGGCGCTGGTTGTCGCGCTGGTGCAGGCCGATTGACGGCTCGTCCAGGATGTACAGCACGCCGACCAGGCTGGAGCCTATCTGCGTGGCGAGCCTGATGCGCTGGGCCTCGCCGCCGGACAGGGTGCCGGCCTTGCGTTCCAGGGTCAGGTACTCCAGCCCCACATTGCGCAGGAACGACAGCCGCGCCGTGATCTCCTTGAAGACCTGCTTGGATATCTGCTTCTGCGTGTCGGTCATCGCGAGCGTTTCAAAGAACTGCATCGATTCTTCCACCGACATCAGCGTCAGGTCATGGATGCTCTTGTCGCCAATGGTCACCGCGAGCGCTTCCGGGCGCAGGCGCTTGCCGCCACATGTCTCGCACGGCTTCTCGGTCATGAACTTCTCGAGCCATTCCTTGATGCCATCGCTCTGGGTCTCCATGTAGCGACGCTTGAGCTCGGCCAGGATGCCTGGAAAGGCTGACTCGTATTCGAAGTGGCCCGTGCCCTTGGCGTTGTCGTAGTGCACGCGTATCGCCTCGTTGCCGCCATACAGGATGGCGTCCATCGCCTTCTTGGGCAGGTCGCCGAACGGCGTATCGAGGCTGAACTTGTAGTGCTTGGCCAGCGCCTCGAACCGGGACCGGTACCAGGCCGCGTCGGGGTTGTACGGTATGCAACCGCCTTCATTGAACGACAGCGACTTGTCCGGGATCACCAGGTCGGGATCGAACTCCAGCTTGATGCCAAGGCCCGTGCACTCCGGGCACGCGCCGTGCGGCGTGTTGAACGAGAACAGGCGCGGCTCGAGTTCAGGCAGGCTGATATTGCAGTCCGGGCAGGCGCCGCGCTGGCTAAAGAACTCGTCGACCTCGACGCCATCGACCTCGCGGGTAACGATAGCTATGCCATCGGCTATGCTCAGGGCCGATTCCACCGCCTCCGCGAGCCTGCGCCGCCCTTCCTCGGAGACCTTGAGCCGGTCTATGATCACCTCGATCGAGTGCTTCTTCTGCTTGTCCAGCACGATGTCATCTTCGAGCATGCGCTGCTCGCCATCGACCCTGGCGCGTACAAAACCCTGCTTCTTCGCGTCCTCCAGGATCTTCTGATGTTCGCCCTTCTTGCCCCGGATGACAGGCGCCATCACCTGCAGCTTGGTACCTGGCTTCCATGACATGATCGTGTCGAGGATCTGGTCAACGCCCTGCTCACGTATCTCGCGGCCGCACTTGGGGCAGTGCGGCGTACCGATGCGGGCGTACAGCAGGCGATAGTAGTCAAATATCTCGGTGACGGTCCCGACGGTCGACCGGGGATTCTTGTGCGTCGTCTTCTGTTCTATGGATATGGCTGGAGACAGGCCCTCTATGTAATCGACATCGGGCTTCTTCATCTGGCCCAGGAACTGCCTGGCATAGGCGGACAGCGACTCGACATAGCGCCTCTGGCCCTCGGCGAATATGGTGTCGAACGCCAGCGAACTCTTGCCTGAGCCCGACAAGCCCGATATCACGATCAGCTTGTCTCGTGGCAGTTCCACATCAATATTCTTGAGGTTGTTCTCGCGTGCGCCCTTGATTATCAGTTTGTTCATGGTGTGAAGAGCATATCGCTGCGGCTGCATTCAAGGCAAGGGGCTTAACGCGCGTGTAGTATAAAACGTGGCCGCTCAGGGCGTCAGTCGGGCCAGGCCGAAGCAGTCGAGCAGGTAATCCGACAGCCGGTACAGGTCGATGGGCCGGCTATCGACCGCACCCGCGTCGAGGCCGTCGCCGACAAAAAGAGTCAGTATCGGCGCAGACAGGTTCGAGCCCGAGGCGGTATTCGGTTCGTCAAAGGTGAGTACCAGCAGGCTGCCGTTGGATCGTGCCCAGTCGGCGTAGGCGCCAAGCTTGTTCCTGAGCCACTCATCGGCCTGTGCCAGACTGCCATCATGCATGTCGTTGTCCAGATTGGGTATGACGAAACTGAGCTCGGGCAGTGCGGCGAACCCGGCGGCATCGGTCGGAAAGGCGGAGAACGGTTGGATCGCCGCGTCGGGCACCTCAGGGAAGCTGGCCGCAGGATTGTGCTTGCGCACGTACTTTGTGGGCAGCGTCGAGGCAGTACCACGGAATCCAACCGATGGCAGGTCCTCGGCATAGCTGACCATCGACAGACCGGCATCCGCATACCGGGAATACAGGGTCGCTCCGAACAGGTCATGGTCGTTGTTGTCCGACACTCCAAGCGTCGAACCTGCGAAAACGGCTATGTAGTTCGGCTGGCTGGGCCGTGCGACGCCATAGCACCGGCTGAAAGTCAGGCCCGCAGCCCTGAGCCCGCTTATGTATGGCAGATCTCGCACCTCGGCGGCGTCCTTGTTCTCCTCCCAGACAACCACGATGTGGGCCCACGACCCCGGGTCAATCGCATCTGTGCCTGGGGCGCATGCCGCCAGATCGAGCGATATCGCGAGCAGCCCCAGGATATGCATGCACAGGATGGCTCTCTTCATGAACGAGAGTATAGCGCGACGACCATCAATATAAAAATCCTGTGGCCCTATCGCAAATGGCGGCGTATACTGCTGATGTATTCAATCCGGCATACAGAGGATCTGATGAGACTCAGGAAGACCATCATCATCATCGCTATCGTGATCGCTACCATAGTCATTATTGGCAACGCCGTTCCCGCACTGGTCAACGCGGCGTACCCGCGGATGCGCGCCGCGACGCGTGCCTTCGATGTAAGGCGTGTCGCCGATGGCGTATATGAAGGCGCGGCATTCCTCCTGCCGGTGTCGGTACGCGTCAGGGCGACGGTAAGCGGAGGCCGCATCGCATCGATAGACCTGCTCAAGCACTTCAACGGGCGGGGCAAGCCTGCGGAGGCGATCATCCCCAGGGTCATCGAGGCGCAGTCGCTCGGCGTCGACACGGTCTCGGGCGCGACGCACTCCAGCCTGACGATACTCACGGCCATACAGAACGCACTTGCAAAAGGAACAAAGCCATGAAAGCACGGGTCGTGTACTATTCAGCCACAGGAAACACCAGGAAAGTAGCGGACAGCATTGCCACGACGCTCGGCGTTACGGCGGAGAGCATCGGAAACGGTGCCGAGCCAGGCGAGACCGATGTGCTCTTCATTGGAGCGGCGGTCTACGCGACGCACGACCACGGGCTGCATCCCAGGGTTAAGGAATTCATCGCCGGGCTGGATGCGAAGAAGATCGGGCTCGCGGCGGTGTTCGCGACTGGCTTCATCCAGAGCGATGCGGTTGGCATACTCAAGAACATGCTGGCACGGCACGGAATCAGGGTCGCGGACGAGAGCTACTTCTGCAAGGGCCGCTTCGCCCTGTTCAATCTGGGACATCCAGGAGCGGCCGACCTCGAGGCAGCGGCAATGTTTGCACGGAAGATTGCGGGCCTCCCAACCAGGTCCTGATCGCTACACGTTAAACTTGAAGAACATCACATCTCCATCTTGCACTACGTACTCCTTGCCTTCGATGCGGATCTTGCCGGCGGACTTGAGGGCCGCTTCCGAGCCATAGGAGTCGATGTCGGCATAGGAGTAGACATCGGCCTTGATGAAGCCCTTCTCGAAGTCGGTGTGGATCACGCCGGCGGCCTGCGGGGCCCTGTCTCCAGCATGGATGGTCCAGGCCCGGCACTCGTCCTTGCCGGAGGTAAAGAAGGTGCGCAAGCCAAGCAGCCGATAGGCCGCGTGGATCAGGGCGGCCAGGCCGCTCTCCTTCAATCCCAGTTCGCCCAGGAACTCGAGTTTGTCATCATCGTTCTCCATCTCTGCCAGCTCCGCCTCGAACTTGCCGCATATCACGACAGCCTCGGAGCCCTCCGCCGCCGCCCGCGCGCGCACAGCATCGATGTGCTTGTTGCCGGCCCGCACGCCGGCCTCGTCGGTGTTGCAGACGTAGACCTGTGGCTTCATCGTCAGCAGGAACCAGCTCCTGGCCTCGGCCATCTCCTCATCGGTCAGGCTGACC
>Ga0209467_1001526_pt1 | contig 19683 bp, 9 predicted proteins | sample Higcelwee11metaG_FD_187175 | JGI IMG/M metagenome (GOLD analysis project Ga0209467, IMG submission 187175) | Freshwater pond sediment microbial communities from the University of Edinburgh, under environmental carbon perturbations - High... | ecosystem: Environmental > Aquatic > Freshwater > Pond...
CCGCCGCACGTCGGCAGGAAAGGCTGCGGCGGACGCGCCACGGAAACCAGGCCGTCAACCTGTAACCCGGCCCACGATACGGAGGCGCCACATGCAGGACGGACAGCGCGACGAGGAAAAACGCTATGAAAGCCTGAGCCCCTTCGAGCTCAAGAACAAGCTGGCCGATCTGGCCCAGACCCATCATGAAAAACTGATGATCAACGCCGGGCGCGGCAATCCCAACTGGATCGCCACCGCCCCCCGGGAGGCGTTTTTTCTCTTCGGGCAATTCGCCCTGCGCGAGGCCCACCGGATCATGAGCCGCCCGGGCATGGCCGGTTCCCCGGACGGCGCAGGCAGCGGGGCCAGGCTTATGTCTTTTTGCGAATCCCATGGCGAACACGGCGGGGCCCAGTTTATGGTCGACGCCTACGCCTACGTGACCAAGACCCTGGCCCTTGACGGCGACGCCTTCGTGGGCGAGATGACCGACGCCATCCTGGGCGACCATTATCCCACCCCGGATCGGGTGTTGCCGCTGACCGAGAAGGTCGTCCAGGCCTACCTGGCCGAGACCATGTTCGACGGCCGCCCGCCCGCAGGGACCATGGATCTGTTCCTGGTGGAGGGCGGCACCGCCGCCATCAGCTACCTGTTCAATACGCTCAAGGAAAACGGCCTGCTCAATCCCGGGGACAAGCTGGCCATCGCCACCCCCATTTTTTCGCCCTACCTGGAGATTCCCCCCCTGGCCGACTATGAACTGGTCAGCGTGGACGTGGCCATGGACGAGGATGCGGGCTGGCAGTTCCCGGACGCGGAACTGGCCAAGCTGCGCGACCCGGCGGTCAAGGCCTTTTTTCTGGTCAACCCGTCCAATCCGCCGTCGGTCAGCCTGACCGAGGCCTCCTTGCAGGTCATCGCCGACCTGGTGCGCACGGAAAGAAAAGACCTCATCATCCTCACCGACGACGTCTACGGAACCTTTGTCAACGGGTTCCGCTCCCTGGCGGCCATCGCCCCGCGCAACACCATCCTGGTCTATTCCTTTTCCAAGTATTTCGGCTGCACGGGATGGCGGCTGGGGGTGATCGGGTTGTACCAGGACAACGTCATCGACGAGATGATCGCCGCCCTGCCCAAGGACAGGCGGCGGGGGCTCCACAACCGTTACGCCTCCATCACCACCGATCCGGACGGGTTGAAAATCATCGACCGCCTGGTGGCCGACAGCCGGGCCGTGGCCCTCAACCACACCGCCGGACTGTCCACGCCGCAGCAGGCCATGATGGTCTTTTTCTCCCTGGCCGAGCTTCTGGACACCGAGTTCCATCTCTACAAAAAAGAGGCCCAGGGGCTGGTGAAGGAACGCTACGACGCCCTGTATGCGGGCATGGGGCTCAAGGCCCCGGACCTCGACGCCTCCTATGCCCGCTATTACACCACCATCGACATCCACAAGCTGGCTGTCGAGCGCTACGGGGCCGAGTTCGACGCCTGGCTGCGGGACAGCCACGAGCCCATCGATTTCGTGTGGCGGTTGGCCGAGGACAAGGACGTGGTGCTCATGGACGGCGGCGGCTTCGCCGGGCCGAACATGTCCGTGCGGGTCTCCCAGGCCAACCTGGACACCGGGGAATACGTAAAAATCGGCAAGGCCATAAGCGAGCTCCTGGCGGATTATAAAAAGGAGTGGGACGCGCACCGCGCCTGATCGCGCCTCGGGGCGAAAATGCCCCCTGGCCGCCGGGGGGCAGGAAAAGACGCAGAAACGCAAAAAGGCGTTGCGCCGGACGCAACGCCAAAGGGGCAGGCCATGGCGGAATGGATCGTGACCACCTTGCGGCAGCACGCCGAACTGGCGATTTTTCTGACCCTTGGGATCGGATATTGGATCGGGGGCCTCAAATTCAAGAATTTCAGCCTGGGGGCGGTGACCGGAGTGCTCCTGACCGGGGTTTTGGTCGGCCAGTTGGACATCGCCATCTCCGACAACGTGAAGTCCGTCTTTTTCATCCTGTTTCTCTTCGCCATCGGCTATGGCGTGGGACCGCAGTTCGTGCGCGGCCTGGCCTCCGACGGCGGCCCGCAGGCCCTTTTCGCCGTGGTGATCTGCCTTCTGTGCCTGGGGGTGACCGTTGCGGCCATCAAGCTCGGCGGCTTCGACCTGGGCTTCGGGGCCGGGCTATTCGCCGGGGCCCAGACCATCTCGGCGGCCATCGGCCTGTCCACCGACGCCATCGGCAAGCTTGGACTGCCCCCGGACACGGCCGGGGCCATGCTCAAGGAGATTCCGGTGGCCTATGCCGTGTGCTATTTCTTCGGCACCCTGGGCACCGGCTGGATCCTGGCCTTTCTCGGCCCGAAGCTGATCGGCGTGGATCTTCCCCAGGCCTGCAAGGACTACGAGGCCAAAATGTCGGCCGGAACGCCCTCCGGCGGCATCCATACCGCCTGGCATTCCATCGACGTCCGGGCCTTCAGGATCGAGAAGGGTTCCGCCCTGGACGGCAAGACCGTGGCCGAGGCGGAGTCCGGGCCGCCGCAGTCGCGGATCTTCGTGGAGCGCCTGCGCCGGGACGGCCGGATCATGGACTTCGCCCCCGAGACCGTGCTCCAGGCCGGGGACGCCGTGGCCGTGTCCGGGCATCACGAGACCCTGGCCGGGACCATGGAGAAACTGGCCGTGGAGGTGGAGGACCGCGAACTGCTGTCCATCCCCATGGAGTCGCTGGACCTGGTGGTCACCCAAAAAAGCGTCAACGGCCGGACCCTGCTTGATCTGTCCCAGGAGCCCTTCGCCCGGGGGGTGTTTTTGAAGAAACTGACCCGGGGCGCGGCGGGCGTGTCCATTCCCCTTTTGGCCCAGACCAAGATCTATCGCGGGGACATCCTGCGGATCAGCGGCGCCACCGGCCATCTGGACCGGCTGGCGGCGAGCCTGGGCTACGAGGATCGGCCGTCGAACATGACCGACATGGTGTTCGTGGGACTGGCCATCGCCCTGGGCGGCGTCCTGGGCTCGGTCACGGTCCCGGTCTCGGGCATCCCGCTGACCCTGTCCTCGTCCGGCGGGGCGTTGATCCTGGGGCTGGTCGCGGGCTGGCTGCGCTCCGTGCATCCGACCTTCGGCCGCATCCCGGCCCCGTCGCTCTGGTTTATGAATTCCGTGGGCCTCAACACCTTTATCGCCGTGGTGGGCATCTCGTCCGGGCCGGAATTCATTTCCGGGCTCAAGGTCGCTGGATGGGGGCTATTTTTCTGGGGGGTCGTGGCCACGGCCGTGCCCATGCTCATTGCCCCGCTTATCGCCAAGCATGTCTTTAAAATCGACCCGGCCATCAACCTCGGGTGCTGCGGCGGCGCGCGCACCAGCACGGCCTCGGTGGGCATGGTCGCGGATGCGGCCAAAAGCAACATCCCCATGCTCGGCTATACGGTGCCCTACGCGGTCAGCAACACCCTTTTGACCATGTGGGGGCTGGTCATCGTCCTTCTTTTGAGGGGATGATCTCTGCGGCCGCCGTCGTGCCGGGCAGCGGCGGCTTGCCGCTGTCGCGGCCAGGGTCGTCGGGACCGCCGCCCCGTCGCCCCGCAGAAACAAATCCCCCGGAACCGAGGTTCCGGGGGATTTTTGCAAGCCGATGACGGGAGTCCCCCTCCCTTTTGGGCCTATGCCGCGTGGTCTTTTTCCTGACGTGGCACGGAGGCCGGGATGATCTTTAAGTCGAAGGCCGCGATGGAATAGATGACCGGGACCATGAGCAGGGTAATGAAGGTGGCTACAGTCAGGCCGCCGATCTGGGCGTAGCACAGCGGCTCCCACAGGGGGCCGCCCGAGGTGGCCAGGGGGAACAGGGCGATCACCGTGGCCCCCACCGTGATCATCACCGGCCGCAGCCGCAGGATGCCTGCATCCAGGAGCGCCGTGCGCAGATCCTCGCCCTCTTCAAGCTTTTCCTCGATGAAGTCGAATAAGACGATCACATGGCTGACGATGACCCCGATGAGGCTGATGATGCCTAAAAAGGCCATGAAGCCGAAGGGCGAGCCCATGATGTAGAGCGAGGCGATGGCCCCGGCCGCGCCGTAGGGGATGGCCGAAAAGACGATGAGCGGCTTCACGGCGTTTTTGAACTGGAACAAAAGCGCCATGTAGATGCCGGCCACGGAGATGACCAGGACCACCACGAGGTCGGCGAAGCCGCTGACCTGTTTTTCGTGTTCCCCGCCGATCTGGAGCCGGATGCCCGGGGGCAGCTCCTTCTGGAAGGCCTCGATGTGCGGCATGGCCGCCTCCACCACCTCCGAGGGCAGACGTCCCGGGGTGGGGAAGCAGGACACCACGATGGTCCGGAACTGGTCGCGGCGGGCGATTTTTTCCGTGGCCGCCGCGAAGTCCAGGGTGGCCACCTGCCCCAGGGGAGCGCGCTTGCCCGGATCGGACTCGGAATAGACGTAGAGGTTGGCGATGTCCGTCAGCGTGGCCCGTTCCTTGGCCCGAAGCCGGGTGATGACCGGGATGAGCAGGCGGCCCTCGGACAGGGTGGCGGCCTCCAGGCCGTTCATGGCCGCCATGGAGGATTTGGCCACGTCCTGGTTGGTCAGCCCGGCCAGGTTGGCCTTGTCCGGGTTGATGGCCAGCCTGGCCTTCAGGATCTCCGAGCCCCAGTCGTCGCGCACCCGGTAGGCCATGGGCAGGGCGCGGAAGATGTTTTTGAGCCTTTCCGCCTGAAGGCGCAACTCCCGCATGTCCTCGCCCAGAAGCCGGATCTGCACCGGCACCCCCACGGGTTCGCCGCTCTCAAGCTGCCGCATGTCGATGCGCGCCCCGGGGATGCGGGATTCCAGGGCGGTTTGCAGGGGTTCCATGAGCTTGGGCGTCAGCCACTTGTCCGTGACCTCGATGAGGATCTGGGCGTAGTTGGGCTGGGACTGCTCGGGCGAGACCGAGAACCAGAAACGCGGCCCGCCGCCGCCGACAAAGGTCGTCACCTGTTTGAGCACCGGGGCGGGTTTGCCGTCATCGCCCGGATGGGCGGCCTCGTAGGCGGCCAGGGTCTCCCGGATGATGTCCTCGGCCTGCCGGGCCACGGCGTCCGTAGCCTGGATGGGCGCGTCTTCGGGCAGCCAGGCCTCGGCGTAGAACAGGTACGACAGGTCGCTTGGGAAAAACTGGGGCTTTAAGTGCGTCTGGAGGTAGGCGCCCCCGGCCAGGGGCAGAAGCGACAGGAGCAGCACCCAGTAGCGGTGGTCGATGAGAAAGCCTCCCAGCTTGTAGTACATGCCGGAAAAGCCCTTGGTGCGGCGCTCCTGCTCCGAGGGTTCGGGCTTGGCCGAGGGTTTGAGCAGGTAGCGGCCGATAAACGGGATAAAGCTCATGGAGGCCAGGCGCGAGGCCACAAGCGAGGCCGTGATGACCACGGGCATGGCGAACAGGTAGCGGCCCGTGTCGCCCTTGAGCAAAAGGAAGGGCAGATAGGCGATGCAGTTGGTGATGGTGGCGAAAAGGATGGCCCGGGCCAGCTTGGTGGGCCCGAGCCAGGCGGCGACGCCCGGGGGATGGCCCAGGGCGAGGTCGCGCTTGATGGCGTCGTTGGCCACCACCGGGTCGTCCACCAAAAGCCCCAGGGCCAGGATCAGCGAGGCGATGGATACCTGTTGCAGGTCGAGGTGCATGAGATGCATCATGCCGAAGGTCATGGCCAGGGTGATGGGGATGGACAGGGCCATGAGCAGGGCCGAGCGCCATTCCCAGAAGCCGATAAGCGACACCAGGACCACCAGCCATACCGCGTCGCCAAGGGCCTCCATGAACAGGTCGACGTTCTCCTCCACCTGCCGGGGTTGATCCGAGGTCCGGGCCATGATCAGGTCTTCCGGGAGCCGGGCCGTGACCTCGGCCAGGGCCTCGTCCACCTGCTCGGAAAAGTCGCTGATTTTTTGGCCGTGGCGCATGTTCACGGCCAGGGTGATGCCAAGGGCCCGCCGCCAGGTTCCCTCCTTGTCCTTATACATGAAATAGTTGAGATTCTCCGGCGGGGTGCGGTAGTAGCGCTCCATGTCCACCAGATCTTGAAGATAGGGCCCGGCGCCCGACCCCGAGGCGGCGACCATGGTCCGCCCCAGCTCCTTTTCGCTGGTGAAGCGTCCGGAAGGGTCGATGACCAGGTTCTGGCCGCCGAATTCCAATACCCCGCCCGCCCCCGAGGCGTTTCGGGCGGCGAGGGCCTCCTTGATGCGCCAGGGGTCCACGGCGTAGGCGGACAGGCGCTCCTGGGAATATTCGAGATAGACCGCCTCCTGCTGCACGCCCCACCGGGTGACCTTGGAGACGATGGGCACGCCTAAAAGCCGTCGCATGATCTGGTCGGTGTAGGCCTCGAGCTGGCGGTAGCTGTATTTGCTTCCGGCCACGGCCAAAAGGGCCTCCCGGGCCGCGCCCGGGTCGCGGATCACGGCCGGCTCCCAGATGTCGGGGCTTATCTCCGAGAGGTGGACCTCTGTGACCGCATAGTCGTAGACCGCCTCGCGCAAGGCCTGGGGCGCGGCCGCCGTGGCCCCGTCCAGGACCACCAGGTTCGGCCCGGCGTAGACCTGGGTGTCGGAGAAAAGCCCTTTTTTCGCCAGGGATTCGGCCAGGGACTCGGCCTGTCGCCGGACCATGGCCGGGCTGGCCGAATGGGAGAAGACGAAGGCCAGGCTCACCCGGTCGGCGGCCGCTCCCTCCCGGGCCTTGGCCCGCAACTCGCCCATGACCCGCACCACCTCCCGGGAACGCAGGTCCGCCTCCACCTCGGACACGGGCGGCGAGGCCACGGTGAGCATCAGCGCCGCCGTATCCCCGAAGTCCTTCATGAAGACCACGGGCCCCGCCCCGTCGGGCAGATCCAGGACGGCGCGCATGCGAAGATCGATGTCGTCGAAGATCTCGCCCGTCTCCTCAATGTCTTCGGTGAGCTCCACGGTGATGACCGAAAGCCCCGTGCGGGAGGTGGACTGGATGCGCTTGACGTGGGTGTTTTCGGCAATGGACCGTTCCAGTCGCCGGGTGACCTGGAGCTCCACCCGCTCGGCGTCGATGCCCGGCCAGGGGCACAGCACCATGGCCACGCGCACGGCCAGATAGGGATCCTTGCGCTGGGGCATCTCCGTCAGCCCGAAATAGCCCCAGACCAGGACCAGGATGAGCAGGACGGCCGAGATATGGGGGTTTTCGACGAAATAGCGGGCCAGATTGCGCGTTTTGGCGATGCGCGCGTCGTCGCTTGGATGCATGCTCATGGAGGGCCCCCTATTTGATGACGCGCACGGGGGCGCCGTCGTAGACCATGGTGGCGCCGGTGGTGATGACCCTGGCCCCGGGTTGGGGGCCGTCGATGAGGGTCACCCGGTTGCCCACCACGTCGCCGATGGTCACCTTGTGGCCTTTGGCCGTGGCCGCGTCGCCGCCCTCAAGCGCCACATAGACCAAAAAGCCGTTTGGGTCGGCGGGGTCGCGGACCACGGCGGAGATCGGCAGGACCAGACGCGAGGTCTGCTCTCCGGCCAGGGTGGCCGAGGCGATCATGCCGTCTTTGAGGGCCAGGTCCGGGTTTTTGATGGCCACCTCCACGTCGAAGACCCGGCTTTTGGGGTCGGCCGAGGGGGACACCGAGAGCACGATTCCCGGAAAGGCCCGGTTGCCCAGAGCCTCCACCTTGATGGGCACGGTGTCGCCGGGATGGACGTGCCGCAGCACGAAATCGGGCACGCCGAACACGGCCTTGACCGTGGACAGGTCGGCCAGGACGAAGGCCAGGGTTCCCGTGGCCGCCAGGGTTCCCCGTTCGATGGACCGGGACAGGACCAGGGCGTCCAGGGGGGAGGCCAGCACCGTGTCTTTCAACTGGAGGCTGGCCTCCTCGATCTGGTGCGTGGTGCGGTCGGCGGAGGCCCGGTAGTAGTCGAACTTCTCCTTGGCCTTGTCGAGTTCGCTCTTGGCCACCACCTTCTGGCTGTAGAGGGTCTGGTAGCGCTCGAAATTGATGGTGGCCTCGCGAAGCGACGCCAGTTCCTCTTCCCGGGCGGCCTGGGCCTTTTTCAGCGCGGCCTGGTAGTCGTCGTCCCTAAGCGTCGCCAGGACCATGCCCCGCGTCGCCTTGTCGCCCTTTTGCAGGATGCGCGGCCTGCCGTCCGGGCCAGGGGCCGTGGCGACGTCTTTTACGTAGCCGCCGACCTTGAAGGCCAGGTCCACGCGCTCGTTGGGGACAAGCGTGGCCGAATAGGTCAGGGCGTCGCCCACGGGCAGGGCCTCCACAGCCACAACCTCCACGGGCGTGGGCGGCTTCTCGAAGGGCGGCTTGTCCTCGGCGCAGGCCGTAAGGGCCAGCAGGAGGGCCAGGGCGAAAAAGGAGGCCATGGCCCGGCGGCCGTGGCGTGTCGCCTTCCGGGACGCCATACTCCTGTCGTCCGGGCCGGGTGTGCTGTGGGGGTGATGGCGCATTCCGCTCTCCGTTTAATAGGTGGTGGTCTGCCAGGAACGCTCGACCAGGGGAACAAGCGGCTCCCTGGGAAGGGGTTTCACCGCCGGGGTCGTGCCGAAGGCCATGATCCGGGGCGCGGCCGGATCGAAGCGCGGCCACGTCGGCCCGCCCGCCACGGCGGGGCGGCCGGTCCTGGCGAACGCGGCCCAGGCGCTGCGTATGGCCTTTCCCACGGCCCGGTCGGCGTCGTCGAAGCCCAGCCACGGGCTCTCGAAGCCGAAGACCGGAAAAAGCTCCGCCCCGTGGGGAACCCCGGCCTGCTGCGGGGAGACGCCCAGGGCGTCGCCCTCGTCCTCCAGGGCGGCAAGGGCCCCAAGCGGCGGGGGGAGGTCGTAGCGGCAGACGAAGCACGGCGACCCGGAGGCGGCCTGGGCCCGGGCCAGGAATTCCGCCGGGGCCAGGAACCAGCGCGTGCTGACGACCCGCTCCAGATCGTTCCAAAGCCCCGGCTGGCGACCCGGGGCCAGGGCCAGAACCGTGTTTGCGTCGTCTCCGAAGCGGCGGGTCACCAGCCGGACATAGGCCTGCGTCGTGTCCGCCGGGGGGGCGAGGTTGTCCAGGAACAGGGAGGATTCGTTTGCGGTATTGCCGATGATCAGCGGCACATGGTGCTGCCTGCCCGTGGCAAAAAGCGCCAGGGGATGATCCGGCAGGACCGCGCCGTCCACCGTGGGCGAGCACACGATTCCGGCCACCTCCAGGCCCGCCTCGGGCCTCAGGGCCTCGGTCGCGGCCAGGATGTCCCCGGCGGCGGCGGCGCGCAGGGCGGCAGGGATGTCGGATTGCGCGTTCACGCCGAGCCGGACGGCGATGCGGCGGCCGATGTCCTCGGCCGAGGCGACGCCGTGGACCGCGTCCTTCAGGCGGCGCAAGGCCCCGGGCGCGACCGGGCTTTGCAGGATGGCCTTGTGGAACAGCCCGGCCGCCCCCGGACTGACCAGATGCGCCAGCACGGACGCGGCCCCGGCCGATTGGCCGAACACGGTCACGTTGCCCGGGTCGCCGCCGAAGGCCGCGATGTTGCGCCGGACCCAGGCCAGGGCCGCCTGCTGGTCGAGCAGGCCGTAGTTGCCGGAGACGCCTGCGGGCGATTCGGCGGACAGGGCCGGATGGGCCATGAACCCCAGGGCTCCCAGGCGGTAGTTCACGGTCGCCAGGACCACGCCCTCGCGCGCCAAGGCCTCGCCCGCGTAGAGGGACAGCGACCCCGCCCCGGAGAGGAAGGCCCCGCCGTGGAAAAAGACCATGACCGGCAGCCGCTCGTCGGCCGCTCGGGCCGGGGTGCGCACGCCAAGCGTCAGGCAGTCCTCGGCCGTGTCGCCGTCGGCGCCCTCTTGGGGGCACTGGGGGCCGGGGGCGTCGCAGGCCAGGGGCTCGGCCCAGGGGCGGGCCGGTTGCGGCGGCCGCCAGCGCAAGGCCCCCACGGGCGGCGCGGCATAGGGGATGCCCTGGTAGACCCCGTCGGAGCGGCGCAGGACCGGTCCCGAATCCGTGGCGATGGTTTCGGCGGCGGCCCGGGCCGGGGCGGGCATGGCCAGGGTCGCCCCGAGGGCCAGCCCGATGGCCAGGATCAGGGCGATCCGCATGGCCGGGGACGTAGCAGCGGAAAAGACCATGGCGACCCGTGGCGTCATGAAAACGTCCGAGGGCCTGGCGGCCGGAAAGGAAGGCCGCCTTGGGCAAGGGGCGGCCGGGAGCAAGGCGCGCGCCGGATGTCGGGCCGTGCGGTCATGGGCGCTCCTGTGCTCCTTTGCCGATACAGCCGCAATCACTTCTTTCCACATCGTATCCATGCCCCGCCCATGGAAAAAAAACAAGGCGGAGCGGGGTTTTGGTCCTATGCCCGGACCAAGTCCACCAGATCCTTGGCCGGGCAGGGCCGGGGCAGGGTGCAGTAGGGGGCGAAGAGCTCGAAAAAGTCTTTCGGCGCCAAGGCCCGCTCCGGGGCCATGACGCCCGTGCCCCGGGTCATGCCGCGCAGGTGCATGATCGCCCCCAGGGCCAGGGGGATGCCGGTCATGGCGGCCATGTCCGGCGGCGTGGCCCGAAGCGACGCGGCCACGGTGGCGGGTTTGCCGTGGCGCGCGCCCTGGCCCAGGACGAAGAACAGCGGCAGTCTCGGCCCGTCCACCAGCCGCGACAGATGCGTCAGCAGGGCGCTGAGGAACCCGGCCTCGGCGGCGTTTTTGACCAGATCCCGTCCGGCTTCCTCCAGGGTCATCTTTCCGGCGTCGATGGCGTCGCGGTAGGAGCGGAACATGCCGATCCAGGCCGAGGGCATGACCATGCCGCAGTGGGTGCGCCGGACCTCGGGCCAGGAATAATGGAACGAGACGGGTTCGGGATGGCCCACGGTGTAGATGGTCCGCCTGCCCCGGCCGGGATAGTCGATGGCCAGGTCTTTCAGGGGGCGGCCGTCCACCAGCGCGCCGTCGCGGCACTCCAGGATCGTGCCCGAGCACTGCTCCATCCAGTGGATCACGGCGGCGGAAAAGGCCAGGGTATCGTCGGTCTTTTCCTCGATGTTCCACCCGGCCACCAGGAGGTCGACCTCGTCCAGATCGGCGCGGACCATGGCCCCGAGCAGGTTGTTGAGGCCCGGGCTTGCGCCCATGCCGATGATGGCGGTTGTGCCCGCCTGCCGGGCCGTGGCGTCCAGGTCGAGCATCTTTTTGGTCGGCTCGGGGTCGTCGCAGATGTCCAGATAGTCCGCTCCGGCCTCGATGGCCGCCTCAAGAATGGGCAGGCCGAAGCGGAAAAAGGGGCCCACGCAGTTGAGCACCACGTCGGCCCGGCGCATGAGGGCCGTCAGCCGGGCGTGGTCGGTCACGTCGATGGCCTCGGCCGTGGCCGCGCCCCGGCATCTGACGGCCGCCCGTTCGGCCTCGGTTTTGTCCAGGCTGGCCAGGATGAGATGCCCGACCTCGTCAAAGGCGGAAATGGTCTGGGCGGCCAGGCTGCCCATGGCCCCGGTCCCGAGAAGCAGTACGGTCTTGCCCATGGAAAAGAGTCCTTCCGGCCCGGTCGTCGTGTGCGCCGGACCGCGTTTCGAGATTGTCTGGCGGTGGCGGCTTCCCCGGCCCAGTCCGGTTGCATTGGCTGCAAAATGGCGCGGACAGGCCGCTTCGGTCCCGAGGCCGGGGCGTTAGGCGGCCGTCTCCCGGTCCTTTCCCGGCCATTCGAACAGGCGCTTGAGGCGCGCCCAGAACTCCCCTCCCAGGACGAACAGGCTCACCACGAAAAGCGCCTCGCCCGCCAGCAGCAGATACAGAAGCGTCCGGGCCTCGGATTCCCCCGGCCCGGCGAAAAGGAGCATCCCGATGGCGGCATAGTAGGGGGCCAGGCTGCCCAGCAGCAGGGCGACGCCCAGGCCGTGGCGGAGTTTCCCGATGGGCTGCGGCGGCGCCGGAGGTCTTTTGGGGAAGAAAATGCCCTTGATCCTGTCTTTGACGGCCTGGATGAAGGGCCTGCCCAGAAGGGCCACGGCGGCCAAAAAGGCCAGTTCCCCGGAGGCCACATATACCGCCCCGAGGGTGACGGTTTCGGCGGTGTCCAGGGGCAAAAGGGCCACCAGTTCGATGGTGCAGATGGGGACGAAGCTGTAGATGAAAAGCCCCAGACCCAGGCGATATCTCCAATCCTTGCGAAGCGGCGGCGCGGTGTCGTCGTCTTTTTGCATGGCGGCCTCCTGGGGCATGGCGCTTACGTGGGATGATCGATCCACCCGGGCAGTACACCATGTTTGTGCCGACCGGGCAATGGTCCGCGTCCCCGGCGGCGCATCATCGCGGGCGGGGACGCGCATCCTGGGGGATCAAGGGGCGGCGCGCTTCATGGCCCGGGAGAGTGCGGTTGCGAGTTCCTCCATGTCCATGGGTTTGGCCACGTAGGCGTCGATCCCGGCCGACAGGAATTTTTCCCGGTCTCCGGCCATGGCGTAGGCGGTCATGGCGATGATGGGGATGCCCGAGACCCGGGCGAAGTCCGGGGATTGCCGGATCATGCGGGTCGCCTCCAGGCCGTTTACCACCGGCATCTGGATGTCCATGAGGATCAGGTCGTAGTCGCCTTTTTTCAGGAGGGCCAGGGCCTCCTGCCCGTCCGGGACCGCGTCCACGGCGTGTCCGGCCTTTTCGAGCAGGCGGCGGGCCAACTGCATGCTGACCTCGTCGTCCTCGGCCAGAAGCACCCGCAGGGGGCGGTCGCCGATGCGCACCTCGGAGGCCGGGGCCTTGTCGGGAAATGACGCGGCCTGTTCGGGCACTCGGAAGGGCAGGGAGAAGTGGATGGTGGCGCCGGGCGAATCGTCGCCGTTGTCCCGGCCGCTGTTGTCGATGACAAGTTCGCCCCCCAGAAGCGTGAGCAGCCGCCGTACGATGGCCAATCCCAGCCCCGCCCCCTGGTAGCGCCGCACATAGGAGGCCTCGCCCTGGCAGAAGGGCTCGAAAATGTGTTCCAACAGTTCGTCGGCGATGCCGATGCCCGTGTCCGTAACGGTGAAGAGCAGCCGGACGCGGCCGTCGCGGCTTCCGGGCAGCAGGGACGCCTCGGCGTGGACCCGGCCGTGCTCGGTGAACTTGAGGGCGTTGCCGATGAGGTTGAACAGGATCTGGCGCAGCCTGGCCTCGTCGCCGATGAGGATCGGCGGCGTGCCGTCGGCGATGGCGAAATCCAGGTCCAGCCCCTTTTCCCTGGCGGTCAGGCCGAAGAGCTCCAGAATGGACTCCTTGATGGCCGACAGATGAAACGGCGCCTCCACGAGGCGCATCCGGCCCGCCTCGATGCGGGACAGGTCGAGGATGTCGGAGAGGAGGCGGGTCAGGCGTTTGGCCGAGGTCGAGGCCGCCTGGAGATATTCCTCCTGTTCCGGGGTGGGCGAGGTGGTCGTCAGGAGTTGGAGCATGCCCAGCACGCCGTTTAAGGGGGTTCTGATTTCGTGGCTCATGTTGGCCAGAAATTCCGATTTGGCCCGGTTTGCGGCCTCGGCCTGGTCCTTGGCCAGGATCAGGGCCTCCTCGCTCTGCTTGCGTTCGGTGGTGTCGCGGTAGATGGACATGTTCAGGGGATGGCCGTCGCGGTCCATCCTGCGTCCGGTGACCTCCACCCAGCGGACCTCCCCGTCCTTGCGCAGGATGCGGAAGGCGTAGCGCACCTCGTCCGTCTTGCCGGACAGGCGTTCCAAGAGGCTCTGCCGCACCATGTCCCGGTCCTCGGGATGCACCAGCGACCACATCCGTTCGGGTGAGAGGGCGTAGATTTCCTCGGGCGTGTAGCCGAAAAGTTCGCAGAAGGCCGGATTGACCCAGGAGAAGGCCGGGGGCATGCCCTGTTGGATGGCGATGGCGTCCAGGGACTGCTCGAACAGGCAGCGATAGCGTTCCTCGCTCTCGCGCAGGGCCTCCTCGGCCGTGATGCGGGACAGGATGGCCTGGACGCTGGTCATGAAGGCCGTGATCTGGCTTACATCCTGCGGGCCGTAGTCGGTGTCGCGGTTGGCCACGGCGGTCACCGCCACGATCTTGCCCTTTGCCGACAGGGGAACCACCATCAGCCTGGACAGGGAGATGTGGCCTGCGGGACATCCCCGCTTGGCCGGGTGCGGTGCGGCGTAATCGTTGACCACCAGCGGCTCGCGACGGCGTACGGCCTCGGCCCACAGCCCGGCCTCGGAAAGGGGGAACCGCAGGGGGCTGTCCGTGACGGTGCAGCCCTCGATGGCCTCTCCGATCCAGGACTGAATGGTCACCACGGTTTCGGCCTCGTCCAGCAGGCCGTAAAAGCCCAGGCCGCTTTCGGTCATGCCCACGATTTCGTCGAGGGCCCGGGTGCAGATGGTCTGGTAATCGGCGTTGGCCAGGGAGGAGATGCTCCACAGGGCCTCAAGGCGCCGGTTGGCGGCGGTCAGGGCGGCCTTGGCCCGATTTTGTTCGGTGACGTCCCAGACCGTGGAGACGAGGAGCTTCTTGTCGGAGAGGGGGATGTTTCGGGCGGTGATGAAGGTGGTCTCCTGCCCGGCCCGGGTGATGGGGATGTCGGCCCAAACCATGCGGGCCGGGTCGTGCGAGGCGCAGTCGGCGAGCACCCGTTTCCGGGTTTCTTCCCGGAGGCCGGGGTCTTCGTAGACGGCCTCCCAGAAGGCGTCCGGGGAGCTGAGGGCCTGGCGCGTGGTGCGGTAGAACGTGAGGAAATTGTCGTTTAGGTAGGTGAAGGTCACCTCGGGATCGATGGAGTTGACGGCGATGCCGATGGGCAGGTTGTCCATGATGGAACGGATGAAGGCCTCCTTCTCCGTGATCTGGGCCTCGGCCAGACGGCGCTCCTCGACCTCCTTTGACAGGCGCCGTGTCTTGCGGGCCACTTCGCGGCGCAGGTACCACAGCCATATGGCGGACAGGACGAGAAGGGCCGGAACCAGGACCATGAGCATGGAATGCACATCCAGGGGGCGGCCGGGCAGGATGGGGCCGAACCATTTGGCGTACAGGGCCTCGTAGACGCCGTTGGAAAAGACCACGGCCAGCCCCTCGTTGAGGGAGGCCAGAAGTGCAACGTCGCCTTTTTGCACGGCGAAGCAGAACTTCTGCTCGAAATCGGACAGGGGTTGGCGGGAGACCTTGAGGCTCTCCTCGTGGCTGGCGCTGACGTCCACCAGGTTTTTGAGCCCAAGCGTGCGGATGATCTGAAGCCCCGCCACCTGTTGCACGATGACCGCATCGTGTTTTCCTTGGGACAGAAGCCGCATGGCCTCTTCGAAGGAGTCGGTCAGGATGAGCCTGTCCGTCAGGTGGTTCCGGTCTGCGTATTCATGGGCCGTGTCCCCGCGCATGACCAGGACTTCCTTCCCGGCCAGATCGGCCTCGCTGCGGATGGAGGTTTCCCCCCGCCTGACGAAGATGGCGCCCTGCATGCGCAGGTAGGGGGCGGTGAAATCGTAGGTTTCGGCCCGCTCCGGGGAAGAGGACATCAGGGGCAGCACGTCCAGGCTGCCGTCGGCCAGGGCCTGCTTGATGACGTGCCAGGGGGCCACGGTGAAGGTCACGTCCATGTTCATGGCCGCAGCCACCTCCCGCAAGAGCTCCACGGAAAACCCGTCGGCCCGGCCGTCCGGGGTGACGATGGCGAACGGCGGATAGTCCAGTTCGCTGGCGGATCGCAGCACCCGGGGCGGCTTTGCGGCGTCGCCGACCGCAGCCGGGAGGTGGTCGGCCCGGGCGGCCGGAGCGTGGATGCCGAAGCAGGCGAGCAGGATCGGAAGGGCGAGCAAAGCGGCGCGAACAAAGTGGCGAGGCATGCGTCGGGCTCTCCTGGCTGCCGTGGGAAGGCAATTCGGGAACCATGTCCCGGTTGGGGATGGGGCGTGGGGCATGGGCTGGCGTCAGATCCAGGGAAGACACGCGGCGCGCCATTGGCCAATCCACAAGGGATATTCCACCATTCCCTGATACCGCGCCGGTATCTGTGCGTCAACCTGGACAAGGCCCGCCGGGCCGACAGGACGGCCACATCAGCGGCAGGGCGAAGCGGCGCCATCCGTCGAACTCTTCGGGGAAGCCGTCCGGAAACCGCTTCCCTTCGCGGGGGTGCGGCATGCAGAAGGGGAAGGCGCTTTACCTCGAAAGGACAAGGCGATAGAGGGCACGGGGGATGGGCGGTTTGGCGGCGCCATCCGCCCGGTTCCGGCGCGCCGCGTCCGTAGGGATGGCGGCGTCTTGATCTCTTCGCCGTGTTTCCCGCAACGGCGGTTCCCCTTTGTCAGCGAGGTGCAGCGCCAGGTGATGGTCCTTGACATCCGAACCCTGGTCCTGGTCGGGGCCGTGACCATGGCCGTGTCCACGGTCGTGTTTTTCAGCCTCTACCGTTTCCGGTTCGGGGACAAAAGTCCCCTGGCCTGGGGCATAAGCTCGGCGGCCATCACCGTGGGCTGCCTGCTTCTGGCCCTGCGCGACGCCATCCCCCCCGTCTACACCGTTGTTGTGGCCAACATGTTCTTCGTGTTCGGCTACGCCATGATCTATAGCGGCGTGCGTCTGTTCATGGGCCGCACCCCGTTGTGGGCCCTGGCCGTCGTCGCCCCCCTCGTCCTGGCCCCGATCCTGGCCTGGTTCGCCTTCGTCGAACCCTCCCTGGCCGTTCGGTCCCTGGCGATCCGCCTCTTTTTGTCCCTGATTCCGGCGCTCATCTGGCGGGAGCTGGCCGCCCGGGGAGGGGCGTGGCGCTACGGGCGGCCCCAGCGGGTGGTGGCCGGGCTGTACGCCGTGGAGACGGTGCTCAATCTCTTTTTCGCCCTGGCCTCGCCCTTTGCCTACGACACCAACAATTTTTTTACCTCCGGCGTTGTAAGCGCCCTTTTCCTGCTTTCGTGCAACATCTACATGCTGATCCATGTGCTCGGCGTGGTGGTGCTCTACGGCGAACGCTACCGGGGAGAACTGGCCGACGCCAAGGAGGCCGCCGAGGAGGCCAGCCGGGCCAAAGGCCGGTTTCTGGCGCACATGAGCCATGAGCTGCGCACCCCCTTAAACGGCCTCATCGGCATGCTCGAACTCTCCCGGGATACCGCGTCCGACACGGAACGGCGCGAGTTCCTTGATGTCGCCGCCTTCTCCGCCCAGAGTCTTCTGACCCTCATCAACGACATCCTGGACCTCTCCCGCCTGGAGGCGGGCAAGCTGACCGTCAGCCCCGAAGCCTTCGCCCTGGCTCCCGCCCTGGACGCCGTGCTGGCGCCCTTCGCCCGCATGGCCCAGGCCCAGGGCCTGGGCTTCGCCGTGCGCGTGGCGCCGGAGGACGTCCGGATCGAGGCCGACGCCATCAGGCTGCGCCAGATCGTCCTGAACCTGGTCGGCAACGCCTTGAAATTCACCTCGCGCGGCCGCATCGACGTGGACATCCGGGTGGCGCCCGCCCGTCCCGGCCCGGCCCGGCTGACCCTGTGCGTGGCCGACACGGGCTGCGGCATCCCCTCCGACATGCTGGAGCGCGTGTTCGAGAATTTCAGCCAGACCGCCGAGGGGGCGCAAAAGGGCGGCACGGGCCTGGGCCTGACCATCAGCCGCCAACTGGCCCGGCTCATGGGCGGGGAACTGACGGTGTCGAGCGTGGCCGGGGAAGGGGCGCGCTTTGGCCTGGACATGCCCTGCCGGGTGTTGGATCCGGCCGAGGCCCAACCGGCGGAGTCGGCCGCCGAGACGGTCATGGCGGAACTGGCCGCCGTACCCCGGATGCGGGTGCTGGTGGTGGACGATTTCGAGCCCAACCGGTTGGTCATCTCCACCCGGCTGCATAAGGCCGGGCACCATGTGGCCGAGGCCGTGGACGGCCCGGGGGCAGTGGCCGCCGTGGCCGCAAACGCCTTCGATCTGGTGCTCATGGACATCGGCATGCCCGGCATGGACGGCCTGTCGGCCACCCGGCGCATCCGGGCCGTTTCCGGCGCGCATCCGCCCATCGTGGCCCTGACGGCCGCCGCCTTTCCCGGCGACCGGGAACGGTGTCTGGAGGCGGGCATGGACGACTATCTGGTCAAACCGCTGCGCCTCGCCGATCTGCATCGGGTTCTGGTCCGCTTTGCGCCGTCCGGGCCCGTCCCTGCGGCCGACGTGGGCCCGGCGATCCCTTCTCCCGTCGCCAGGACGGCCTCCCGGCAGGTGCGCACGATCATCGACTGGGCCTGCGCCCTGGAATTCATGGGGGGACGCCAGGAGGATCTGGAGACCCTGTGCGGGGTGGTGGAACAGGTGTTCGCCAAGGAACGCGCGGCCCTGCAGGATGACATCGCCGCAGGCGGTCTGGGCGATCTGCCCCGCCGGGCCCACACGTTGCGGCCGACATTTCTCAGCTTCGGCTCGACCGGTCTGGCCGGGTTGGTCCAGGACGTCGAGGTCGCGATTCGGGAGGGCGACGCCGATGAGGCCCGCCGACTGGCCGTGGAGCTGGAGAAGGGGATGGCGGACTTTCTGGCGGAATTGAAAGGCCGGAGCCGGTCTGCTCCCACGGAGCCTAGTCTGCGGCGGTGATGCCCTTGCGTCCGTCCGGGGGGAATTTTTTGAGCAACTGGTAGAGTCTGGCCCGGGAAATGTCGGCCAGGCGCATGGCCTCGGCCACCCGGCCGCCCGAGGCCGCCCAGAGGCGGGCCATGTAGGCGGCCTCCAGGCTTTCCCAGGCCGTCTCGCGAAACTGGCGCAGCGTGGGCAGCTCCTGACTGTCCGCAAGGCCGGGGGCGACATCGTGGGCGGGGGCAGGGCCGGTCTCCGGGCGCACGGGCCGCGTCGCCAGGGACTCCCGCTGGCGCTGGCGCAGATACCGGGCCTTGTGGTCCGGGGGGAGATGGTGCGGGACCAGGATCGGGGCCTCGCAAGCGTTGGCGATGGACACGCCGATGGTCGAGACCAACTGGCGCACGTTGCCCGGCCAGTCCAGTCCGGCCAGACTCTCCAGGTATTCCGTGGACAGGCCTTTGACGTCCATGCCCTGGTCCGAGCAGATCCTGGCCACGTAATGCCCGGCCAGAAGCCGCACGTCGTCGCCGCGCAGCCGAAGCGGCGGCAGATGGATGTGCCGCTGAGCCAGCCGGTAATACAGATCCTCCCGGAACGCGCCGCTTTTGACCATGCCCCGGATGTCCCGGTTGGTCACCGCCACCACCCGGAAATCGCTGGCCCGCTCCCGTTTCGCCCCCAGGGGCCGATACCGCTTCTCCTGGATCACCCGTAAAAGGGTCCGTTGCAGGTCGCTGGGCATGTCCCCCACCTCGTCGAGAAAAAGCGTCCCTCCGTCGGCCAGGGCGATGAGGCCCTCGCGGTCCTGGCGGGCGTCGGTGAAGGCCCCCCGGATGTGCCCGAACAGGATGGACTCGGCCAGGGAGGAGGGGATGTTGGTGCAGTCCACCACCACGAAGGGCCGGTCCCGGCGGGGGCTGTTGTCGTGCAGGGCCCGGGCGAAGAGCTCCTTACCCGTGCCCGTCTCCCCGGTGATGCATACGTTTTCCCGGCCGCGCGCCGCCTGCCCGAGCAAAAAAAGGCTCTGCTTGAGGGCCGGACTCGAACCCACGATGTCGTCCCGTTCCAGCACCAGCCGCTGCCCGGCCTCGCGCAGCCTGTCGCGGGAGTCCAGGCATCGCTCCAGGGTCAGCCGGATGGTCCCCAGCACCACCGGTTTTTCCAGGTAATACCAGGCC
>Ga0209467_1001527_pt1 | contig 19670 bp, 20 predicted proteins | sample Higcelwee11metaG_FD_187175 | JGI IMG/M metagenome (GOLD analysis project Ga0209467, IMG submission 187175) | Freshwater pond sediment microbial communities from the University of Edinburgh, under environmental carbon perturbations - High... | ecosystem: Environmental > Aquatic > Freshwater >...
GGGGGCGACTGTAGACATCCAGCACCTGCTCCATGGCCGCCACGAATTCCCCGCTGGCCTCCGGCGGGATGACCCAGCCTACCTTGCGCCAGGGCTTGAGTTCGTTTTTTTTAGAGCGCGCCGCACCGTCTCCGACGACAGCGAGTCCACATATTCCAGCTCCACCGCACGCTCGGCCAGCAGTTTGAGCGTCCAGCGCGCATGGCCTTCGGGAGCGGGTCCGCAGCTCAGGGCGATCAGGCGTGCCTCGAGTTCGCCGTCGATCTTGCGGACGTATTCGCGCCGGGGTTTCTTTCTCACCAGCACCGACTCCAGACCTTCCTGCACGCAACGCCGCTTGAGGTTGTCGATCTTGCGCTGGCTCACGCCCAGCATCTGGGCGATCTGTGCACTGGTCTTGCGCGGCCCCTGATCTTGCGAGCGGTCGCAGGCCAGCAGGATCAGGGCGTTGATGACTTGGCTTGCCGCGGTCCTGCCTTTGCTTGTCAGCTCTTGCAACCGCGCTCTTTCTTGAGGGCTGAGGATGATTCTGTAATGTTCCATGCTGGCATTATGCATGACGCAGATTTAGCTGTGCCATAACACTAGAGGATCTGGTCAGCGAACTGGAGGGCGGCTACCGCACCCGGCTGTTCCCCACCGGGCTGGCCGCGGCGGCGCAGGCGCTGCTGAGCTACCTGCGCCCGGGCGATCACGTGCTGATCACCGAGTCGGTCTATGCGCCGGTGCGCCGCGTGGCCCGCGAGCTGCTCGAACCCTTCGGCATCGAGGTCGGCTATTTCGCCCCGGACGGCCGGGATCTCGAGGCGCACCTGCAGGCCAACACGCGCATGGTCTACGCCGAAGTGCCCGGCTCGCTGCTCTACGAACTGTGCGATCTGCCGGCCATCGCCGCCCTGTGCCGGCCGCGCGGCATCCTGCTGGCGGTCGACAACACCTGGGGCTCGGGCTATCTGTACCGGCCGCTGGCGCTGGGCGCGGACCTCTCGATCATGGCGCTGACCAAGTACCTGGGCGGACACGGCGATGTGGTCATGGGCAGCGTCTGTACCCGCGAGGAGGTCTGGCAGCCGCTGTCGCGCATGAGCGATGCCCTCGGCCTCACCGTCAGCCCGGACGTCGGCCGCGTCTACCATCCGGCCCTGCCCGAGCATCCCGGCCATGCGCTCTGGCAGCGCGATTTCACCGGCAGCAACGGGCTGCTGTCGTTCGAATTCGCCGAGGACGATCCGGCGCTGGCCGCCCGCTTCGTCGATGCGCTGCGCCTGTTCGGCATCGGCGCCTCCTGGGGCGGCTACGAAAGCCTGGCGGTCCTCGCCGAGCTGAGCGGGCGCGGCGCCTTGCCCACGGCTTCGCGCAGCGTGGTGCGCCTGCATGTCGGTCTGGACGACAGCGCCTCCCTGATCGCCGATCTGGAACAGGCGCTGGCGGTGGCGATGGCTTGCTGAGTGGCACTGTCACGTTGTCGATGTATGGCAGACCGAAAGCGCAGCGTGCGAGGATGGCGAACTCACGCGGCGAGGCATCGGGGCGCGCGTCACTCTTTCCCGCGCCGCGAAGGCTTGGGGGGCGTATCTCCCATTTCTGCTGCGCGTTCAGTACACGCGGAGCGCGTCTACTGGTGGGAATCCCCCATTCTTTAGGGCAGCGAGGATGTCAATCTTGGGCGTTGTCGTCGCCTTCCTTACCGGCATCGATGCCGGTGATCAGGGCGTTCAGGGCATCCGATTTTTTACTGAATGCTTTGGCGAAGACATCGCGGTTCTTTGCCATGTAGATGCTCAGTTCTTCGGCTTGCTCTTCGCTGATGCTCGGAACTGCCTTCAGGATGACGGCCTGCACACTCTCGGCCAGTTCCAGCATCCGGTCGTGGGCATCTGCCTCAGCGCGATCCATGAACAGTTTCTCCGGGTCTCGACTGCTGCGATACAGTATTTCTACGGCCATTCACTGGCACTCCTTCCTCTCGATAGGCCCGGCCGGGCTTGATGGGTTTCCGCCTGCTATACAGCAGCTCTGCCGGGAACGCCAAAGCCGATGATCGCTTTCTGTGTCGTTGAATAAAACAGGCAGTGATCTTGCCCAGTCAGGTGGCCACCAGCAAGCGCGGCCACCAAGGTGGACGAGCCCAAGGCCTGGGGCGATGCTGCGACGGCTTGCGCCCATGTCTCCACCGACCGCCTCATCAAGGCCTCGAAAGGCAAAAGACCTTGAAGGGGGGCGACGTTAGGCCCGTCGAGATGCCGGCTGTCAGGTACTAGAAAACGGCTCTGACAGGCCTGTTGTGGTGCGGGCCGGCGCACCCTAGAATTCGAGCCGTCCGGCTGTCTCCCCCATACCCATAATAAGTCTCCTAACTGCGCGCTATGCCGCTGCGCCCTGGCTTCACGCCGTGGGCGGCGGGCTTTGGCGTGTCTGCGTTTTGGGTATGGGTGCGTGTCCCTATTTTGCGAACAGGCGCTTGGTGTGTGCTTCCCATGCCCGGCGGACGGCCCCTGTCGCCTCCCTTTTGAAGGTGCACGTCGTTAAATGAACACTCCATCGAATGCCTCCGCCAGCAGTTGGCTGAGTGTGGTTGCACTGGCCTTGGCAGGCTTCATTTTCAACACGACCGAGTTCGTTCCCGTTGCCTTGCTGAGCGCCATTGGCGGCAGTTTCGACCTGTCGACCGACCGGGTCGGCCTGATGCTGACGATCTATGCCTGGGTGGTTACCCTCATGTCGCTGCCGATGATGCTGCTGACGCGCAATATCGACCGGCGCAAGCTATTGATATTCGTGTTCGTCTTGTTCATTGCCAGCCATGTTCTTTCGGCTGTGGCTTCCAGCTTCGGTGTCCTGCTGCTGGGCCGGATCGGCATTGCCCTTGCGCACGCCGTGTTCTGGTCGATAACTGCCTCCCTGGTCGTGCGTGTGGCTCCAGCGGGCAAACAGACGCAAGCCCTTGGCCTGCTGGCAACCGGCACCTCTCTGGCCATGGTGCTGGGCATCCCGCTGGGACGCGTGGTGGGCGAGATGCTCGGCTGGCGCACGACATTCGCGGCGATTGCAGCGGTCGCCATGCTGGTCCTGGTGTGTCTGGCCAGGACGCTGCCATCGCTGCCCAGCCAGAACTCGGGTTCGCTCCGCAGCCTGCCGGTGCTGTTCAAGCGCCCGGCACTGGTGGCGTGCTACGCGCTGACCGCCGTGGCGATCACCGCGCATTTCACGGCCTACAGCTATATCGAGCCTTTTGCCGAGACCGTCGGGCATCTGACCGGCGAGGCGACGACGATCCTGCTGCTGCTCTTCGGCGGTGCCGGCATCATCGGTTCCCTGGTGTTCAGCTGTTTCTACAATAGGACCCCGAACGGCTTGCTGGTCACGGCAGTCTCCGCCATGGCGCTGTGCATGCTGCTGCTGTTGCCTCTGACCCAGGACGCCTGGGCGCTCGGCGCGCTGAGCCTGGCATGGGGGATCGCCATCATGTGCTTCGGGATGGTGCAGCAGTCCAAGGTCATGGCCTTGGCCCCGGACGCCACCGACGTGGCGATGGCCCTCCATTCGGGCATCTACAACATCGGCATCGGCGGCGGAGCCTTGCTCGGCGGCGTGGTGAGCAGCCAGTTGGGGCTGGCGAATGTCGGCGTCGTTGGCGGACTACTGGCAGTGGGTGGACTGCTGTTGTGCTGCGCGACGGTCTATCGCTTCGGCAAACCGCTGCCCTTCCAGGCTTTTGCCGTTGGACAGTAGCAGGGCATGCACAGTGTGAGAGTAGGGTCGCCAGTTCAGGCGCTGCTCTTTTTTCTTCTGCCGGTGGCGAGATTTAATTGTTGGTTTTTATATGAGAAATTGGGAGTGCGCTATGTGGAGTAATCAGGTTTCACTTGGATTCTGGTTGTTTTATTCTTCTCTGTTCTGGGGTTCCCGTATCAGATGTCTGCTGGTCGATGCGCTGGTTTTAGTGTCTTGTATCGGTTTTATGCTTTTCGTGGCGCCACGAAGTGAAACCCTTTTGGCCGTCGGTCTTGGTATGTAGTTGGCTGATCTTGCTCTCCCGATCGATTATCGGGAGAGGTTACGCAAAGACCTTGAAAGGGGGGGCTTAAAGCCGTGTCCACGACTGCTGGGCAAAATCACTCGGTATCGGTGGAGAAAGACAGCTTCATCGGGATACTCGCGCAGTGGGACGGGTTTGTTTCACCCGCATGGCGAAGTCTTTTTCAGGGTTTCCTTGAAGATTTTGATTTCACCAAGAAATGCTGCCAAAAGTGGCGACCTGTCATCTGATCGAAATATACAGCTCAAGTCGATGCAAGCCTCCTCGGGGAGGCGCCTGAGAGGGCGATATACAACTCCGGGGAGAGCTAGAACCGATGTGGTTTCGGACACAATGCAAACGCCAAATCCACTGGCGACCAAGCTAATGGCTGTAACAACGTCTTCTACTTCTTGCGATACTTGCGGGGTAAATCCAGCCTGTTGACAAAGCCCTACTACCTTATCGATAAAGCTCGGGCGGCCACCCGTTGGAAATAATATGAAAGGATGATCGATAAGCGAGTGCAACGTTATCTTCGGCTCTTTGGATAATGGATTGTTTTCATTGATGGCCAGAAGTAGCGACTCACTGCTTATCAACTCCGAAGATATGCCGGGTATCGGGGTGAGCATTCTGTTGAATCCCAAGCTGATGCGCCGCTGAAGCAGTGCCTCGATTTGCTCGTTCTTGTTCATGGTATGCAGCACGATTTTGACGTCCGGATAGTTTTTTCTGAAAGCCAAAAGTAGCTTGGGAATGGTGTCGAGTATTCCGGAGCCGAAGGTCGCGATATCCAGTCTTCCAAGCTTGCCTTGTCCTGCAAGCTGCGTACGCTCCATTGCCTGTTCGATGATGGAGTAAATATTGCGCGCCTCTTCGAGAAATAATTTGCCTGTCGAGGTAAGTTCCATGCCTCGTGGGGTGCGGATGAATAGTTGTACGCCCAGTTCATCCTCCAATTGCTGAATCTGGCGTGTCAAGGGAGGTTGCGACATGTGTAGGCGGGCAGCGGCACGCCCAATGTTTTGTTCTTCGGCAACGGCGATGAAGTATTTGAGATGGCGTAGATCCATGGGGAATTACCTGATGCTTGGCTCCAAGATGGAGCGGCCGGGAGCGTCGTTGAAATACCGAGCAGTCCATGTCAGTGCCACGGGATATGGCATCGGTCTGACTACCTGCGGAAAACGGCAACTCGTGCGGGTCTCGACTTTGCCGGTCTGCCTCGAGGCTTCGTCGATCTGGGTAGCCGGCATCGCCCATTCCTGTCGCGGACGTGCTATCCGCGGTGACTGCTTCTCGCAGAGTCGCATCCTCATTTTTCCTGATCTTCGGAGCGATCATCGGGGAGTCTACGTAAGATTCGCGATACTTTCCAGGTATCGGGGTCCATGTCCAATGGTATTGGACATCAAGGACTGTGCAGCAATATGTTGTCGGCAATTCCAGGGTAATCAATCGGGATAAAAGAAATATCGGTATAGACAGAGACTGTTTGTTGTCGATTTTTTACTGTCTGAGCAAGCCTATGGTTTTGTTTGCGTAGCGTTGGTCTGGAGGTATGGGTCTGCGTTATGGATTGAGTCGATTATAAAAATAAAATCAGGTGTCGATACATTATGATGTTTCGTAAAGCCAGAATAAGCCTGGCGTTAGTTTTAATCATTGCGCACCATGCTGCGGTGCTGGCCACGGAAAATGGTTCGGACTCCTATCCTTCGGGTGCGGAAGGTGTATTGGCAGGCGCCTTACCCCCTCCAGGCTTCTATGGGCAGACTTTTTATGTGAATTACCATGCGTCGCGCTTCGTCGATAAGCATGGAAAATCGATGATTCCAGGGTTCGGTCTGAACTTGAATGGTGTGGTGGAGCGTCTGATCTATATGACCGACTACACCCTCATCGGCGGGCAACTGGGCTTTTATGTTGCTCAACCCGTTTTCGACCTGCGAATCAGCCAAGGTGGCCAGCGTGGCGACAGAAAGGGCATTAGCGATACTCTGGCTGCGGTAATGCTGGGCTGGCATAGCGGTAATCATCACTGGGCCGCGGCCATTGAGGGGGTCTTTCCAACAGGAGAGTATGACCGCGATCGCATGGTCAATCTGGGCAAGAATTACTATACCGCGCGCCCCATCTTTGTTTATAGCTATCACCAGCCAGACGGCTGGGATCTCTCAACAAAATTATCCTACAGTTTCAATACGGAAAATCATGATACCGATTATCTCTCCGGTCAGTATTTCGCCGGGGATTTCAGCCTGGGTTACAGTTTTGCGCCGGGTTGGATTCTGGCCCTGCAGGGTTATGCTTTCAAGCAACTGACTTCGGACAAGCTGAACGGCGACAAGATTGGTTTCCGCGGGCAGTCAATTGCACTGGGACCGGGTATCCAGTATCAGGGAAAAAGATGGTCGCTGGAGGGACGATATACGTCAGAAACAGCCGTGGAAAACCGCTCGCAAGGTAATTACACATGGGTGAAGCTCACTCTGGCCTTCTGAGTTTTCTTCTGGAAGGGCGGGGGAGAAGTTTACCGTCCAGCCATGCCGGATATGCAGACATGAGCCGATTGGGGCTGCCTTTAAAAGGATTCATATCGATGAGTAAAGCCAGCGACTTGTCCATACGCCGACTGAGTACGATTACCTTGCCCCTGGCCATGGAGGCCATGCGGGCGGCCCTGGACAAGGCCGGCGAGCTTTCCGTACGCGTGAGCATCTCCATCGTCGATGCGGCGGGTGGTTTGATTCATCTGGCGCATATGGATGGTGCACCCCTGCAGTGTCGTGACATCGCTCTGAACAAGGCCTTGACGGCCGTCGGCTTCGCCGTTTCCACCGGGAGCTGGGAAAGTCGCCTAAAGGAGATGTCCGCCTCTGTCCGCCAAGGCTTGCCGTTGCAGCCACACATGGCGTTATTCGGCGGAGGTGAGCCTGTTTTGTTGGATGGGGCAGCGGTGGGGGCGATCGGTGTTTCAGGGGCATCCGAGCAGGACGATGTACGTTGTGCGCTGGCAGCGGTTCAAGCCATCCTTTCATTGTTGGAGCATCCATCAGGCCATTTCGGCAACTGAGCGGCATCTTTCATCAGTCGGTTACCTGCCAATGACGCCGACTGGCCATTTGAGCCAATGGCACACTGGTACTCGAATAACGTAAGTTGACGGCCGCCTGCTCCGGCGCTTCTGCTGGGGCCATGAAGATAAAACTGGCCAAGAGCCGGGTAGGGGGCCGCTGCCCGCCGTACCTTGCCCGATCGCTCGCGAGCCGGTCGGGAGATGATGAATATGGCAGTACAAGGGGAGATCGAGCGCTTCAACCTGCGTTCGAGGCTGCGATTCAATATCGATGCCGGACAGATCTGGCTGGACGAAAGCCGCATGCTCCTGCTCCACGCCAAGGCTCTCGGTGCCTTGCGTCGCGAGCTGTTCGACTCGCTCGGCGCCAAGCGGGCCCAGGGCCTGCTGTTTCGCATGGGCTTCGCCGCCGGCCAGCAGGATGCCGACCTGGCTTCCAAGCTGCTGGGCGAGGGCGATAACTTCGACGTATTCCAGATCGGCCCCGCACTGCATGCCTTCGAAGGGCTGGTCAAGGCGACCATCACCGAGGCGCATATCGACTGGGAACAGGGCTGCTTCTTCGGCGAGACGAAGAGCGAGAACTCCTGGGAGGCCGAATCCCATCTCCAGCAATTCGGTATCGGCGAGGACACCGCCTGCTGGACGCTGTCCGGCTATGCCTCCGGCTACGTCACCCGTTTCTTCCGGCGCTTCATCGTCTTTCGCGAAACCCAATGCACCTGCCGTGGCGATCACCACTGCGTCATGGTCGGCAAGCCGGTCGAGGCCTGGGGCGACGACGCCTATCTCGAGTATTGCCGCCCGGAAGAGTTGGATACGTCGTTCCAGGCGCTGCAACAGGAGCTTTGGCAATTGCGCGGGCGCCAGCGCGAGCAGCACGTTCCCGGCAAGTTGGTCGGCAGTTCGCCTGCGTTCCGCATGGCCTTCGATCTGCTGAGCAAGGCGGCCAAGAGCCCGATCACCGTCCTGTTGCTGGGTGAAACCGGGGTCGGCAAGGAAGTATTTGCCCAGTGGCTACATGAGAACAGCGACCGCGCCGACCAGCCATTTGTGGCAGTCAACTGCGCGGCCATTCCCAACGACCTGATCGAATCGGAACTGTTCGGCGTGCAAAAGGGAGCCTTCACCGGCGCGCAGCAGTCGCGTCCCGGCCGCTTCGAGCGTGCCGACGGCGGCACGCTGTTTCTCGACGAACTGGGCGATCTATCACCTTCTGCCCAAGTGAAGCTGTTGCGCGTGCTGCAGACCGGCGAGGTCGAGCGTCTGAGCGACGACAAGGCACGCAAGGTCAACGTGCGCTTGGTGGCGGCAACCAACGTCAACCTGCAGCAGGCGATTGCCGATGGGCGTTTCCGTGCTGACCTGTACTACCGCCTGGCCACCTACCCGGTGGCGATTCCACCGTTGCGCGAGCGTAAGTCGGACATCCCGGTGCTGGTAGCAGCCCTCTTGGAGAAGTACGCCCCGGTCTACCACAAGAGCCTGCTCGGGCTGACCGACCGTGCCATGCAGGCGCTGATGGCCTACCACTGGCCGGGCAACGTGCGCGAGCTGGAGAACCTGATCGAGCGGGCCGTGCTGCTGGTGCCCTCGGGCGCGCAGATCGAAGTCGAGCATCTGTTTGCCGGCGCCACGCCGACGGCGCCGCCCGGTGCCGCCATCGACCGCCAGGGCCAGGTGGGCAATGCCGACGAGGCCCGTCGCGAACTGCTCTACGATACTCTGCTCGACGACGGTTTCGACCTGCAGGCACACGAAACCCGCCTGCTCGAACTGGCGGTGCGCCGCGCCAACGGTAACCTGACCCACGCCGCGCGCCTGCTCGGCATCACCCGCCGGCAACTGGCCTATCGCCTGAAACAAGCCACCGGAGACGCCGGGCCGGGCCGGGGCACGGCATGACAAAATCGAACAGCGACCGCTGACGATCGCTGGCCGCTCCGACTGCCTCTCTGCCGGCGCTACCAGCGCCGGAAAACCTTTCCCTGCCGATAGAGGCCTGGTCGGCATTTTCTTTCTCCATTCGCGCGGCTTGTCGCGCTTTCTGCCGCCATTTCCATTTTCCGGCCTCGCCATCCACCGCACGCCACCGTGCAAGCGCGTCCTGCCGTACGGTTTTTTTGCACTGCACCTTGACGTTTTTGTCATGCGCCAGGGGTGGCCAGACAAAAACGTCAAGGACAGGCAGTCCTTCCGGCATCCTGTAATTTAAATAAATTCCTTCTAAATCAATAAATTGAAGTATCTGGCATTGTCCCTGCATTGTTAGTGGCGTAGCTCGCAAGATCAGTCTGTCGGAGCAGCCCAAGGGCACCGCGCAGACTTCAAAACCGCATCAAGCCAAATAACGGAGACAACAAATGGCGATGACAGGTGTGCTGCGACCGGGCCATGCCCAGGTTCGCGTGCTGAATCTCGAAGAAAGCGTCCGTTTCTACCGCGACGTGCTGGGCCTGGTGGAAACCGGGCGCGATGCCCAGGGAAGGGTGTACTTCAAGTGCTGGGACGAGCGTGACCATCACAGCTACGTGATCCGCGAGGCGGACAGCGCAGGGCTGGACTTCTTCGGTTTCAAGGTGTTGGACAAGGCCACCCTGGAGCAACTGGATGCCGACCTGCGGGCCTATGGTCTGCAGACCACTCGCATCCCGGCCGGTGATCTGCTGGAAACCGGCGAGCGCGTGCGTTTCGAACTGCCGTCGGGGCATCTGATCGAGTTGTATGCGGAGAAGACCATCGTTGGCAACGGCGCCGGCTTGGTCAATCCGGCGCCCTGGACCCAGGCGCGCGAGCAGGGCATCGGCCCAGTGCGCCTGGATCACGCGCTGATGTACGGACCGAATGTCGCCGAAGTGCATAAAATTTTCACCGAGGTGCTGGGTTTCTACCTGGTCGAGCGTGTGCTCACCCCCGACGGCCAAGGCAACGCGGCGATCTGGCTGTCCTGCTCGCACAAGGTCCACGACATCGCCTTCGCCGAGTATCCGGAGCCAGGCAAGCTGCACCATTGCTCGTTCCTGATGGAGAGCTGGGAGCAGGTACTGCGCGCCGGCGACATCATGTCGATGAACCACGTCGCCGTGGATATCGGCCCGACCCGCCACGGCGTCACCCGCGGCTGCACCATCTACGCCTGGGACCCCTCCGGCAACCGTTTCGAAACCTTCATGGGCGGCTACCAGCCGTACCCCGACTACGAGCCGCTGACCTGGACCTTCGACAACTTCGGCCAGGGCCTCGACTACCCGCAGCGCAAGCTGCACGAAACCTTCCTCACCGTAGTGACCTGAGGAGGCCGGCCATGACCCGCCCCGATGAACCGGTGGAAATGGTGGAAATGGTGCCGGCCAGCTTCGACACCCGGCAGCGCTGGGTACGGGTGACCGGCGAGCGCGGCAACGGCTTCGTCGAGTTCGACTTCGCCATCGGCGAGCCCGACCTGTACGTCGAGATGATCCTCACTCCTGAGGCTTTCGCCGAGTTCTGCGCGGCCAACCGGGTGGAGGTACTTCCGCCGAGGGCACCGGGCGCGGGGACGGAAGGGCCGAGCGACTGGGACTGGCGCCTCGCCGACGCCACCCAGACCCGCTTCAAGCCGTAGCAATAACCACAAGAACAACAAGAACCGGCGCTGCGTACCGCGCAGTGCCTGCAGGAGAGACTCTATGCAAATCGATCTTCGCACGGTCAGCATCCAGCCGCTGCGCAACACCTTCGACCACCTGGTCCGCCGCTTCGGCGACAAGCCGGCCTCGCGCTACCAGGAAGGCAGCTACGACATCCAGGCCGCCGAGAACCTGCACTACCGCCCGACCTGGGACCCCGAGCAGGCGTTGTACGACACCCGCATCACTAGGATCGTCATGCAGGACTGGTACGCCCTCAAGGACCCACGCCAGTTCTACTACAGCACCTACACCCTGGCCCGCGCCCGCCAACAGGACAGCATGGAGGCCAACTTCAGCTTCGTCGAATCCCGCGGCCTGGCCGAGCTGCTGCCGGAAGACCTGCGCCTGCTCGCCCTCGACTTGCTGGTGCCGCTGCGCCACGCCGCCTGGGGCGCCAACCAGCACAACACCTTCATCTGCGGCTACGGCTACGCCACCACCTTCACCCAGCCGTGCATCTACCACGCGATGGACAACCTCGGCACCGCGCAATACCTGTCGCGGCTGGGCCTGCTGCTCGGCGGCACCGAGGCGCTGGACGCCGGCAAGGCCGCCTGGCTCGATGGCGAGGCCTGGCAGCCGCTGCGCCGTTTTGTGGAGGACTGCCTGACGCTGCGCGACCCGTTCGAGCTGTTCGTCGCGCAGAACGTCGTCCTCGACGGCCTGCTCTATCCGCTGGTCTACGAGCGCATCGTCGACGACTACCTGTCCAGCCGCGGTGGCTCGGCGGTGGCCATGCTCACCCAGTTCATGAGCGATTGGTTCGACGAAACCAGGAAGTGGGTGGACGCCGTCCTCAAGGTCGCCGCCGCGGAATCGGAGCACAACCGCGAACAACTGCAGGCCTGGACCGGCGCCTGGACCGACCGCGCCGCGGCGGCGCTGCTGCCGGTGGTCGGGCTGGTGTTCGGCAGCCACGCCGACGACGTGGTCAGCGAACAAGTGGCCGCCTTCAAGGCACGTATCGAAAAAACCGGCATCGCGCTCTGAGAGGCTCCCATGTCCACCGTATTCATCGCCCTGCAAGCCAACGAAGACACCCGCCCGATCATCGAAGCGATCGAAATCGACAACCCCCACGCTGTGGTCAACCGCGAGCCGGCGATGGTCAAGATCGACGCGCCCAACCGCCTGGTGATCCGCAAGGACACCATTGAGGAGCAGATCGGCCGCCGCTATGACCTGCAGGAACTGCAGATCAACCTGATCACGCTCTCCGGCAACGTCGACGAAGACGAAGACGAAGACACCCTGACCCTGACCTGGAACGAGTGAGCGAGGACTCCGCCATGGACATGAAAACTGCCGCCAAGAAGCTGAGCCTGAAAGACAAGTACAAGCTGTTCACCCGCGATCTCGGCTGGGAGCCCACCTACCGCAGCAAGGAGGAAGTGTTCCCCTACGCCCAGTACGAAGGCATCAAAGTCCACGACTGGGACAAGTGGGAAGACCCGTTCCGCCTGACTATGGATTCCTACTGGAAGTATCAAGCTGAAAAAGAACGCAAGTTCTACGCGATCATCGACGCCCACGCGCAGAACAACGGCCACCTGAACATCACCGACGCCCGCTACCTGTCGGCGCTGAAGATCTTCCTGCAGGCCATCAGCCCCGGCGAGTACAGCGCGCACAAAGGGTTTGCCCGCGTCGGCCGCGAATTCCCCGGCGTCGGCACCCAGGTCGCCTGCCAGATGCAGGCCATCGACGAGATCCGCCACGCGCAGACCCAGATCCACGCACTGTCCAACTACAACAAGTACTACAACGGCTTCCACGCCTTCGCCGAACAGCGCGACCGCATCTGGTACACCTCGGTGGCCCGCTCGTTCTTCGACGACGCCATGTCCGCCGGGCCGTTCGAGTTCATGATCGCCATCGGCTTCAGCTTCGAATACGTGCTGACCAACCTGCTGTTCGTGCCGTTCATGTCCGGCGCCGCCTACAACGGCGACATGGCCACCGTCACCTTCGGCTTCTCGGCGCAGTCCGACGAGGCGCGGCACATGACCCTGGGTCTGGAGTGCATCAAGTTCATGCTCGAGCAGGACCCGGACAACCTGCCGATCGTTCAGGGCTGGATCGACAAGTGGTTCTGGCGCGGCTTCCGCGTACTCGGCCTGGTCAGCACCATGATGGACTACATGCTGCCCAAGCGCGTGATGTCCTGGCGCGAGGCCTGGAACATCTACGGCGTGGAGAACGGCAGCGCGCTGTTCAAGGATCTGGCCCGCTACGGCATCCGTGCGCCCAAGGGGTGGGACCACGCGGAAGAGGCGGTGGATCACATGTCCCACCAGTTCATGCTCGGCCTGTACCAGTGGAGCTTCGGCACTTCCCTCCACGCCTGGATTCCGTCCGACGAGGACATGGACTGGCTGGCGAAGAAGTACCCGACCACCTTCGACAAGTACTACCGCCCGCGCTGGAACCACATCAAGAAGCTCGCCTCCGCCGGCACGCCGTTCAAGAACTACGGCCTGGCCAAGCTCTGCCAGTGCTGCCAACTGCCGACCGTGTTCACCGAACCGGGCGACCCGACCCTGACCTGCCATCGCGAGGCCGATTACAAGGGCGACAAGTACCACTTCTGCTCCGACCACTGCCAGGAGATCTTCGAGAACGAGCCGGAGAAGTACATCCAGGCCTGGCTGCCGATGCCGCAGCTGTTCCAGGACCCGATCAACGGCGATCTCGGCGCCTGGATGGACTGGGTGTTCCTCAAGGACGGTCAGGACAACGGCGACTACGCCGACTCCCAGGACAAGCGCAACTTCGAGCTGTGGCGCGGGATGGCCACCAACAACCAGTAACGCCCGGATCGTGGCCGGCACGAGCGCCGGCCGCTTCCCCAGAACAACAAGAAGGAACACCACCATGTCCGTAGTCGCCCGCAAAGAATACGTCGCCGTTCCCCGCGACCGCGTCGAGAATTTCCACGGCAAGCAACTGGTCTACGTCAGCTGGGACCACCACCTGCTGTTCGCCGCTCCCTTCCTGCTGTGCCTGCCGCCGCAGACCGCCTTCGGCGAACTGCTCGACAGCGCCCTGCAGCCGCTGCTGCAAGCCGACCCGGATGCCGCCGCCATCGACTGGGGCAAGGTCGAGTGGCTCAAGGACAACCAGCCCTGGGTGCCGGACTTCGAGCGCAGCCTTGCCGACAACGGCATCTCCCACAAGGGCCAGCTGCGCATGCGCACCCCCGGTCTCAACAGCCTGTGCGCGGTGAGCTAAGGGGAGAAGGGCACGTCATGAGCTACGAACTGACTATCGAGCCGCTCGGCCAGACCATCGAGATCGAGGAAGGCCAGACCATCCTCGACGCCGCGCTGCGCGCCGGCATCTACCTGCCGCACGCCTGCTGCCACGGCCTGTGCGCCACCTGCAAGGTGCAGGTGGTGGACGGCGAGATCGACCACGGCGAGGCTTCCAGCTTCGCCCTGATGGACTTCGAGCGCGAGGAGCAGAAGTGCCTGGCCTGCTGCGCCACCGCGCAGGGCGACGTCACCATCGAGGCCGAGATCGAGGAAGACCCGGACGCCGAGAACCTGCCGGTGCGCGACTACCCGGCCACCGTCAGCCGCATCGAGCGCCTGACGCCGACCATCAAGGGCCTCTGGCTCAAGCTCGACGCCCCGCAAGGCATGCACTTCCAGGCCGGCCAGTACGTCAACCTGGTGCTGCCCGAGGGCATCGGCAGCCGCGCCTTCTCCGTCGCCAACGCGCCGGAGCAGGGCGGCGAGATCGAGCTGAACATCCGCATCGTTCCCGGCGGGCGCGGCACCGGCTACGTCCACGAGCAGCTCAAGGCCGGCGACCGCCTGACCCTCAGCGGCCCCTACGGGCGCTTCTTCGTCAAGAAGTCCGCCGACCTGCCGGTGCTCTTCATGGCCGGCGGCTCCGGGCTGTCCAGCCCGCGCTCGATGATCCTCGACCTCTTGGCCGAGGGCTTCGAGAAATCGATCACCCTGATCTACGGCCAGCGCAACCGCGAGGAGCTGTACTACCACGACGAATTCCTCGCCCTGGCCGAGCGGAATCCGAACTTCCGCTACGTGCCGGCGCTCTCCCACGAGCCGGAAGGCAGCGGCTGGCAGGGCCTGCGCGGCTTCGTCCACGAGGCGGCCAAGGAATACTTCGCCAACGACTTCCGCGGCCACAAGGCCTACCTGTGCGGCCCGCCGCTGATGATCGACTCCTGCATCACCACCCTGATGCAGGGCCGCCTGTTCGAGCGCGACATCTACACCGAGAAGTTCATCTCGGCGGCCGATGCGCAGCAGGTCAGGAGTCCGTTGTTCAAGGCGATCTGAGTCACCCCTTTGCGGCCGCCTGCGGGCGGCCTCTTTTTGACTTCTGCAAAAGGAAAGACAGGATGAGTGACAGCAAACTGGCCGGCGGTTGCGCCTGCGGCGCTGTTCGCTACGAATACGCAGCCGAGCCGGTCATCGTGGCCCACTGCCATTGTCGCGACTGCCAGCGCGCCAGCGGCGTCGCCATGTCCAGGGTGTTCGCCGTGCCCCGCGCCGCCTTCCGCCGCACGGGACTGACCAGCATCTATGCCACCCGCGGCGACAGCGGCAACCCGGTGGTCCGCCACTTCTGCGCCGACGGCGGCTCGCCGCTGTTCTCGGACGTGAGCGTGCTGCCCGACCTGCAGTTCGTCCGCGCCGCCAGCCTCGACGACCCGGCCGCCGTCAGCCCGACCATGCACATCTATTGCGACAGCGCCCAGCCGTGGGGAAAGCCGCTGGACGACCTGCCGCATTTTGCGAAGATGCCTGGCTGAACAGACTACGAATCCTTGCGAACGCAAGGATTCGGAGGGATTTCATCGCTCGAATGGAGAAAATCCGTGCACTCGCACGGATTCGCACTTGTCTTGCTGCATCCGCCGTGAAATCCTTGCGATCACAAGGATTGGCTGCAGATCACCTCTGCACTTGCCCGAAATCCTTGCGAACACAGGGATTCCATCATGCGCATCGAACTCGATTCCGCCGACGACATCGGCCCCGTGGTGCGAGCCAGCCGCAAGGCCCAGTCCATTCGCCAGGACGATGCCGCCGGCAGTATCGGTGTCAGCGAGACCTTCATGGGCAAGGTCGAGAGCGGCGGCGAAACCGTGCAATGGGGGAAGCTGTTCCAGGTGCTGGAGGGGCTGGGCGTCCGAGTGATCCTGGATGTCCCCGACGATGTGGCGAGTCAGCTCGCCGCGGCGCAGCAACAGCACGCCCGCAAGCAGCGCGCCAGGGTCGCCCGCCAGGTGAAGACGGCCGAGCAGGCCGGGCCTGAGGGGGATCGCTGATGGAGCGCACGCTACTGGCTTGGATCGACCGCCAGCAGATCGGCACCCTGAGCGACCGCGGCGGCATCTGGTCCTTCCGCTATGCGCCGGCCTGGCTGGAAGCGCCCGACCACTTCGCCCTGTGTCCCGGCTTGCCCCTGCAGGCCGAAGAGCAGCAGGACGGCAGCACTCGGCGGCCGGTGCAGTGGTACTTCGACAACCTGCTGCCCGAGGAAGGCCAGCGGGTACTGCTGGCCAACGCTGCGCACGTGGATGGTGCCGATGCATTTGGCCTGCTCGGCCACTACGGGGCGGAATCCGCCGGCTCGCTGACCCTGCTCCCGCCAGGGAGCGAGCAGGCCGAGGGTGGCCTGCGGCCGTTGATCGATGCCGACCTGAGTGCTCGCATAACCGCGATGCCGAATGTTCCCTTGGTCGAAGGCGCGCTCAAGCGAATGTCGCTGGCCGGCGCCCAGCACAAGCTGGCGGTGGTGCTGCAGGACGGCCAGTTGTTCGAGCCGTCCGGGCGGACGCCTTCGACGCATATCCTCAAGCCCGACCATCCGCACCTGTCCTACGCGCATTCGGTGATCAACGAATGGTTCGTCATGACGCTGGCCCGGCGGCTCGGCCTGGCGGTGCCGAAGGTGGAGCGCCGCTACGTGCCCCAGCCGGTGTACCTGATCCAGCGCTTCGACCGCCAGCAGGACGCCGAGGGCTGGCGCCGCCTGCACAGCATCGATGCCTGCCAGTTGCTGGGGCTGAGCGCGGCCTACAAGTACCTCGAAGGCAGCGTGGGCCGGCTGGAGGAGCTGGCCAGCGCCTGCCGTAGTACGGCGGTGGCGCGCACAGCGTTGTTCCAGTGGCTGGTGTTCAACGTGCTGGTGGGTAACACCGACGCCCACCTGAAGAACCTCAGCTTTCTGGTGTCTCGCGCCGGCATCCGGCTGGCGCCGTTCTACGACCTGATCTGCACCGCCGCGTATGACTCGCCCGCGTTCGACCAAAGCCGCTGGCCGGCTGCGACCACCCTGGCCTGGCCGCTGGAGGGCCGCGCGCGGATCGCCGAGGTCGACCGCCGCTGTCTGATGGAGGCGGGGGAGGCCATGCGCATCAAGCCGGCCACGGTCGCGCGCCTGCTGGACAGCCTGCGGGACAAGATTGCCGGCGAGGCGCAGACGCTCTATGCGCAGGTCGAGCGGGAGAATGCCGAACTGATCGAACGGCGCCCGGAGCTGGCTGCCACCTTTGCTGGCGAGCTGCGCTGCCTGCGGGCCATCCTCCATGTGGTGATCGCCGAGCAGGTGGCACGCCTGGGGTGACGCCGAACCATCCGGCCGCGATCAGGCACGCAACTGGCCGACAATCGACTCGAACATGTAATCGGCGGCCGAGCGGCCATCGTGCAGCGGCTTGCAGAACAGCGCGCAGGCATTGGCATGGTTGGTGTCCACTGCCTCGTCGATATCCGGCTCGCCGGCGACATGCCACTTGCGCCCCAGCTGCGCCACCAGATCCGAAGCGTTCGACCGTCCCGGCTCGGCGCGCACGTTGATCCACAAGCGGCTGTGTGGCGCCGGGTGGCGGTAGGGGATACGCGAGCCCAGCCGCACCAGCAGGCCCGAACCCACCGGGTCCAGGGTCACCAGCATCTCCACCCGATAGCCCCATTCGCTCAGCCGATTCGACAGATGCGCACCGTTCCAGGCACCGATGCTGTGGCCGACGATATAGATGGGCGTGGTCTTGTCCGGGATGGCGGGCAGGATCAGCCGCTCGATGGCTGCAGCGCCGTGTACCTCGTGATAGCCGAGGTAGAGCGAGCGGCAGGCCCCCGCCAGCCTGGCCTGCGCGATGCGCCGCTCGAACGGCGCCTGCGCGTAGGCCATGTTGCGGTAGGGGCCGGCGAGGTAGTAGGGCTGCTTGTCGCCGGCGCCGCCGATGAAGAGGGTGAGGGCGCGATGTTTGGAACGCAGTGCTCCGCTAGTTCCGTTGGGATGAAGGCTTGGACTACTCATCGTGAATTCGCCCCGGAGCGATGTGTGCAGTGCGGCAGCAGGGGTAAACCACGGTTCCGTCGAGCCTGCGAAACTTGGCGTGATTTACCCGGGCTGGACCTTGGCGATCGCGCGCAGTTGACGATAGTAGGGGGGTAACTCGCGTAGCGATTACCCACCATCGGCATCGGTAGACAAGGCTGTGCCGTTGTCCTACGCGCTATGCAAGCCACTTTTCAAAGTTTGTTTGGTTAAACTTTGGTGATCCATTTTCAGGATTTAATCCGACGCCTCTATCAGCTAGGAATACAGCAAGTTGCCAGCCCGAAAATGCGATCAGACCGGCTCGCTTGGCGAGGTGTCTTGCACCTTTGCTAAAGTTCCCAGTGGTGAAGAGCAGAGCAAGAACTGGAGAAAAAGGGCGGAGGTGAACATCATCCAAAAGATCGATGTCGTCGCGTGAAAAAGTATTTGTTCGGGAGAGTGATAGCGCGCCAACGAGCTCTCTTACGATTGAGGGGCCTATAACTGTATTTGGATAGTGTTTGGCTTGTCCGACTAGTATTATCCGAGTCTCATGCATTAGCTTTAGAATTGCAGGATCAGCGCCAATAAGACTGCCTACATTGAGATCTCCATAAAAGTCAATGCCTTGGTCTCCGGCGTGAGGGGTTACTTTTGCAGTTGTGCAGCCGAGTTCGCGAAGAACGCTTCGCCCGAATCGCTCAAACTGCGCAAAAGTGAGTCCTCGAATGTGAGCATGTATTTCATTTGCGGATACCCTATTTAACTTTGCTTGCTTAATTTGCTCGGGGTCGTCGCTAAATACAAAAGATGAACCGTGAACTATTTCGTTGTTGCTGCCTCTGGTGTGTAGAATGGCAATCTCACCCATTTCATCACATTCGTTACGGCGTCTTGTTATTTCTGATGCGACCTTGTTTCTGATCTTGTCTACTTGCTCAGCAGCTGAGGCCGGATCTAAGCCTGACTCTAGCAGCTCTTTTTCGATTGCATCGCGAATCTGACAAGGCGCACCCATGACTCCTAGGCGCACCTCAATAGCATTGACCACGGACTTTGGGGTCATGATTGGATGATTTTATTGATTTTGTTGACGTTCTCAATAAGCTCTTTCCATAGCTCTTTTGCACGCTCATTGGCTCCCATATAGGCTAGGCCAGGTTTCTTTAATGCTGAAATTGCTGTGGCGATAGAGCGCTCAACCAACCCTTCCTCATCGTCAACGACATCAGCCTGAACGGCTCGAACAGCATCCTCGAATGTCTTGTCTGGGTCAGCAAGAACATCTAACAGGCCGTTGAAAAATTCAGCTCCAACTCCCCCAACCCGCCAGGCTTGACGTTTTCTCAAGCGCTCGGCCCCCGACGTTTCTCTCAAAAGGCCTGGCTCCAGGCCCTTTTTGACGATTCCAGCGCCGTTTCCACGCCTTTCGGCGTTTTCCGGGCGCAACTCGCCCTATACATGCGCGCCTCGCCACCAGCCCGACAGGCTCCCCAGGCGGATCAGGTTGTAGACCGAGAAGCCCAGCAGCAGTTGGGCACTCAACTTCGCCCGGCCGATCAGCTTGGTCTTGCGCAGACCTCCCACCGTCTTC
>Ga0209467_1001529_pt1 | contig 19634 bp, 20 predicted proteins | sample Higcelwee11metaG_FD_187175 | JGI IMG/M metagenome (GOLD analysis project Ga0209467, IMG submission 187175) | Freshwater pond sediment microbial communities from the University of Edinburgh, under environmental carbon perturbations - High... | ecosystem: Environmental > Aquatic > Freshwater >...
TCCTGCATGGCGACGGCGCCGCCGCCCTTGTCCCACTTGCGGATGCCCTGGGTCATGAGCTCGTTGTCGGCCACGCCCTTGCCCCGGGCCCGGCTCTCCACCGGCAGGGTGTGCCCGAAGCCATGCACCATGAACACCGCTTCAGGATGCATGAACGGGGTGACGAAGGCCTTGATGCGGCCGCTATGGTTGGCGGTGGCCACCTCTACATATTGTCCGTCCGAGATGCCCAGCTTTGCAGCCACGGCGGTATTGATCCACACCAGATTTTCGGACATCTGGGAGTTGAGCAGGGGGTTATTCACCGTGTGCCCCTGGGTATGCACCCCGCACCGGCCGAAGGTGATGCGATATTTCCCTTCCGGGGGCCGTTCGGGGGAGACGTAGGGGGCCAACGACGGCGCCCCGTCCTTTTCCAGCTTGGCGCACACCATCTCGATCTTGCCCGAGGGGGTCTTGAAGGTTTTCTCATCGGGTTCGCGGCAAAGCGCCCCGGACCCCAGGGTCACCATGCCCGTCTTCTCGAAGTCCTCAATGGTGTAGCCGGTGCCGTCGAGTTGGTATTTCCAGATGTCCTCGACGGAGTCGAAGGCCAGCTTGTCCAGACCCAATTTCTTGGCCAGGCCGCAATAGATCTCCCATTCGGCCTTGGTGTCGAAGCGGGGCTCCACGGTGCGTTTGCGGACGAAGAAAAACGGATTGCCTCCCTTTTTGGTGGCGATGGTGCTCTCGCGCTCAAGATAGGGAGAAAGCGGCAGCACCACGTCGGCGTGCCAGGCCGTGTCCGACCAGGAGAAGGTCACCGCCACCAGCAGCTCCAGCTTCTCCCACAGGGACTTGACGTCCTTGGGGTCCGGGAAGGCCATGAGCGGGTCGTGACGGTGGGCGATGTAGGCCTTGATGGGATAGGGCTTGCCCGTGGCGATGGCCTCGTAGGCCAGATTGACCAAGCCGGGACCGGCTTCGAAATGGGTGCGGTCCTGCATCCAGCCCGCGCCGTCCACGCGCTGATCCTCGGGCTTGGGATAGATGGCCATGAGATCCTTGATGCCCTTTTTACCCACGTCTCCCGGGCCGTTGGCCAGGGGCAGGCCGCCCTTGGCCCCGATGGCCCCCAGCAGGGCGTTGATGATATAGGCGGTGCGGCTCATGTAGAACGAGTCGGAATAGCGGGCGGTCATCCAGCCCGGATGCCAGATCACCGAAGGCGCAGCCTCCGAGAGTTGCACGGCCAGCTTTTCGATGGACGCCGCCGGGACGCCGGTCTCGGCCTCGGCCCAGGCTGGCGTGTAGGGGGCGATGAAGGTGATCAGGGTCTCAAGATCGTGGAACCATTTTTCCACAAAGGCCTTGTTGTACAGCCCTTTGGTCACCAATTCGTGGATGACGGCGAGGTTTAGGGCATAGTCCGTGCCCGGCCGGATGAGGAAAAAGTTGTCGGCCTTGGCGGCGGTCACCGAGGCGCGCACGTCGATACAGGTGATCTTGCAGCCGTTCCCCTTGGCGTCGAGCAGGTCGTTGACCTCCTTGACGTTGATGGCCTCGAAGATGTTGCGGGTCTGCAAAACGACATGCTTGGCGTTTTTCAGGTCATAACTCACGGTCTTGCGGCCGAAGCCGAAGACCGACAGGGCGGCGTGCTGCACGTTGCGGGCGCAGGCCGAATCGTGATTGCAGTAGTTGGGCGTCCCCAGGCCGCGCAAAAAGGCCCGGTAGATTTCCCGGAAGGGTCCGCCCCGATCCGAAAGCAGAATCGACTTGGCGCCGTATTCCGCCTTGATCTTTGAAAGTTTCTCCGCCACATAGGTCAGGGCCTCGTCCCAGGTGGCCCGGCGCCACTTGCCCTCGCCGCGCGCCCCGGTGCGAATCATGGGGAATTGTGGCCGCTCGTCATCGTTCACCAGGGCCATGCCCGCCGCACCCCGGGCGCACAGCGATCCCTTGATGCCGCCCGCGTGAGGATTGCCGTGGATGGTGACCAACTTGCCGTCATCAACCACGCTCATCATTGGACAGCGTACCGTACACATGCCGCATATACCATAGACGTTTTTTTTCATGGCTCCCCCTGGGATAGATGCTCGTATGTCCGCCTGACATTTAGACGAAGAAGCTACCACAGCGGGCGTACCTGGCAAGAAAAAAGTGTTGTGAAAAAATGAACAATACAGCAATGGCGGGCTTTTCCGGCCGCCGAAACTCATGTGAACGAAAAAACTTGCGACCCTCCCTTGACTTTCCCCTGGAAAGGGGCTTTGTAATCGACCATAAAAAGTGTCCGGACAAAGACTTACGCGTTTTGACGTCAAACCGTCATACCCTTACGGGCCGTACGCCCCGAGGCGAGACATGGGAGGACCAGATGGTTTTCACCTGGCTGCAGGCGGCGCTTCTTATTTTCATTGCTGCTGGGCTGGCCTTCGCCGCAGGCCCCCTTCTGGGCTCCATCCTCCTGGCTCCCAAGGCTGTCGGCGGGGCCATAGGCGAGCCCTTCGAGTGCGGCATCCCCACCCACGGCAGTTCCCTGACCCGGTTCGGCATCAACTATTACTTCTACGCTATCGTGTTTTTGGCCTTCGAGGTGGACATCCTGTACCTGTTCCCCGTGGCCACGTGGTTCAATCATTCGGTCGGCTTCGCCCCGGTGTGGAAGATTTTGGTCTTCCTTGGCGTCCTGGGCCTGGCCGTCGTCTATTTCCAGCGCAAGGGAGTGTTCGAATGGCCCCGCAGGATCCAAATCTCGCCCCGTCCGTAAGCGGCATCGTCCCGGCGGTCACCGACGTCGAACCCGCGTTGGTGAACATGTCCCCGGTGCAACGCATTGTGGACGTGTGTCGGGCCATGTCCATCTGGCCCATGACCTTTGGCCTGGCCTGCTGCGCCATCGAAATGATGGCCGTGGGCATGGCCCGGTTCGACATCGCCCGGTTCGGGGCCGAGGTATTTCGCCCCTCGCCGCGCCAGTCGGACCTGATGATCGTGGCCGGCACCGTAAACCGCAAGATGGCCCCGGCCGTGGTGCGGCTTTATGAGCAGATGCCCGCCCCCAAGTGGGTCATGGCCCTGGGGAACTGCGCCATCTCCGGCGGTCCCTTCAAGTGTCCGGGACAGTACGCCGTGATCGAGGGCGTGGACAACCTCATCCCTGTAGACGTCTACGTCCCCGGATGCCCGCCCCGGCCCGAGGCCCTGCTTGAGGGCCTTTTCCAGATCCAGCACAAAATCACCGGCCGCCGGTGGTGGCCCGTTCCCAAGGGCACGCCGCTTGGCAAGGCGGAGGTCGCATGATCCCCGCATGGATATCCCAAATCGGCGCCAGCTGCGTCGTGCCCCTGGACCATGCCCGCACCGGGCAGATCGCCAGTCTGTTGGTCGATCGGGAAAACATCGAAAACGCCTGCCAGGTGTTGTGGGATCAGGGCTATCACATTGAGAGCCTGGCCGCCTGCGACGTGCTGGAGGGGTTTGTGGTCCGGTATCACTTCGACCACTGGACCGAACCCGGCCGCCTGACCCTGCGGGTCAGCGTGCCCCGGGACGACGCCCGCATCCCCACCGTCTCCAAGATTTTCTTCGGAGCGGATTGGCATGAACGGGAGTGCCACGACTTCCACGGCGTGGTCTTTACCGGCCATCCCAATCTGCACGCCTTGCTTTTGCCCGACGACGACACTCCGCCGCCGCTGGTCAAGTCCGACAAGGCCCGCAAAAGCCGCACGGACGTCCTTCCTCTGGAATATCTGGTAGACTGCGCCCCCACCGCCGAGGGACAGGACGCCGCCAAACCCGCTTCCGGCGATGCCGGGGCACAGGCCAAGGGGTAGCCGCCATGCGCGATCACACTGCGGCTGCCGCCGCACCCAAGCCCCCCGTGGACACGTCGTTGTGGGGCGACTCCTATGCCGCCAGGTTCGAGCCTGATCCTTCCGGGGAGCGGATGATTGTCAACATGGGCCCCCAGCACCCCTCCACGCACGGGGTTTTGCGGGTCTTGCTGGAGCTCGACGGCGAATACATCGTTCGCGCCGAACCCGTGCTCGGCTACATCCACCGCATGCACGAATGGATGGCCGAAAACCGGACTTACGCCCAGTTCATCCCCAACATGGGCCGGGTGGACTATCTACACGCCCTGGCCTGGAACTGGGCCTACGTAGGTGCGGTGGAACGGTTGGCGGGCATGGAAGTGCCCGAACGGGCCGAGTACATCCGGGTCATCACCTGCGAACTGAACCGGATCAGTTCCCACCTGTTGTGGTGGGGGGCCTATCTGCTCGATCTCGGGGCGTTTACCCCCATCATGTACGCCTTCGACGACCGGGAACGCATCCTGGACATCCTCCAGATGGTCACGGGGTCGCGCCTGACCTATTCGTCGTTCACCTTCGGAGGGGTGTCCACGGATCTGCCGCCGGAATTTATTCCCAAGACCCGGGAATTCATCTCCTCCCTGCGCGGCAGGCTGCCCATGTTCAGGGATCTGGTCACGGACAACGGCATTTTGCGCGGCCGTTGCGAGGGCATCGGCATCCTGGACCTGGACACCGCGCGCCGCTACGGAGCCACGGGGCCCTGCCTGCGCGGCTCCGGACAGCCCTACGACGTGCGCCGGGCCGAGCCGTATTCCATTTATGACCGTTTCGAATACCGCATTCCCACGGAGTCCGCCTGCGACGCCATGGCCCGCTATTTCGTCCGGTTGTCCGAGATCGACGAAAGCCTGTCCATCGTGGAGCAGGCCATGGACAGCATCCCTGACGGCCCCATCCAGGGCAAGGGGCCGCGCAAGATTCGGCCGCCCAAGGGCGAGGCCTGCTACGCCGTAGAGGGCGCCCGGGGCAAAATCATGATCATGGTGCAAAGCGACGGAGGCCCCAATCCGTACCGGGTCAAGCTGCGCGCCCCAGGGTTCTCCAACCTGAGCCTTTTTGCCGAGCTGGCCCAGGGAACGCTTTTGTCAGACGCCGTGTCCATCCTGGGCAGCCTCGACCTCGTCATCCCGGAGATCGACCGATGAGCATGACCATCAGCCTCGCCGATCCGTTGGTGCGCCTCATTCTGGCCCTGGTCGGCATATTCGCCTTCGTGGCCCTCAATGGGCTTGTCCTGGTGTATGTCGAACGCAAGGTGGCCGGCTTTTGCCAGCGCCGCCCCGGCCCCCTGCACGTAGGGCCCCAGGGGCTCATCCAACCCCTGGTGGACGCCCTCAAGCTTGTGGGCAAGCAGCTTTTAACGCCCGCCAAGGGTGATCCCATCCTTTTCTGGGCCGCCCCGCTTTTGGCCTTTTTGCCCGTGGCCCTGTGCTTTCTGCCGCTGCCCTTCGACGCCAGCCTGAAGGCCATTGATATGAACCTCGGGCTGGTGCTGATCCTGGCCTTTTCCGGGGTCAACGTCATCGCCCTGTGTCTGGCCGGGTGGGGATCGGGCAACAAGTGGGGCATTCTGGGCGCGGCCCGGGCCGTGGCCCAGTCCGTGGCCTACGAGGTGCCGCTCTTGTTGTCGGTTTTGGCCGTGGCCTTCATGTCCGGTTCCCTGGATCTGTTCGTCGTGACCGAATCCCAAGGGGCCTGGCCGTGGCAATGGTACGCCATGAAAAACCCCCTGGCCTTCCTCATTTTCATCATCTGCGCCGTGGCCGAGACCAACCGCGCCCCCTTCGATCTTCCCGAGGCCGAATCAGAACTGACGGCCGGTTTTCATACGGAATATTCCGGCATGGGCTTCGGTCTGTTCTTTTTGGCCGAATACGCCAACATGATCGTGGTCAGCGGCGTGGCCGCCGCCCTGTTTTTGGGCGGCTACCAAGGCCCGGTGGCCTCCGGCATCTGGTGGTTTCTGGCCAAGCTGTACGCCATCCTGCTGTTGATCATCTGGTTGCGTTGGACCTATCCCCGGGTCCGTTTCGACCAGCTCCTCAATTTAAGCTGGAAGCGGCTCACCCCCGTCGCCCTACTTGTCTTGGCCGGCACGGCCGTGGCCGTGCGCCTGGGAGGATAGTCCATGAGCGTTTCGAATTCCTGCAAAGATGCCTGGAACTACGCCAAAAGCCTGCTCATCGGCCTTGGCGTGACCGGAAAGAATTTCGTCAAGCCGACCATCACGGTGATCTACCCCTGGCAGCAGGTGGACAACATGTCCACGTTTCGGGGCCATGTGGAGCTGATCCCCAAGGATGACGACCCTTTTACTCCGCGTTGCGTCGCCTGCGGAGCCTGTGCGGACGCCTGCCCGTCGCACTGCCTGACCGTGGTCGCCCCGCCCAAAACACCCAAGCCCAAAGCCGATGCCCCGGCTGCGGCGCTGGTCGAGGGGCGGGTCATTCCCAAAACCGAAAAAGCCGCAGCCCCGGAAAAATCTCGCGCCCCGGTGCAGTTTTTCCTGGACTATTCAATGTGCAGCCTGTGCGGTCAATGTGAACGCGTCTGCCCTGCGAAATCCCTGCGGTTCTCGAACAATGTCTACCTCACCGGCTTCAGCCGCGAGGATTTCAAGATCGACCTCCTGGCCAGGATGAAAAGCCAGGGAAGCGGGCAGCCCGCCCCGTCGCGTCAGAAACCTCCGGAAACCGCGCCGGTCTCTGAAAAAGAAAAGGAGCCCGCATGAGCAAGTATCTGATCATGCTCGACCAAAATCGCTGTATCTCCTGCCATGCCTGCGAGGTGCACTGTCAGATGAAAAACCGTGTTCCGGCGGACGCACGGCTGGGCAAGCTGGTCACGGTGGGGCCCGTCTCACATGAAGGCAAGCCGCGCATGCTCAATCTGTTCATGCCCTGCTTCCAGTGTGAGCGCCCCTGGTGCGTGACGGCCTGTCCCACCGGGGCCATGACCCGCCGGGAAAGCGACGGTATCGTTTACGTGCAGGAAGACCTCTGCGTGGGCTGCAAGGCCTGCATCAAGGCCTGCCCCTGGCAGGTGCCGCAGTGGAACGACTACACCGGACGGGTGATGAAATGCGACTATTGCCGCGACCGCATCGATGTCGGGGAGAAGCCCGCCTGCGTTGCGGGATGCACGTCGCACGCCCTGTCCTTCGTGCGCCCCAATGAGGCCTCGGCCCATACCCGCGAAGATTACGCCCGGCGCATCCTGTTGCGCCATCCCTAGTTCGACCAGTCAGCCAGCGAGGGGGCGGAGACATACGACATACGTCTCCGCCCCCTCGGGCTACGGCATATTTCCGCTGAAATTCGCACCTTCCCCAGGGAGAGATCGCTCCATCGCAACGGGGAGGCCGCCGAATCCCTTTTTCGACCCTACGCCCGGTGTATGCTGCGCGTTTGACGCTCAATCCGATCTTTTGAAGACGACGCACGGCGACCTTACGGTCATGAATGGCTTATGTGATATATTTCACATAAGAGTTCTCGATTCTTTGAAGAATATGATGCTTCTCTCCGTTTCTTTTGGGAAAAAAAGAACTTGGGAACACTCTTGACAGTTTCCCCCACCCGGTGCTCTATGGGGATACTTCAAATGTTGCGGCTGCATGCAACTCAAGTTGCATTGCATCGTGACAACAGGCCGATCACCGCTTCGGGCGCCATCCAAAAGGGGCAAGTGCGGAGGTTTCGGGCCAAGGAGTCGCCTGAAAAGATGTGACAACCACTTTTCGGACGGTTTATCCACGGGATGGGCTTTTCGCTCTGGAATGGACCGAAATAAGGCGCGATGCGGCGGGGAATCCGTGTTGCGGGGTATTTCGTCTCCCTTTGGGCGAGGCTTCCGTGGCGTCGTCGGGCAGGGCAGGGCCCGGCGGCACGGGCGAGACACCGGCGCCTGGTGGTTTTGAATGCGGGTCTGCCGGGCAGGCAGGGCAACCCGGGCTGTTTCGTCGGCCGGGACCGGTTCCCGGAGGCGTGGGCGGAGAAAACCGAGATCGGATGAACGTGCAAGCAAGGAGGAGTGTCGTGCGCAATTCCAGAAACATGTTTTTGGTGCTTGGCATCATGGCTGCGGTCATGTGCCTGTGGCTGGAGCCGGCCTGGGCTGACAAGCTGTCCGACGCCATCGCCAAGGCCCCCCAGGGCGCGGACGCGGGGCAGATCGATCCCAGCAAACCCACCGGTTTCCTGGGCATCCCCGGGGCGCCCCAGGTGAACATGATCCTGGCCTTCGTGTGGGCCGTGTGGGTCGGCTGGATCTTCTCCACCGTGGGCGCCTTCGGCGGCGTCATGGCCGGTGTGGGCCACATCTCCGTGTTCGGCTTCGGCAACTACGCCAAGGGCTTCAAAACGACGGCCCCCGAACTGAACAAACTGGTCACGGACTCCATCCGGACCTCCAACCAGTGGTTGGTGGGACTTTCGGCCCTCATTTCCTCCTGGAACTACTATCGCATGGGCCGCTTGGTCCTGCCCCTGGCCATCGCCCTGGGCGCGGGATCCATCCTGGGCAGCTGGGGCTCCGTCCAACTGACGGCGGGCAAGGTGTCCTTCTCGGCCTACCAGGGCTACTTCGGCCTGTTCGTCCTGGCCCTTGGCTGTTACCTGTTCTACGAAACCACCCCGGCTGGACAGGCTGGCAAGCAAAAGACCAAGGCTGCGGTCAAGGCCTTCGAAGAGACCGTCAAAAAGCAGAAATCCGGCGAGAAGGTGGATATCAAGTCCCTGGGCGTCAAGACCACCTCCTTTAGCCTGACCAAGGTGACCTTCACCTTCTACGGCGTGGAATTCTCCTTCAACCCCATCATCCCGCTTGTGGGCGGCATCGTCATCTCCGCCGTGGCGGCCTTTTTGGGCGTCGGCGGCGGCTTCATCCTGGTGCCCTTCCTGACCAGCGTGGCCGGCCTGCCCATGTACCTGGCCGCCGGCACTTCGGCTCTGGCCGTCCTGGTGTCCATGATCACCTCCATCTCCTCCTTCATGGGCGGCGGCACGCCCATCGACTGGACCCTGATCGGCCTGGAGTTGGTGGGCATCGTTGTCGGTTCGGTCGTCGGCCCCAAGACCTCCAAGTATATCCCGGAAGTCTGGCTCAAGCGCCTGTTCATCGTCCTGGCCTTGTACGTGGGCATCGACTACACCCTGCGCGGCTTCTTCAACATCAAGATATTCGGCTAACATGCACCGACCCTTGCTCGCGGCCCCGGAACCCTTCCCGGGGCCGCGTCACGCCCTGGCCGACGACGACACACCCTCGTCGTCGGTCTTTTTTTTCACCGCCCTTCGCCCTTTTCTCGACGTTGGCCGTGTGCTAATCTGCATGGAAAGGCCCTTCGCCTTCCTGGAGCCGACATGGAATATCTGTCTTACGCGCAGCAACTGATCGATGCCTTCCTCATCTTCTTTTTCCGCATTCCGGACAGCGCGGCTGTCGGTTTCTATGTCGGGTGCGCCTGCCTGGCCGCCATGATCGTGTTTGTGGGCGACATCAGCCAGGCCTTGGCCCACAGGTTCAATCTTTCCCATTTTCAGTCCCAGACCAGGGACATGGTGCATCTGCACAACCTGTCCATCAAGGCCCTGCGCCAGGGCGACAAGGAAAACTACACGGCCGCCAACAAGCTGGCCAACGACACCTTCGGCAAGTCCTTTTTTACGAGGGCGGCCCTTTTCACGGTGTCCATCTGGCCCCTGCCCTTCGCCATGGGCTGGTTGGCCGAGCGTTTTCAAGGAGTGGACATCCCCCTGCCCCTGCTGGAGAAGACCGTCGGCTATAACGCCATATTTTTGCCCGTCTACATCCTGACGCGCATCGCGTATTCCCGGATCAAGCCGAAAATCAGTTTTCTGCGCCGTCTGGACCCGGCCCTGGGCCCTCCCCCGGAAGACCAGGAAGAACCCATCCCCTGGCTCGATGTGATCAATGAGGCCATGCCCCCCAAAAAAAAGGGCCGGAAAAAAACGGCGGACGCCTCGCCTGACGCGGGGTAAAGGAAATGGCTCAAAACCCTGGGCAGGACACCAAGGGCGCTTCCGGAAAAAGACTCGAAAAATAACAATCGAAACGGCCGCACGCTTCACGCGGCCCTGAAAATACGACGTAGGCCGACCCGCAGTGTTCAACCTGGACGTTTCGCGGGATTTACGGGGGACGGCCTCCCTGCCGGACTGCCGGGCATTTCGCCCGACCTCATGACCCCGGCCAAATGCCGCTGGAGCGCCCATGCGCCGCCTGTGTCTTTTTTTGGTCGTGATCCTGACCCTTGCGGGCTTTGGATGCGGCGAGGATGAACCCGCCTTCCAGGTCAATCTGGCCCGGCGCGTGGAAACCTCCGTGTCCGTGCCCAAGCGGGCCGTGACCTACGCCTACCTGCCCCAATACGCCCACACCGTCTCCTACGAGCGCCACCGCCTGCTGGTGGAATACCTGCAAAAAGCCACGGGCCTGCCCATCCGCCAAATCTTTCCGGACACCTTCGACGAGCACGTCAAGATGGTGGAGCGCGGGGAAATCGATATCTCCTTTTCCAATCCCTTCGTGTACATCCGCATGGCCGCCACCGGGGCCAGGGCCTTTGCCCGGATTATCGAGCCCACGGGGGCGCCCGAGTTTTACAGTCAGATCATCGTGCGCAAGGACAACCGAAACATCGAAAAAATCACGGACTGTCGCGGCAAACGCTGGCTGGCCGTGGACCCGTCTTCGGCGGGAGGCTATCTGTACGCGCTGGGGGAATTTCTCGACAACGGCATCCGCCGCGAAGACTTCGGCGAAATCGCCTTCGCACCCGGCCCCGGGGGGAAGCAGGAGAAAGTGGTCATGGCCGTCTATGCCGGGGCCTACGACATCGGTTCCGTTCGCGACGGGGCGCTTGCCCTGCTCAAGGACAAGATCGACCTGTCCCAGATCCGTATCCTGGCCGAATCCAAACGCTACCCAGGCTGGGTCTACGCCCACCGGCCCGGACTTGATCCGGAGGTGGTAAATAAGATTTCCCGGGCCATGTTCGCCCTGTCCATGGAACGCCCCGACGATGCGATCATCCTGCGCACGGCAGGCATGCGCGGGATCATACCGGCCGTGGACGCGGATTATGCCCCGGTGCGCGATCTGGCCGGGAAACTTGGGTTGGAAGCCCTGGAGGCCATCCGATAGTGCGCGTCCTGGACAAACTCAAATTCAGCACCAAGATCAACCTGGGCTCACTTTTGATCGTGACCCTGATCGCCCTGCCCCTGGCCTTCGTGGTCAGCCGCATGGCCGCTGACGCGCTGATCGACGAGACCAAGAAACGCGGCATGGTCATCTCCGAGAATCTGGCCTCCCGGGCCGCCGACTCCATGCTGGCCATGGACCTTCTGCGCCTGAAAAACATGGTGGACGAATACAAGGGCGTGCAGGACATCGTCTACGCCTTCATCACCGACCGCGACGGCAACGTCATGGTTCACACCTTCGTCCAGGGCTTTCCCGTGGAGCTTCTGGCCGCCAATGAGGCTTCCGACGGCATCCCGGCCAACGTCCGCCTGCTTTTTACCGGCCGCGACTACATCTACGACTTCGCCGCCCCCATTATGATCGTGGGGGCCCGATTCGGCACCGCCCGGGTGGGGCTGTCGCGCGCCCAGACCCAGAACTCCGTCAATCGCCTGGTGTTTTTCATCTTCACCCTCTCGGGCGCGGCCCTGGTCCCGGCCATCCTGTTCAGTTCCCTGTTCGCCAGGCAGGTCACCCGGCGTATCGGCCTTTTGCGCGAACATGCCGAGGAAGTGGTCAAGGGCAACCTGGACATGCGCACCGGCCCCGTTGTGGCTGCAAACTGCTGGGAAATCATGAACTGCGAGCTGACCCACTGTCCGGCCTACGGCGACACCCGCAGGCGGTGCTGGTACCTGGCCGGGACGCTGTGCCCCGACTGCTCCGATGCCGAGGACGGAGACAAGGAGGAGTCCTGCAAGAACTGCCCGGTCTACAACCGCAACAAGGGCGACGAGATCCAGGATCTGGCCGAAACCTTCGACGTCATGGCCTTAAGCCTCAAGACCCACCTGGAGGAACTCAAGCAGGCCGAGGGCGTGCTCACCCGCCAGGAACAGCTGTTGCGCACCATCCTGGACGCCACCCCCGATTACGTGTGCCTGATCGGAGGCAACCTCAAATACCTGTCCGTGAACAAGGCCTTTGCCGACTATGTGGGCCGCACGGCCCATGACATCGAGGGGCTCTCGGAGTTCGACCTTTTCCCCGAAGCCGAGGCCAAGATCACGCGCGAGGAGGATCTGCGCGTGGTGCGCACGGGCCTGCCCTTTGACCGCGAAAAACGCGCCCGGCGCGGCCAGCGGGACATGTGGCTGCATGTCGTGCGGGCCCCGGTCTTCGACAAGGATGGGCGGGTCATGGGGCTTTTGCGCACGGCCCGGGACGTGACCCAACTCAAGCTCTTCCAGGAACAACTCATCCAGTCCCAGAAGATGGAGTCCGTGGGCAAGCTGGCCGGGGGCGTGGCCCACGAGATCAACACCCCCTTGGGCGTGATTTTGGGATATGCCCAACTCCTCCAGGAGGAAGTGGACAAAGACAGCCAGATATATGAAGATTTAAAAATTATGGAAAAGCAGGCCAAGGTCTGCCGGAAAATCGTGGCCGATCTCCTGGGGTTTTCCCGGCAGACGGACAGCGCCAAGCTCGAGATGTGTTTCAACAACTCGCTGATGGAGGCCATAAGCCTGGTGCGGCACACCTTCGGCCTGGACAAGGTCTACATCATGACCGATCTTGATGAGCGCATGCCCATCATCTACGGCGATCCGGAGAAGCTCAAGCAGGTGTGGATCAACCTCCTGACCAACGCCCGCGACGCCATGATCGATGGCGGCGGACTGCTCTTGGTGCGCTCCCGCCTGGATTCTCCGGCCCAGAAGGTGACGGCCTGGTTCGCGGACACGGGATCGGGCATTGAGTCCGACAATCTGCAAAAGATTTTCGATCCGTTTTTCACGACCAAGCCCGTGGGGCAGGGGACAGGGTTGGGTCTGTCCGTGTCCTTTGGCATCATCGAGGATCACGACGGCTCCATCGCCGCCCAAAGCCCCGTGCCCAAAGGCTTTTTCAACCAGGACGCGGTCGAGGCCCCGGGACGCGGCCCGGGTACGGTCTTTGTCGTGGATCTTCCCCTGGACCATGCGGAAACCCTGGAATCTGACCACGCTTTGGACAAAGGAAGGAAGTAAATGGCCGACATCATTGTTTTAGACGACGTCATCGATGCCGGAGTGCTCATCAAGCGCATCCTGGAACGAAAAGGGCACGGCGTTACGGTCTTCACCGAAGAGGAGGAGGCCCTGGCGCACATCGGCAAGAACAAGCCGGACATGGCCATCCTGGACATCAAGCTCAAGAAGATGACCGGCGTGGAGGTTTTGGAAGAAATTAAAAAACGGTCGCCCGCCACCCGGGTCATCATGCTCACGGGCTATCCCACCCTGGAGACGGCCCGGGAATCGGTACGCCTGGGGGCCTGCGAATACTGCGTCAAGCCCATCGACAAGGATGAACTGGAACGCAAGGTGGCCGAGGCCTTGGAAAACGCTTGAACCGGCAAACGGGAAGACGCGACATGTCCCTTACCCAGCTTTTCCGTCACTGGACTTACCAGATTTTTGCCCCGGGCATCCTGTTGCGTGAGAAATACAACGCCTTCAAGGAACTCTTGCGCTACGACGACCTGTGCCTGGATATCATCGCCGAGATCGAGGATATCCACTACGGCAACGAGCACGCCGATTGGGCGCGCATCGTCTGGCTCTGCAAGCGGTTAAGCTCCGCCGTGGAGCATCTTACGGCCCAACTGACGCTTTTGTCCCCGGCCAAGTACGTGGATCTGCCCGAATACGCCCGCAAGATCGATTTCTACGTGCGCATGGCCCTGGACGTGCCCGTACCCGACATGTCCCCCCCCTACCTCCTGACCCTGGACGAGGCCGCCGCACACCCCGAACTGGTGGGCGGCAAGGCCGCCGCCCTGGGACAGCTCCACGCCGACGGCGGCATCCCGTGCCCGCCGGGCGTCGTGGTCACAGCCGGAGCCTTCCGGTACATCCTGGAGGCCTCGGAACTTCGCCCCAAGCTCGACGCCAAGCTGCGCAAGGTGATCCTCTCCAAGCCCGACGAGATGGCCGGGCTGGCCGCCGAGTTGCGCCAGATGATCCTGTCCATCCATGTCCCCGAGGACATTGCCGGACTCCTGCGCCAGGCCGCCGAGGATATGGCCCGGGCCGGAAACGGACTTTTGGCCGTGCGCAGTTCGGCCCTGGCCGAGGACGGTCAGGCCTCCTTCGCCGGACAATACGAAAGCGTGCTGTCCGTCAAGCCCGAGGAGGTGATTTCGGCCTACAAGGCGGTGCTGGCCTCCAAATACGGTCCCCGGGCCCTGACCTACCGGGTCTTAAGCGGCCTGTCCGACGAGGAAACCTCCATGGCCGTTTTGATCATGCCCATGATCGACGCCAAATCCGCCGGTGTGCTGTACACCCTGGATCCGGGCGGACTGGTGCACGGTCGCGAGGTCATGGGCGTCTATGCCGCCAAGGGCCTGGGCACGGCCGTGGTGGACGGATGCATCATCCCCGAATCCGTGGTCATGACCAGGGGAAAACACCCCCGCGTTCTGGCCCGAGAGCCGGACCCCGACGCAACGGACGCCCCGGAAACGGCCCTGCCGGACGAGGCCGCCGAGCGGCTGGCGGAAATCGGGCTGCGCCTGGAATCACTCTTCGGCCGTCCCCAGGATGTGGAATGGGCCATGGACAGGGCCGCCGACCTTTTCATCCTGCAAAGCCGGGACGTGAACGCCGACCCGGAACGCGCCGTCCCGGGCGACGCCGACGCTGAGGAGGCCTTCGGGGCCTATGTGGACGATGGCCAGACCGGCAAAGACGCGGCGGCCGATCTCCCCGCGCCCCTTCTGACCGACGGCGGGCGGGTGTCGAACGGCGTGGTCGCAGGACGGGCCGTGCATGCCCAGACGGTCATCGAGGTCTCGGCGATTCCGGCGGGGGCGATTCTTTTGACTCCCACGCTTTCACCGGCCCTGGCCCGGCTGGCCGGAAGGGTGGCCGGCGTGGTCGCGGCGGCAGGAAGCCGGGCGGGGCATTTCGCCTCGGTGGCCAGGGAGTTCGGACTGCCCGTGGCGGTCTTTGGCCCGGAAATCTTCACGCACATCCCTGATGGCCGGGAGATCACCCTGGACGCCGATGCCGGGAAGGTGTTCCCCGGCCGGGTGGAAAGCCTGCTCGCGGCCGCAGCCGAGCCCACCCCCAAAAAGGCCACCCCCCTGGGAAACCGCCTGGAAAAAATCATCCCCCTGGTGGCCAGGCTGACGCTGACCGACCCGGAATCCCCGGACTTCGCCCCGGCGAACATGCGCTCGATCCATGACATCGTGCGGTTTGCGCACGAAAAAAGCGTGGCCGAGATGTTCTCCCTGGTGGGGCGCGGCGGGCGCGGGCTGGCCAGCGCCAAACGCCTGAAGACCCCGCTGCCCTTCACCATGTACATCCTGGATCTGGGCGGCGGCCTTTTCGAGGGCATGCCGGGCTCCCCCACCGTCACCCCGGGAGAAATCAAGAGCGCGCCCATGTGGGCCATATGGTCCGGGCTGACCTCGCCCCTGGCCTCCTGGGACGACGACGCCCAGTTCGCGGACTGGGAGGAGCTCGACCGCATAAGCGCCGGCATCTTCAGCGGCAAGTCCCGGCTTCTGGCCAGCTATGCGGTCATCTCCGCCAACTATGCCCATCTCATGATCCGTTTCGGCTACCATTTCTCGGTGCTGGACACCGTGTGCGGGTCTGAAGACAAAAACAACTACATCAACTTCCGTTTCAAAGGCGGCGGCGGCGCCCTGGATCAACGCCTGTCGCGCATCGAGTTCATCTCCCGGGTGCTCACCCACTTCAGCTTCGCGGTGACCATCAAGGGAGACATGCTCGATGCCCGCATGGCCCGGGAAAACGAGGTCATCATTCAGAAACGGCTGGCCATGCTCGGCTACCTCCTGGCCCGGACCAAGCTCATGGACATCACCATGTCCGAGGCCACGGACATGCGGGCGCTGGTGGGCGACTTCCTGGACAAGACCGACCGGTAACGCCCCATGACGCGCCCCCCTCATGCCTACGAACTGACGTTCGTCACGCCGCATCTGGCCGTAGGGCATGCGCCTATGACCAGGGAACAGTTGGACTCGCTCAAGGCCCAGGGGATCGGGGCCATCCTCAACCTGTGCGCCGAGTTCTGCGATCTGCATGACATCGAGTCCAAGGCCGGGTTCGAGGTCTATTATCTGCCCATCCCCGACGAGCAGGCCCCTCCCCTGGCGGAGTTGGAGAAGGCCCTGGCCTGGATCGACGAGGCCGTCTATCTGGGACGCAAGGTGCTCATCCACTGTCGGCACGGCATCGGCCGCACGGGGACGGTCTTAAACGCCTACCTGCTGCGCCGGGGCATGGGCCACAGCCTGTCCGCCCGCATCCTGAAGCCCTTGCGCTCCAAACCCACCAATTTCGATCAGTGGTGGACCATCCGGAAATACGGCCGGGCCAGCGGGCGGCTGACCATCCGCGAACCTACCCTGGAATCCAAGCATCTGGTTGATCTGGGGCCGTTTTTCTACGACTATGAGGGCCTGTGCGCCCTGGCCGAGGAATACGCCCCGGGCACGGAGCGCTGCGGCCGGGAGCACGCCCGATGTTGTTCCACGCCCGTGAGCTTAAGCTTCATTGAGGCCGTCTATCTGAGCCATGCCCGCAACGTGGTGTTGCCGAGCCGGACGCGCCTGGCGGTCATCGACCGGGCCGTGGAGTCGGCCAGGCGGGAACGGGTGGCCGCCACGCAGGAAACGGCCACTGCGGCAAAAGGGGAGTTCTGTCTGTCCGACGCCGGAAGCATGTGCCCCCTGCTCGACACCGGGATATGCCTGCTTTTCGAATACCGCCCCCTGCAATGCCGCACCTTCGAGATCGCCGCCGAGCCCAAGGCCACCCTGTGGGAGACCCTGGGACCGGCCGTGGAGACCCTCTCCCGGCAGGCCTATTTCGCCTTCACCTCGGAGATGGACGAGGAACCGCCGCGCTTCGGGCTGCCTGACGTGGTCTCGGGGCGCTACGTCCAGGACGTCTTCCACCGGCTCTTGAAAAAATCCCCGCCCCCTGCGCCCGAGCGCGCAAAACTCTTCCCGGGTTGACCGCCTCGGCGCAAAGGCCCTACAGTGCTTCTTCGCCGCTGCCGGTCAGCAATCCGGGGCGGACACCCCACAAAAGGAGCATGGCATGGCACAGGATTTCCGCACCCTTCTCACGGAACTCGAACGCCCGGCAGGCGACGACGAGCGCTGGTTCGGGGACATCCGCATCGGGGACTGGTTTTATCTGTCCGTCCAGGCCGGCCCGGATCAGGAAAGCATCCCCCGGACCACGGTCGGGCCCATGGACTACGAGGCCTTCGAGGTCTCCCTGCAGACCGTGCATGGCGTCATTTCCTACGGCAAATGGGGGGTGTGGGAGCAGTTGTCCAAAATGCCCTGGGCGAACCTCTTCCACAAGGAAACGCCCATGCTCATGGTGGCGGGAGAATTGCCCGTGGCCGAGTTGCAACGGGTCTACGAGGATCTCTTGGAATTTGCCCGCGTCCATCCGGTGCCCTGATCGATCCGGAGCAGGAGGCGCGAACCTTTTCGCACACGGAGGACCATTCCCATGCGCATGGCGCCTGCTGCTGTCTGTATGGCCCTGGCCGCCACGATCCTGTCTCCCCTCCCCGCCTCCCTGGTCCAGGCCCAGCCGGAGGCCCCGGCCCTGGTCCGGGAACGCTGCACAGCCTGCCATACTCTGACCCGGGTGCGGGAGAGGATCGGCAAAAACAGCGAGAAAGACTGGGCCGATTACATCGGGCGCATGCAAAAGCGCGGCGCCCGGGTGGATGACGCGCAAAAGGCGGCCATGGCCGCCTATCTCTCCACCCTGGCCGCAGGCGACGCCCTGTGACGCGCCTTCGCGCGGCCATCCTTTTTCTCGCACCCGTGGGGCTGGCCGGGTCGGCCCTGGGTCTGGCCCTGCCCCAGGTCTTCGCCGGGGAAGACCGACTTCGGGCCGTGGCCAACCTGGCGGCGCTTACGGCCCTGGCGTGCCTCCCGGTGCTGTTTCTCCTGGGCGCGCGAAGTCCGCTGGCGGTCCAGGCCTTGGGCCTGCCCCGGACCTTTCGGCTCCACAAGGCCCTGGGACTGGCCTTTCCGGCCCTGCTGACGCTCCACGCCGGACTCCATGTGCACCGCTTCGCCAAAGCCATGGGGCTTTCGTATCCCCTGGCCGCCCTGGCCGTCCCCAACACCTGGGAGATGGTTCTGGGCAAGGCGGCCCTGGCGCTTTTTTTCGCGGCCTGGGGCGCGGCGTGGCTTGGAACTTCGGGACGCCTGCCCCGCCGCATCTGGCGGCCCGTGCATCTGGCGGCCTACCTTGCCGCGCCTGCGGCCTTTGTCCACGCCCTGTTCCGGGGGGAGGACATGACCCGGGGCTGGCTTTTTGCGGTCTGGGCCGTGGCCGCCGCCACCTGGCTTACGGCCGTGGGCTGGCGGGCGATACGCCCCCGAGGGGCCTCCTATTGAGCATCGCGCCATCCGGGCATGCGAATTTCAAAAGTAATCCCCTAAAATACTTCATCCTTTCACATAACACGGACGCTTTTCAACCGCAACGCCAGCCAGCCCGGGGCATTTCTTAGGGCAAAAATTTCACGTTGATCTCAAGGCCCTCGATGATCAGCCCCACTTCCTCCAGGCGGTTGACCATGTCCTGTCGCAGGCTGCGCTCCAGGAGATTGACGTCGAGGTCCGCCAAATCCGGGCCTTCCACGGTCGCATCGCCGATAATCTTGACCTCATACATGCGATTTCCCCTCTTTTTTATCAATGTTCGGCATGTGGAAACGCGGCGTGCATCGGACACGGCGTGCCCGTTGCGGCCGCCACCGGTTGTCCGGTCGCCTGTTTTATGACAGAGAGCTACAAAAAGCACAAAGGAAGGCATGCCATGGACATCGTCACGGACAACGAATATGCGGCCTTTATCGGCCCGGAGGCACACAAGTATCTCCCCAAATTCAGGATGTTCGACGAACTGGCTGGAAATTTCAAGGCCACCTGGAACTGGTCCGCATTTTTTTTCACCTTTTGGTGGCTCCTGTACCGCAAACTGTACGCCTATGCCGCCCTGGTCTTTGTGCTGTCGTTCGTGCCGTACCTCAACTTCGCCGTCATGATCGCCTCTGGTGCGGTCGGATATTTCCTGTGCTACCGCAAGGCCCGCACGGACATCGTCCGCCTCAAGCAGGCCTTTCCCGGAATGGATGTCGCCATGCGTTGCGCCGAACTGGGCGGCGTGCATCGCTTCGTCATCTGGGTGGGCGTCCTGGTCTCCGTCCTGTGCATCCTGGCGGCCCTGTCCCTGGGCGTCATCGGAGCCATGATGGGAGAATAGGCTTCCGCCGCCTGTTTCCGCGTCTTTGCACCAAAGGCCGCCCCGCATCTCCCCGGGACGGCCTTTTTTCTTCGGATCGTTTCTTGCTTAATCTTTCCAGAACGGGGCGACGCCTCCGGCCCGATGCCGCCATATCCGGCCAGGGGAAACGTTTTGCGACCCGCTTTCGGGAAACGGACTGGGCTCACGGCGTTCTGGAATAACGTCGCATTGACGCTAT
>Ga0209467_1001530_pt1 | contig 19634 bp, 11 predicted proteins | sample Higcelwee11metaG_FD_187175 | JGI IMG/M metagenome (GOLD analysis project Ga0209467, IMG submission 187175) | Freshwater pond sediment microbial communities from the University of Edinburgh, under environmental carbon perturbations - High... | ecosystem: Environmental > Aquatic > Freshwater >...
TCAACGCTTCCCCACCCCATTGCTGTAGGTCGAGGCATGACTCGGGGCCATGATGGTTGGCTATGCCTTTCATGTCGGACTCTTTCATTCCTTACTCTTTGCCGGTTTTTATCGGCGCTTTCTCAACCTCCCGAAACCCTTACTTTCCGATACAGAAAGCAAGGTAAAAAATAAGTATTATTGTACATATACTTGGGGACGCTTGGGGACACTGTTTTTTTTGCGTGAAAGGGGGGAGGTGAAATGGACCCCGGTTTTTAGACCGCGATTTAAGTTGGTAACTTGCCAAAAAGCAAGGAACCAGTATGAGCGAAAAGAAACGGAAAAGCTTCAGTGCCGACTTCAAGGCCAAGGTGGCATTGGAAGCCATTCATGGCGTTAAAACCCTGAACGAGATTGCCCAGGAGTACGGCGTCCATCCGGTGCAGGTAAGCACCTGGAAAAAGGAACTCCAGCAACAGGCAGCAACACTTTTCGAGCAGAAACGCGGGCCAAAACCAGTTGATCCGATTGAAGATCCAGATAAGCTCTATTCCGAGATCGGACGATTGCGGATGGAACTCGAATGGTTGAAAAAAAAGTCCGGAATATCCCGATGAAAACGCGCAGAGCATGGATTGGCGCTGAGCATCCGATACCGTTGGCTCGCCAATGCGAACTGGCCGGGACGAACCGCTCGACGTTCTATCTGAAGCCGAAAATTTATCGGCCAGATGCCGAAGAGCTGCAAGTGCTGGAACTGATCGATCAGGAGTTCACCCGTCATCCGTTCTACGGCAGCCGGAGGATGACACACTACCTGAGAAGGCAAGGCTATCAGATCAACCGAAAGCGGGTTCAGCGACTCATGCTCAAGCTCGGCCTTGCCGGTATCATGGCGAATCCGAAAACCAGCGAGCCGCATCCGGAGCACAGGATATTTCCGTATCTGTTGCGCGGCGTCAACGTAAGTCGTCCAAACCAGGTCTGGAGCGCCGACATAACGTATTGCCGACTGCCTCGGGGATTCATGTATCTGGTGGCCATTGTAGACTGGTATTCCCGAAAAGTTCTGGCATGGCGACTCTCGAACACGATGGATAGCAGTTTCTGTGTCTCCTGTCTGGAGAATGCTTTCGGTAAATACGGAACGCCGGACATCTTCAATACTGATCAGGGAGCCCAGTTCACCAGCGAGTCCTTCATCGGGGCCATCAGGGAATATCCCGACGTTCGTATCAGCATGGATGGAATAGGCAGAGCACTTGATAACGTGTTCGTCGAAAGGCTGTGGCGCAGCCTCAAGCATGAAGAGCTGTATCTGAAAGGCTACTCGTCAGGAGCTGAACTGCATCAGGGATTACGAGAGTATTTCCGGTTTTATAACACCGAACGTCTGCATCAGTCATTGGGCTATCAAACCCCGGATGATGTCTATGCTTCGGCAACAGGTGATGGAGCCAGAATTGTGGATAAATTTGTTGACATGGGGCAGCGCCATTCCGCTGCGTGAACCGTGAGTTGCTAACTTAAATTCGCCCGTTTTTTGTCTACTGGGACGGGTCCACTTCAGTCTCCTGCTGAATACGCCAGCCTTAACTGGACACACGGGCCTTTCCCTCATCTTCTGCACTACTTATCTACAAGCGCACGACTTGCATTCTCAACTCTCTACCGGTTTTCATCGGCGCTTTCAGGATGTCCTAACTCACTAATTTAAAACCGCTCGGCAATGTGGAATTTATCGAGTTGATTCACGCCCGCCGACGGTAAGAATCAAGAATCAGGCTTGCAATTTCATTGGCGGATCGTCCTTTTAGCTTTATTCCGAAATTCACAGCTGGCCAACCCTGGATTTCGGTATCATCGAGATGAACCGGAATAACTGCATCATCCTTGTGGCGGGTGAGCAGGATGCCCCGGATCGTCTCCCACTCCATTGTGCACCACGGTTTTGTGTAGTGTTCAGAGAAAAACGGGATGACGAGTTTGGCCTGTTTGTAACATTCTTGAAGTTTGAGGTCGCCTCCACTGCCGAGCAGAAGGGCTTCGTGCCATTCATCGTAAAACACACGCTCACGTCCGAATTCTTTGGCAAGATGCTCGACGATTTCGAGAACGAATGGTCGATGTTCGCCTGGAAAAGATACCGCGATGGCAAAGCCTTCGTCTGCGGCTTTTGGTTCACGCGCCCATTCAGGTAGTGACTCGAAACTTATGCCTTCAAGCAGCTCGATCACGCTGACATCATAGTATTCTGGCGGTTTAGGGCATTCGATGGTCAGTTTACCGCGATTTTTACGATCGATCAGCTCTTTTTGCTCGAACGTTGCTGGCTCTTTGAGGCTTTTGCAGGTTTTACAGATGCAGGGTACGAGTTTACTGACTTTGTCATTGAGGCCTCGGAAGCTGCTGTTCAGGGCGTCGAGATCGCTGGCGATGACGCTCAGAAGGGATTTCTGGTCCGGGCCTCGGCTGCGAAGCGCGATTTCGATGCCCCGCGTGCCTGTTTCAACAAGCACCTGCGTTTCGCCGTGCTCGAAAAGCGCCCCGTGCGACCAGCAGAGATCGGGTTGTTTTACGAAGCGGTGCATACGCACCATGTGGCGGCTGACGAGGCCTCGGGGCAGGAATTCGTAGCGAAAGGTCAGCACCAGATCGCCGGTTTTCGCCCATTCGCCGAGTTCCGGCGGTTTGGATGGCGACAGGTGTTGCGGAACCAGCCAGGTCTCCTTTGGCATGTCGGGCAGACGGTAGGCTAGCTCGAAGCGCTCCATCAGGGCGCGGAGCTCCACATCCTTGCTTGCATAGCCCTTATCGGCCCAAAGCCGATCACAATCGCTAACAGTGAACCGTCCCCGATTGGCTTTAACCTCTTCATCGTCAAGGATACGGAAGACCGCATCCGTAACCCATTTGTTTTGCAGGAACACGGTTCGCCGCAGTTCCGGCGGAGACTGAAAGTGCAGGAACACACCGAGATCATGATAGTAATGGCTCAGATGCAGTGCTTTTTCACCATCAAATTCGAGATGCTTTGAATAAACTGCGAAGTAGTCATCAAGTGAGATGTATGGTCGGGCCTGCGCCAACTCCTCCAACTCGTCACGAATGACGATCCATTTGGCCGGCACGTCTTCACCGATATGAGGCAACTGCAGTGCGAAAAGCTCCACCGCTTTGCGCAGGACGTCCGCTGATCCAAAATGCTCCAGATTGCCCCGGTAAACATCCTTGACGTTGGCAAACCGCCCCTTGATGCCAGGTTCATCGATTTTTTTGCTCCGCCCCCCCTTCTCGTTCTGGAAAATCAGCAGCGGACTCCGCTCGCTCAACGTCTCGACCACCTCCAGCCAGAACTTGAGGCCTTCGTCGTGAATCGACTTGGCATCGGTGCGCGTGTCGTCAACAAGCACATACAACGAACGCTTGGTCAGAAAGAACTGATGCGTGGCATGGTAAATCTGCTGACCACCAAAGTCCCACGCATTAAGTCTGAAGGTGCGATCGCCTTCTATAGGAAAATCATGGCGGTAAATATCAATACCCTTAGTTGTTTCTTCCTCGGCAGGCAAATCCATTTTTGGGTGAAACATGCGACGAAGGAGACTGGTTTTTCCTGCCCCCCCCTCTCCTACGATCAGCAATTTCGCCTCGAACAGCCGATCAGTGCCCTGAGCTTCGATTTCACGAAAATAGTTTAGTACGGCTTCAGGACCTTGTTTGATGATTTCTACTGGCGGACGAATTAGAGGGCAGTTCCCTACATAGATACCAGCACCTTGCCCTAATGTATCAGACCATTTAACCTGCACTCCGGACAAGATTGATGATTTAAGGGGCAACAAGCTTATTACTCCTGTTTTACTGACATTCAGTAAGTGCAGAGGTAGTTTTGCAAGAGAATCAATGTTTGTAATTTTTTGATTTAGACTCAGATCAAGCGAAGTGAGCTGGCTAAGATGTTTGGCAATAGCCTTTACACCATTATCTTCAATCTTATTACCTCTTAGTTTGAGTAATTTGAGTTTTGGAAGATGCTCTGCGATAGCCCGTACCCCAACATCGCCAATCTCGTGTAAGTCTAAATTTAACGAAGTAAGCTCTCCGAGATGCTCTGCGATGGATTGTGCGCCAGCATCGCTAACTCTTTTTTCGGTAAAACCCTTAGCGGCCAAAGAGAGATTGTTGAGCTTTCCAAGATGCTCTGCGATAGCCCGTGCTCCAACATCGCCAATCTCGTTGAGATCTAAATTGAGCAAAGTTAGCTGGCCAAGATGCTCTGCGATGGCCTGTGCGCCAGCGTCGCCAACTTGATTACGGCTCAGTTCAAGCAACGTAAGACTGCAAAGCTTCTGGCTGATAGACCGTGCGCCATCATTACCAATTTGGTTGAAGCCCAAATAGAGCGAAGTAAGCTGTTCGAGATTTTCAGCAATTGACCGTGCACCAGTATTACCGACATTATTGCGTCCAAGATTGAGAAAGGTAAGCTGTGTAAGATTCTCAGCAATAGCCTTTGCGTCGCGGTCCCATAAGTCGGCTGAAAATAAGATTAACGATTTTAATTGCTTGAGTTTTAATAATTCATGTGGTAACTCGAGTAAATTAGCTGTCAGTTGAAACACACTATGGGTCTGTAATGGCGGAGGCCAATCTTCTGGAGCAGTTGTAATCAGGAGGTCAGGCCCAAAAATTGCTAATTCAATTATCTGCTGTTCGCTGTTTAGCTGTTCCAGCACTTTCGGCAACTCTTCCGGAGTAACTCGTTGCAATTTAAGTTCTTGTGTCATAATGCGCTTTGTTTTTTTCCCTCTTACTCCGAAGTCTTCCGATTCCGGTTCACCGCCAGCACCAGCACCAGCATCACCACAGCCTCTGCCTCGAGAATCACTAACAGCCCTGTGATATCGCCCAAATTCGACCCTTTCGACATCATCCTGCGCATGATGCCAACGAAATGGCGGTCTGGGTTGGCGAGGGTAAGGTTCTGGACAAAGTGGGGCATGCTTTGGATCATTTTTCTAAAACCAAGTAATCTAATTAACAGTTAAAATAGCTCTAAAAGCAAATAGTTTTACTGAACCAGCATCTCCATCAACCCGCTTCTCCGCTCCGTCCTGCGCTTCACCGCAGCACTGAAAACAGCTTCATCGCTCCAGAGCGTAACAGCCTCTCTTGCTCTCGTAATGCCTGTATAGATCAGTTCCCTCGTCAGGAGAAGTGTATCCTCCGGTGGCAGCACCATGAGAACCCTGTCGAACTCGGAGCCCTGGCTTTTATGCACGGTCATGGCGAAGGCTGTTACGTGCGCCGGGAGGAACTCAGGTGGGATGGAGCGGACGGTGCCGTCGGGGGCAGTGAAATATGCTTTCTGGTTGCCGGTTTCCGGGTCGGGGAGGATAATGCCGGTGTCGCCGTTGAAGAGTTTGTGGATGTAGTCGTTTTCGGTGACGAGGACCGGTCTGCCCCTGTAAAATGGAGTGTCGGCTTTGAGAAGTCCCGCTTCGTTAAGCAGGGTTTCGGCGGCGTGGTTCATGCCTGCGGCTCCCCAGGGGCCTTCGCGGAGGGCGGTGAGGATGCGGAAGCGCTCGAAAAGGCGCAGGGCTTCTTCGGGCGTTTCGGCTTCGAGGTATGGACGAAAGCCTTCGAGTACCGGGCTTGCGAGGCGCTTTTTTACGGTTTCCCGCGTCGGCGTGGCTTCGAGGGCTATGGTGCCGTTGGCCGGGTCGCCAAGCAGCCGGAGGGCTTCGCCGGCGTCGCCGCTGTTGATGGCGCGGCTGAGGGATGCGATGCCGGAACCGTCGCCGAAACGGTAGTTGCGCTCAAGCACGGTGACGCATCCCTCCACGGATGAGCCGGTTGATTCTGCTGCGCGGCAGATGTCGCCGAGCACGGCTCCGGCTTCGACCGAAGCGAGCTGGTCGCGGTCGCCGATGAGGATGAGGCGGGCCTGCGGCATAAGCGCCGTGACGAGGGCGGTCATGAGCGGCAGATCGACCATCGAGGCTTCATCGACGATGATAGTATCGTACGGAAGCGGATTCAGGGCGTTATGGCGAAATCCGGTCGAATTGGGAATGGTGCCGAGCAGCCGGTGAATGGTGGTGACCTGACCGGGCAGGTGGAGCTTCACCTCTTCGGTGCACGGCAACGACTCCCGGAGCGAGGCGATAGAGGAGGCAAGGCGTGCGGCGGCCTTGCCGGTTGGAGCGGCCATGGCGATGCGCATCCGCTCTCCGCCTGTCTGTTCCAGCAGAAGTCCAAGAATGCGCACCACAGTGGTGGTCTTTCCCGTGCCGGGGCCGCCGGAGATGACCGAGAAGCCTCTCCGGAGCGCCGTGAGAGCGGCCTGACGTTGGCGATCCTCTCCCGATTCATCGGGGACGAAGTAGCGGTCGAGCTGTTCGGCAAGCGCGGCTTCGTCGGGGCTGCCAGTCTCCATTGCAGCACGGGCGCGAATGGCTTCGGCAAGCTGGAGTTCGTAGCGGAAGTAACGGTAAAGGTAGAGCCGTCCGGCTTCGTCGAGGATCAGCGGGCGATGCTCCCCCGGCCTGCCGACTGTTGGCAGCGAACGGAGCGCTGCGAGCAGGTTTGCGATACCCGGCAGGCGCAGCGGTTCCTCCCGGCCCGGAATCCGCACCGGTTGCCCGGCAATCTCTTCGAGGTCGAGGCAGACGTGCCCCTGCCCCACCGCCTGGCTGAGCAGCGAGACCACCGTGCGGAGCACACCGGTTTCCTCCTTTATTCCACGACAGAGGAAAGTTGAGGCTTGACGATCAATGGGTCGTTCGATGAAGTCGATCATGAGCACCTCGATGATGTTGTTCCGCGAACCGAGAGGTATCGGGATTGCCCTGTAATGGCGGACAGGAATGTCCGCCCTCCTTTGTGGAGGGATGCGCTATAGAACCCGGGCTCTGTTGCAAAGTTTCTTCTTGACAGGTGAGCTGATTTTCCGTCCTGCCCATTTGTATTCCGTGCAGGACGGTGTTTCGGAATGCATGGCGAACAGGAATGTCCGCCCTCCTTTAAGGGTGCCATCATATCTCATCCTCCCCTGTTTCCGTTTCGATCACCAGCTCCTGCAACTCGCGGATCAGCGCTTCTGACGGCAGGTCGCGGTAGAAGCCGTACTCCTCGCCCCGTTCGGCGCTGACGCCGCGCAGGAAAACGTAGATCGCCCCGCCGAAGTACGTGTCGTAGCGGTAGCCCGGCACGCGCAGCGAGAGAAAACGGTCGAGCGCCACCGTGTAGAGCAGGTATTGCAGCCGGTAGAGGTTCTCCTGCATCGCCTTGCCGAGATGATCCCGATGGTATGCTTCGACGGCGTTGCCGAGGTGGTTCGATTTCCAGTCGAGCAGGTAGTAGCGCCCTTTCGCCTCGAACACCATGTCCATGAATCCCATCAGCATTCCCTTGACCGGCATAAAGTCGAGTGCCTGCAATGCGGCGGACGTATCGGCGCCGTTCGGAATGACGCCGTGCCTCATGAGCAGTTCCGAAAGCCGGGGCGAGGTGACGTGCCGGAGCGGGAAGAAAAACTCCAGCTCGGTGCTCCAGCTTCCCTGCCGGAGCCCGCCGAGAGTGAAGCTCCCCTCCGGCGAGAAGAGCGGCGTCGAGAGCACCTGCCGCACCATCCCGGTCAGGCAGGGCTGCCAGTGGCGGTCGTATCCGTAGCGGTCGAGCGCCCTGCCGGAAGCCTCTTCTATGTGGCTCTCAGAGGCATCGTCGATAGCCTGGGCGAAATCGAGCGTTTCGAAGATCGAGTGCATGAGAATGCCCGCTCCGGCTCCTTTCGGGAAGGCGAAGATGGAGCGATCCGTGTCGGGCAGCACAGCCGGAGCGGCGGCTGCCTGCTGCTCCGGAGTGCTTTCGTCGCGGTCGGGCAGCTCGAAGGCCATGTGACGGTGGCGGCTGAGGGTGGTGAAACTCGCAATCCGCCAGTCGGTTTCGACGCTCGCTGTGAACTCCCGAAGCACGAACGAAGGCGGTGAGGCCACTGCGGTTCGAACGAGAGGCACCGTGAGATCGTCGTCGAGGGAGAGACGCCTGAGCCGGATCGCCCCGCCCGATTCGTCCGAGATATTCTGAAGCCTTTCCGCCATCGCCCCGGCATCGAGCGCGGCAAGCTCATGCTGCGCATCTCCGACCAGCCGGGGACTCTGCCTGGCCTCGTCCGAAACGTAAAGCAGATAGGAAGAGGGCGAGAGCATCGGGGTACGGCCGGACTGGCGTCCATCGACGATCCGGGCGGTGAAGAAGATGCAGCGCCGTTCGGCCCTCGTCAGGGCGACGTAGAAAAGGCGCAGGTTCTCGGCGAGGGATTCGCGCGAGGCCAGCGCCCGGTGGCGCTCTATCGCCCGCGACCCGAAATCCCTTTTCATCCGTCCGTCGTCGTCATGAAACAGCACAACATCCCCTCCGCTGCCAGCTCCTCCGAACTGGAAGGGACAGAATACAATCGGGTACTGCAGCCCCTTGCTCACATGGACGGTGACGATCCTGACGGCAGGCTCGTCGCTTTCGAGCCTTATCTGGTACTCCTCGCCGGGCTCCCTGGCCGCCACCCGTTCGCCGAACCAGGTGACCAGCCCCTCCATGCCGAGCGCCCGGCTGTGCGCCTCACGGTGCAGCAGCTCGAAGCAGTGCAGCACGTTGGTCAGGGCACGCTCGCCGGACGATCCGGGAAGGGCCAGCAGGCGCTCGCGCACGGCTTCGCGGCGCATCAGTTCGCGCACCATGACCATGAAGCCGCGCTCCTGCCAGAGACGGTGGTACTCGCGGAACTGCTGCAACCGCTCCACCCAGGCGTTTTCGTCGTCGTTGAGGCGAGCGATGTCGCTGCCGTTCAGTCCGAAAAGCGGCGTGACGAGGGCGGCACGCACGAGCGACTCGCGGCCCGGTTCGGCGAGCGCCGTAACGAGAATGCGCACCTCCTCGGCCTCGACGGAGGCGAAGACGCTTTCGTCGCTGCGCATGACGGAGACGATACCGCACTCCCGGAGTGCGGCCTGCATCATGCGGGCCTGCCGGTGGGTGCGCACGATCACGGCAATGTCGCCCGCATCGGAGCCTCCGTTGATGGTTTCCGTAACCATGGATGCGCAGGCTCCGGCAGCGAACCGTTCGGACTCTCCGCTCTTCAGACTGCCGTCGCCGTCGCCGGATCGGAGAAGGCAGATTTCAAGCGGCGGCACCGGAGATTCGGCATCCCGGAGCACCGCGTTTCCCGCCACGAGCGGCGGCGAGGGAATGTTGTCGAACACGAAGGGGTGACGCGCGCTGTCGAACAGCAGGTTGAAACCGTCAAGCAGTTTCGGCACCGAACGCCAATTGGTGTTGAGCGTGAAGCTGCGCTCCCGGCCGACGTCGCCGGCGGCCTGCAGATAGGCGAAGATGTCGGCCCCACGGAAACTGTAGATCGCCTGCTTGGGATCGCCGATGAGGAAGAGCGGCGCCTCGGAACCAGCGTAGATGCGCCGGAAAATGTCGTACTGCACCGGATCGGTGTCCTGGAACTCGTCGATCAGGGCCGCGCGGTAGCGGTTCCGAAGCGCTTCGGCAAGTGCGACGGCCTCAAGGCCACCTGGGGTGGCCGCGAATTCATATCCGCCTTGTATAATCGCGGTGGCTTCATGGCCACCTTGAAGCGCCTGATAAAGGTCGGCAAGCAGGTCGTCGAAGAAGCGGATGTTGCGCTCTTTCTTGCGCTCCGGCAGCCGCTGGCGGTAAAACGCTATTACCTCCGACTTCAGGGCCAGCAACCGTTCATCGGCAAGCGCCTGATGCCGCTCGCAGGCGTCGAAGAGCGGATGGGAGGGGGCGGAGCCGGAGGATTTTGTGCCGGCTGCAATTCCGGAAGCGGTGAGCTTGTCGAAGCCGTCGAAAAGTCCGAAGGGGTTTCCGGCGGCCACGAAAGCCTCCATGTCGGTGAGCAGCTGCTCCACCCTGTCCGCCCGGTAGGCTTTTTCGGAACGGCTGAGCCCCTTGCCTGTGCGAAGGAGCGTCGAAACCGGCTCCTTTTCTTCGCTCCAGAGGCGGCGTACCTCGTCGAAAGCCGCCTCTGCTTCATGCTCTATCCGGGCGATTTCCGCCTCGCCATAGACCGGGATCACCTCGTCACGACCCGAAAGCTGCAGGGATTTCAGGAAGGCCATGAAGGCGTCCGGAGACCACCCCTTGAGCAGCGCGTAGCCAAGCAACCGGTCGGCACTGCCGAAAAAGCGTTCACGCCAGAAATCGTCGATCACCTCCCGCGCAAGCGCCGACTGGTCGGTGACAAGCTCGGTGTCGTAGAGCGCTCCGCTTTCGAAGGCGTGATCCTGCAGGGCGCGATTGCAGAAACCGTGAATGGTGAAGATTGCGGCCGTGTCGAACTCGGCAAGGGCGGCTTCAAGCAGCAGGGCGGCCCGCTCCTCCGCCCCTGCCTGTGCGGCGCGCTCGCACAGACCGACAAGGAATGCGTCGTCCGTCGGATCTCCGCGCATGGCATCGAGCGCCTGTCGGATGCGGCGGCGAATGCGCGCATGCAGCTCCCTGGTGGCGGCTTCGGTATAGGTAACCACAAGAATCTGTTCGGGCCGCAGCTCCTTTTCAAGCAGCAGGCGAAGATAGAGCGAAGTGATTGCCCAGGTTTTGCCCGTGCCGGCGCTCGCCTCGATGAGGTTCATGCCCGAAAGCGGCACCGTGGAGTGATCGAGAATGCGTATCGTCATCCCTTGCCTCCGTGTTCAAGCATCGGTAATAACACCTCTTCGGCAATGGCTGCAAAGCGCTCGCCGAGGGGCGGCTCCGTGCCGAAACAGCGGCGGAAGGCCGGGTCGGCACCCTCGCCTTCCCGTCCGCCGTACCCTTCACGCCATGCGGCCAGGGCGGCTTCGATACGCTCGCGCTCCGTCTTTTCCGCCTTGCCGGCCCAGGCCGTAGAGGCGCGGGGGAAGAAGGGCAACGGCTCCAGGAGCCCCTGCCGGTAAAGCGAAAGCATGGTTTCGAGCCTGCCTGAGGCGTCGGCCACGGGAGTGTACCTGACGGCACGGTCGAGCATGACGAGACGGGTCTCCTGCATATGACCCGGACTGCACGCACCGAGCACGAGGTGCAGAATCCATGAACCGATGCGATCCTTTTCCCGCATCTTCGCGCAGCGGTAGAGCAGCTGCCCGGAGGGCAGAAGATGGTCGAGCCTGCCGGTCAGCCGGAATCCCCCGATGTCGAGATCGGCTTCAAGCACGGCAGGCGCAGCGCTCCCCTTAAGCTCCGGAAGCCTGTCGGCGAACTCCCTCACCTCGGCAAGCAGCTCTCCGAAGAGCAACTCGCCGTGTCGGGCCGGCGGCAAGAGCCCTCTCGACCGGAACAGGGGCAGGAGAGCCTCTTCTTTTTCCCCTTCGAGCACCGCTGCAAGCAGTTCCTGGCGCATCAGGTATGCGTCGAGGCCCTCGGCGCCGAAGGGCTCGCGCTCTTCGAGCGGTCGAAGCGCTGCAGAGGGTTTGAGTCCGAGCTGCCGGTCGAGAAAGAATGCCGAGGGGTTGGCGAAAAACTTCACCAGATCGTCGATCGTCACCCTGCGCTCCACGCCGTCAGCCTCAGGAAGCGGTTCGTCCATAAAGGGACGGGCTTCGACCGGATTTCGCCCACTGCTCCCATTTCCTGCATTGCGCCCATTACGTAGATTACGCCCATCGCGACGTTCAAGCGCCCGGAAGTTATCGGCCGAGTAGCTGAAAAGCGGCGACCCTTCGGTGAAGTATGCGGGACTGAACCCCTGGAGCCTGTGCCGGACAACCATGCGCGATATCGCGTCCTCCCCTTCCGGAAATGCGAAACCGCGTTCTATGGCATCGAGCAGTTCGCTCACCAGCACGGATGGCGGCTGTGGCGTGTTGTCCCTGATGCTCTGGCCGACATAGCTCAGGTAGAGGACGTCGCGTGCGGAGAGGATCGATTCGAGAAAGAGGTAACGGTCGTCGCCGCGGACGGAGCGGTCGCCCTTGCGCGGTTCCCCCGACATCATGTCGAAACCCGGCAGACGCTGCTGGCGGGGGAAAGCCCCGTCGTTCATGCCGATCATGGCAACCACGCGGAACGGAATGCTGCGCATCGGCAGCATGGCGCAGAAGGTGATGCCGCCGGTCATGAAGCCAAGCCCCATCTCGAACTTTTCGAGACGGCCGCGCAGCCAGGCGATCATCACCGGGGCCGCCGTCTCGCCCTCGAACCCGGCCTCTGCGGCGAGTTCCGTCAGTCTGTCGATTTCGGCGGCGATATGCGAGAGCTCCCTTTCGACCTCCTCATCGGCATCGATAAAGGTGTCGAGCATCCAGATAAAGTGATCCCGCCAGCCGTCGAGCTTGCGTGGCCGATCGAACCTTGCCGACAGCGCATCGAGGGCATCGATGAAATCGGCGAGCTTGCCGAGGGTTTCCGCGTCGCCCTCGACGTCAAAAGGCAGCACCCCGTCCGAGAGCACCCCCTCGTCCGGCATGGCATAGCCGAGCAGCAGCCGCTCGAGCCCCGCCCTCCACGAGTTTTCGCGGAAGGGGGGCAGGCCGAGGCCGCTCCGCGAACGCTCGTCCATACCCCAGCGGATTCGCGTATCGGCCACCCAGACTCGAATCGTATCGAGTTCCTCTTCGTCGAGCCTGAAGCGTCGGCTCACCGGCGGCGAAGAGAGCAGATCGAAAATCTCCGGAGCAGGGAGACGGCTGCCGTAGAGTTCGAGCAGCTTCAGCAGGGCCGGGGCTATGCCACCCTCGTCGAGCATGCGGCGGTCGGCTATCGAATGCGGCAGGCGCGGTACGCCCTCGCCGGAAACACCGAAAACCGTGGCGATGTAAGGGGCATAGGTCTCGATTTCGGGCGTCATCACGACGATATCACGAGGTTCCAGTCCGGGCAGGCGTTCGAGAAGATCGAGCAGGTTGTCGTGCAGCACCTCGACCTCGCGCAGCGGATTGTGGCAGGAGTGAACCTGAACCGAACGGTCGGCAGGATCCGGCGAGGAACGGCGCTCCCCCTCCTCCCCCGTACCGCTGAGGTTGAGCATGTCGGACTGCAGGGCGTGCAGGAGGGTGTCGTCGGCGGGTTCGATGTAAAGGTCGTGCTCGTTTTCGATTCCGCCGGCTTCGAGCAGGAGATCGGCGAACTCCCGGCCGCTTCTGCCGAGCGAGGCAAGCAGCGGATTGCCCTCGGTGCTCAGTTCCCGTTCGCCCTCGCTCATCCGGAAAAGCTTTCTGCGGGAAACGATATCCGACCAGTACTCCTGCGTCGGGCTCAGCAGGAAGATGTTGACCGGTATCCTCGTCGCCAGGGCTTCGATCATCCCGATATGGTAGGGCGGCATGCAGGAGATGCCGAAGAGCGAAATCCGCTTCGGAAATCCCGCCGGAAGCGGCGCGTGCCGAACCTTGAGGCAGAATTCCGTTTTCAGACGGCCACGATGCTTGCCGGAACTCTCCGCAACCAGCGCCCGCCACAACTCCGGCTGCCAGTCGCGGGCCCCGTCGTCCCGCCCCTCTTCCCATGCGGCGAGAAGGTCGGTACGGAAAAGGGTGTACTGGTCGAAGGTATCGGCGATACGGCCGGAGAGCTGAAAGAGCTTGAGCCCGTCCCGGTCGTTCCGCAGGTAGGATTGCAGGGGCGAAAACGTTGTCCGGTCGAGCATCTCCGGCAGGAGGCGCATGAGTGTCCAGCACATCGTCTCTTTTGAAAACTTCTCCGAATCGGGCTGCGTCAGCTCCATCTCCTCGAAAAGCTGCTGCAGCAGCCTGTTCGGAAAGGGATACTCAGCACCGGCCCAGACGCCGAACCGCCGCGCAAGCTCCATGGAAATCCACCGCTGCATGCCGCGACTCTGCACCACTATTTTCTCGGGTTCGAAAACGGACGGCGGGTTGCGACGCAGAACTTCTGCCAGCGCATCGACAAGCGTCTTCATCCTGTTTGCGGTATAGAGATGCAGGGTCATGTACGCCGGAGGGATGATTCAGGAGTTTCCTGGAAGGCGTCTATAGCTTCCATGGCCTTGCGGCGGAACCCGAGCGGATCGCCGATACCCGGTATCGGAGTTATCCCTCCGCCCGTGCCGTTGATGCTGAGGGTGCCGTAGCCGAGTATTCGTCCAAGCACCCCCTGTTCCACATGGAAGCTCTCGACCTTGCTGTGGTTCAGTTCGATGGTGCTGCGACGGATGAAGCCGAATTTCGCTATGATCCGCTTCGACGTCACGGCAAGCTCGGTGGACCGGCGCTTGACGAACGCCTCACCCGTAAACCATAATCCGGCCACCAGAATGACGACTCCGGTATACCAGGCAGCCGAAGAAAGTTCCGGATTGCCATCGAGCGTGGCCCAATAGGAAAAAACCATCAGCACGAGAGAGAGTGCCATGAAAAGTATCGCCTTGACAAACACCGTCCAGTGCAGCCTGGCTTTGGCATACAGTTTTTCGCCCTGCATCAGGTTATTTTCGACGTATCCCATCGCCCTGTACTCCGTTTATAGCTTTACTGTTTACCTGAACAATTCTCCTTCCTGTTCGAACACTACCCGCAGCGTATCGTTCTGAAGCCTTGCCTTGAGCCATGCCTTGACTTTTTCCCGCTCGACATCGGCAAGCCCCGAAGAGGAAGAAATGACCACATAGGCGAGCTTTCGGGGTTTCTCCTCATCCCCGGCGCTGAAGCTGTAGGGTTCGGCGAACAGACAGGCTGTAACGGACGGAAATACCGTGCGCAACTCCCTCAGCAGCGGTTTTCCCGTATATGCGCGCTGCTCCAGGCTGTCACGGATTCGCCGGCTCTCCTCGAGGGTGAGCGTGAGATTCCGCAATTGCGCCAGAGCCTTGTCTTTTTCGCCGAGATCCCCGGTAATATCGGCAAACGAAATCCCCTGTTCAAACGAAAGGGTCGCATCGCCGAGACCGAACTCCTCCGCTCGCTTGCGAAGAACAGCCTTGCTCTCATCCGTTAGCGAACGACCTGCATAGCTGAGTGAAATCTGCCGTTTGTCCGCGTCGATATCGTTGCGAAGCAGGTAGTCGCCCCTGAAAACCTGTGCCGATCGAACGAACCTGCCCGCATTCTCGATGAAACGCTCCTTCTTGACGAGAACAAAACCAAAATAGATGCTGGGAACGAGCGTAACGAGCATAACAACGGTTATCCACCTGTTGATGCGGGCTTTCTGGGCTTCGGCGATATCGCTTCTTATGGGAAACTTCATGAACTGCGAAAAAATTACCGTCGAAAGGCCGATAAAAACGGTATTGATGGTGAAGAGGTAAAAGGCGCCGAAAAAGAAAGAAAACTGGCCGGTTGCAAGGCCGTACCCGGCCGTACAGAGGGGCGGCATGAGCGCCGTAGCGATGGCGACGCCTGGCACGACGTTGCCTTTCAGTCTCGTCGTGAGCGACATCGTGCCGGCAAGACCGCCGAAGAGAGCGATCAGAACGTCGTATATGGTGGGACTGGTTCGGGCCAGCAACTCGGAGTAGGCGCTCGAAACCGGGCTCACGGCAAAATAGAGGGTTGAGGTGACAAGGCTTGCCGCTATGGCAAACGAAAGATGTTTCAGGGATCGGCGCAGAAGCGCAAAATCGTAGGTGGCGATACTGTACCCTATGCCGTTTATGGGGCCCATGATCGGAGATATGAGCATGGCGCCGATGATGACGGCCGTCGAGTTGGTGTTGAGTCCGACCGAGGCGAGCACGATGGCGAAGATAAGAATCCAGAGACGTGCCCCCTTGAACTCGATGTCGCTTTCGACGGCGCTGTGAATATCCCTGAACGACTCCGCATCGCGACTGATACTGAAGTATTGAAAGAGTTTACTGGTCATGCGTGATTATGGTCAACTGCCCGAAAACGAAATTTTCCTTCCCGATAAAATACAGCAATTTCTTCAGTTTCCTTTCACTTACGAAGAGCGGGCGAAAATGTTTATTTTCAGGTGTCGATGCCCACAACGGATACTCATGAAAAACATAACTTTCCCATGAACAACACGATTGTATTGCTCTCCCTGCTCGGCATCATGCTCACCGCACCGCTCTCCGGCGCATCCGGAGCGACCGGTCTGCCTGAAAACCATGCCGCATCTCCGGAAGCACAAAACGAACTGGCCGTCGATCTGTACCGCAATCTTGCAGTTACCGGAAAAAACCTCTTTTTCTCCCCCACGAGCATAGAAACCGCGCTTTCCATGACCATGTCCGGAGCGCGAAACCGGACGGAACGGCAGATGGCCGATGTGATGCATGTCAGCCCGGACGCCATGGAAAGCCACCATGCCGGACTCGCATCGTTCGAAAAACAGCTTGAGGCCATTCAAAAAACAGGCAGGGTAACGATAGCCTCCTCGAACTCGATCTGGCCGCAGAAGAACTATCCTCTTGCGCCTTCATGGCTTGCGCTGCTCAAACGGTACTACGGAACATCGGTAACGCCGGTCGATTACATCCATGAGACGGAAAAAGCGCGGATCTCTATCAACCGGCGAGTGGAAAAGGATACGAAAAACCGTATCAGGGAGCTTCTCAAACCCGGTATTCCCGATCCCCTGACAAGACTCGCGCTGGTCAATGCAGTCTATTTCAAAGGCGATTGGGAGCACCCGTTCAATGAAAACAACACGGTTGCATCCCCGTTTTACATCCGCCAGGGAACGACGGGAAAAGCCCCGCTGATGCGGCAGAGCGCATCGTTCGGCTACGCCGATCATGACGGGGTGCAGGTGCTCGAACTTCCCTATGCCGGAAAAGAGCTCTCCATGATCGTGGTACTGCCGAAAGAACGGTTCGGCCTCGAAGCTCTTGAAAAAACCCTGACTCCGAAGCAGTTTGCCCTCTGGACGGCTAATCTCGGCGAAAGAAAAATCGAAGTGCTTCTTCCCAAATTCCGCACCACCTCAGCGTTCCGCCTCGACGAGACTCTCAGGCATATGGGAATGACCGACGCATTCGACGGGAATCTCGCCGATTTCAGCGGCATGGTATCCAATAACGACAAACTGTACATCGGTGCGGTCGTCCACAAGGCTTTCGTGGATGTCGGCGAGAAAGGCACCGAAGCTGCGGCAGCGACAGCGGTAGTCATGCAGCTCCGGAGCGCGATGCCGATGCCGGTACCGGTATTCAAGGCCGACCACCCGTTCCTCTTTGCCATCCGGGAGAACAGCACGGGACGCATCCTTTTCATGGGACGCATCTGCGATCCGTCGCTCGGAGGCGAATAAATCCTTTTGGAAAAATGAAATACAACATTGTGGATATCGACCGCGAATTGAGCGGCACACACGCTGAAACGGCTTTCCGTATCGGAACGCTACGCAGAATCCGCGCAAAAAATCAGAACGCCTGCCCATTGCTTTGAAAAAATCCTGAATCGATTGAAAGCGAATCGTCCCCGGCAATTCAGTCAAGAGCCGCAATCTTTTTTCCGGATTGCGGCTCAACCCCTTCAACTGATTTTATGATCCTCTCAGAGCGTCAGCGCAAATGCGACGATGGACGAGGCATCATACTGGCTCAACCGCCCAAAACCGTTGATCGCCCTCGCATAGACATACACTGAGGCATAAAATGCAGCACTCGGGCATGTTGTCCCGAGCAGAGTGCCCACATCTTTCTGAAACAGGAACGGCACATGCTGTACCGGCCCGTCCACGGAGCATTCCGGCACGCCAGGAACCGTCCCCTTTCCGGCTCTGCCGACACGCCACGCACAGGTGGCCTGAAGATCAGGATGAGAGGCGACATACCGTATCGAGAGAGTATCGGTTTTATTGCCATACCAAAGCATCCCGCATTCCGTCGTTGCTGAAACGCCTGCGATCTCCGGCATATCAATCGCGGCCGTACACCGGTTGTTGTCGATCATTATAAAAAATACCTGCTGACTCACCTTCAGTCCGGCATTGGTATAAAATTCGATTGTCATCTTCCGTTTGCCGTTTGTAATCGAAGAGCTGTTCATGATCAGTCCGAGGTCGGAGTTCATAAACCACTCTCCTGGCTGGTGAATGGCATAACATCCAGACTTACCCCACTTTTCTTCCGGCTTGAATTCGACCGGAATCTCATATTTACCGTTTGCAGTATTGAGTTTGAGATCCCGCCATGTATCCATTCCTGGCATCGAATCCACGATCACACGATAATATCTTACTGCTTTCATCCAGGCAAGGGTATGGTTGACCTGCAACGACAGAACACCGCCAAATGGGGAATCCTTCGGGAACTGGTAGGGATAGGCCGTCTGCGCTGTGTTATCTGCCAGGCCTGCAGGAGTGATAAGATTCCATGGAACATGGCCTATTCCCTTAAAAAGTCCTGTCGCCATGGAAATATCCGCGAGAATATCGGTTTTCTGTATTATGGTATCGCAGCAAATCAGCAGTTGCCGGGCACCGATAGAGGCTACGCTCGACGGGCGAATTCCCGTACCTGTAACGACATGGACTGCACTGCCCGAAGAAGGCTCCGTCTTGACCAACGTCACCCGGTTTGCCGGATCTCTTTCAGCAACGAAGAAAGAGCTTTCGGTAGCATCGGACCACGTCAGGAAAAATGGATTGGTCAGACCCGTAGCAAGAGTAATATGGGCACTCCCCCGAAGTGATTATTTCGTAACCTTGCCGCCTCCCGACTGTTCGCTGATATAAGCATAGGCAAGATCGCTTGAAACCAGAAGGCCTATGGCGTTATTCAGGCCGTTCAGGAGTATTTTTTGCTGTTTTGTTTTCAGATCGATCTGTATCAGACGTCCCGGATTGGCGAATTCGACAACAAAAACCTGCTTATGCTGCTCGTCAAGGCATATCTGATGAGGCGAATGCAATCCGGAAGCGATTGCCATGGCGGCGCTTCTGTTTGCATTGCCGAGAGAAACCTGCAGTAACGATCCGTTTCTTTCCGTCACGTATGCCGTGATGCCATCGGCGCTTGCCACGATATCCTCCGGCATGGTGTAGCCTGTTCCGATCGTATGATATGAATCTGCGAACTTGCAGGTCATCCACTCGATCTTCAGGGCGTAGCCATATTGCAATACCCTGATCTTGGCAATGTTGCCGTTCTTTGTGCGAACAGCGAATACATCGTTAACTTTCAGTTCGTTCGTTGCGTTGTTGTTTCCGGGTATCGGCTTTGAACCGAAAGAAAGTGTCTGCAAAACGGCGGGTGTTACCAGATTGAAATCAACCTGTCCGAGATTGACGATACCTGCACCGCCGATCGGCGTCATTTGCCTTCTGACGGAATCGATCTGTTCCCACCAGATATCCGCAATCCTTGTCGATGCGGCTCCGAGCAATCCCGTTTCGCAGTCGAATGTCCATGTACCCTTGATAACCGTTGTTCCGTTTTTAACGATGCCGGTTGACGGAACAATAAGATCCAGAACGCTTATAGCGCCTTTTGCATACTCAGTGAAGACAAGCTGGTTCGTTTTCGACAAAAAACTGCTGCCGATAGCGGCGCCCATGTTTTCAACCATAGTTGTCAGCATCATCATCTCCAGTTAATTGTTTATTACTCCGGCAATTAAAGGACTCAACCCTTTGCATACCGAACGCTTGGGTGATCAAATAGTTTTTCTACCTGTTCCGGCGTCTTCTGCAGATGCCTCAAATGTGAAACGGTCTTCTTCCGAATC
>Ga0209467_1001531_pt1 | contig 19622 bp, 15 predicted proteins | sample Higcelwee11metaG_FD_187175 | JGI IMG/M metagenome (GOLD analysis project Ga0209467, IMG submission 187175) | Freshwater pond sediment microbial communities from the University of Edinburgh, under environmental carbon perturbations - High... | ecosystem: Environmental > Aquatic > Freshwater >...
CGTCGATCTGTTCCTTCGAGAAGATCGTGAAGTACTTGGCGCCGACCTTGTAGGCGTTCATGGCGATATCTTCCTCGTTGATGAAGCGTGAACCGGACTGATCCACCGCAAGAACCTCGGGGGAGCAGACCATGGCGTAGGGGATGTCGTTGTCCATCGGATTGTCGAATTTCGTGATGATGGAATAGGGAGCCACGAAATGGGACATCGGCGGCATGTCGATATTCTTGGTGGCGGCTCCCTGTTCGATCGCCATGAGGATGCCGGCTCCGTCGTTCTGGGCCATACCATACAGTTTCCAGGATTCGCCGAGGTATTTCTTCATCAGGCTTTCGCTGCCGCCAAAACCTCCCGACGCGAGAACGACAGCCTTGGCGTGTATCGTCATCGTTCCCCCGTCCCTGGTAGTGGCCTGGACTCCGACCACCTTGCCGTTCTTCATAAGGAGCTTGGTCGCCTCGGTCTCAAGGAAGTATTGGCCTCCCTGTTCATCGGCGAATTTTTTGTAGGCGGCCGCGAAGTAATCCTCGGTCAGGGCCTTATTGCCCGCATAGGAGGTGAAAATGCCCCATTTCCCCCCGACGAAGCCGACGGCGGGGGTGAATTTGAAGCCATAGCCGCCCAGCCAATCGATGACCTCACCCGAGCGATCCATGATCTTTTTGATGATTTCTGTTTTGGATTCCTGGACGCCGTCGACCTTTGTGTACTCGACCCAGTCCTTGAACAGGGCTTCGTCGTCAACGAGCTTCTCGCCGGCGGCCTTGGTCCGCTTCGTCTTGGAAATGGGATCCTGCCAGTTCGGAATCTCGGCCTTCACCTGGGAGGGCACGTTGATTCCCATCGGTCCCGAAGTGATCGCCGCGGTACCGCCCCACTTCGCCGCCTTGTCTATCGCGATCACCTTGAGGCCTTGCTCGGCAGCGCTCAGGGCCGCCGCCGTTCCGGAGCCGCCCATTCCCACGACGACGACATCGGTCGTGTATTCCTGGTTTTTCTTCGCCTGACTGGAGGCCTTGCGATAGAGTGCGGCCTCGGTTGCCCCGGCCTGCACGGCGCAATTCCTTACGGCGTCGATGAGGGCTTTGGAGGTCGCCGTCGCCCCGGTGAGGGCATCGACAGCCAGGGATTGGGCTTCGATGATCCTGGGGACGAGCTTGGTCTGGACAATCTGCGGCATTCCGTTGGTTTCCCCGTTCTTTCCAATCGTTATCGCCGCAATTTTATTCCCCGCGATGTTGACGGAAACGGCTACCGGGGTCAGGAGGTTGAAGCCTTTTGCCGTCGCCTCATACAGGCCGTCCTTCATCGTCAGGACATCGGCGCCCTTGCCTGTGGCCTGGGAGATGGCCTGACCGGCGGCCAGCTTGATCGCGTTGCTGCTATAGGTAGCCCCCGAGACGCCATCGACATCGGCGGTCTGGGCCTTGAGTATGAGAGAAGGAAGTTCCTCTACCGCCATCGACCCTATACCCTGCGTTTCCGAGGGACCTTCGGCCTTCACCTCGGTGATGCTCTTGGTGTCGACAGTGATCTTTACCGTCACCGGACCGCCAAATCCCTTCGCTGTTGCCGTATAGGTACCGGGGGTGAACTTGCCTTCGGCGAGCTTGTTATTGGATACACAGGAAGCGATGGACAATAGCAGGAAAAATGACAGCATCGCGGCTGTCGCCCGAAAGATCGATCTTTTGCGCTTCAAAAGTTGCTCCTTTGCGGAAAGTGATGGGGTTGCTGTTATGAATCGATTAATATAGATATAGAAAATCCTATTCTGTCAATATGAAATGTCCTCTCGGGATCATCAACTATAGAAATTTGTAGGTCTTAAAACCAATATATAAGGATAATATTATATTTATAAATATTGCTCTTTTTTCTTATTAAAAATTGACTGATAGTGGCGGATAGGCTATTCTAGCCAAAATTATCGCGATCTCAGGAGGATCTATGAGGAAGCATTTAATTCCGGGCATTGCAGTTATGGTAATGGCGCTCGCCATCATCGGTTGCGCGTCAGACGCCGTAAAGGTTGCCGCCCCCGTGGACGGCACCTATGAGGGCAGCGCTTATGGCATGCAGGGACCGATCAAGGTCCAGCTGGTGGTTTCCGGCGCTCGGATTGCCTCTGTTGGCATTCTTTCGTCCAAAGAAACCCCCATCGTGGCCAAGGTCGCGCTGGAGAGGATTCCGGCCCGCATCGTAGAAACCCAGAGCCTCAAGGTGGACTCCGTCACCGGAGCCACCCTCGCCAGCAACGGCATCAAGAACGCGGTGGCCGACGCGGCCAAGAAAGCCGGATTCGATGTCGCGGCGCTCAGGGCGAAGGAAGTCAAGGTTACCCCGAAGGCGCCTCAGACCTGGAACACCGATGTCCTCGTTATCGGAGCTGGTGGAGCCGGCCTTAGCGCTGCCTTGAGCGCGGCCCAGACGGGCGTAAAGGTTATCCTCATCGAGAAGGGTTCCGTGATCGGCGGAAACACCATGATGGCCGGAGCCGCGTACAACGCGGTAGACCCCGAAGCTCAGTCGACGATGAAACTGACGAAGGCTCAGAAGTCGTCGATGGACGCATATGTGGCCCTCGACCCGGCCGACCCGAGCCTGATGTTCGACAGATATCCCGAGTGGAAGCCGGTTCTTGAACAGCTCAAAGCCGATATCAAGGGTTTCTATGCCGCAAACCAGAACAAGACCCTCGGCGTCGACATGATGGGCTTCGACTCCATTTCCCTCCATATGTGGCACATTTACACGGGCGGCCTCAGGAAGATGGACGACGGCAGCTGGATCGCGCCCAGGATCGAGCTTGCACGCAAACTGGCCGAGAGCGCCCTCGACAGCCTGAAATGGATGGACAGCCTCGGACTCAAGGCTCAGTACGGTTCAACCTCTAATTACGGCGGCGCGACAGGCCTTTCCACCGTCCTCGGCGCCATGTGGCCCCGCACCCACACCTTCATGACCGGCGCGGATCGCATTCCGCAGCTGGAGAAGAAGGCGATCGAGTTCGGCGTGAAGATTTATACCGAGACTCGCGGTACCGAACTCCTCACTGGGGCAAAAGGTAAAGTCGTAGGCGCCAAAGCCGTTCAGGCCGATGGCAGCCAAATCACCATCAACGCGACCAAAGGTGTCGTCATCGCCTCCGGCGGTTACTGCGCCAACCCCGCCATGGTGAAAAAGTTCGACAAGTATTGGGGCAAAGACCTCTCCGACAGAACCCTCTCCACCAACATGGGCACGAATACCGGCGACGGAATCGTGATGGCCGAGAAACTTGGCGGCCAGCTCTTTGGCATGGAAGTCGCCCAGATGATGCCCTCCTCCTCGCCCACCAAGGGCACGATGACGGACGGGATCTGGGGCGATGCCGCCGAACAGATTTGGATCGATGGCAAGGGCAATCGCTTCGTGGATGAGTACGCCGAGCGCGATGTGCTCGCGAAAGCCTCGCTCAAGCTCGATAACGCGATTTTCTACATCATCTACGCCGGCCGTGGAGCGGTCAACAAACCCGATGTCATGCTCAAGGGCATTCCTTACAAGAACGTCGCCGCAATGGTCGAGGGCGGACATATCTGGTGGGGCAATACCCTGGCCGAGCTCGCGGCCGCCACTGCCAAGCCTGCTGCCGGCAGCGCTCCCGCATTCACGGAAGCCGCTCTCCGCGCTACCATTGAAGAATACAACAAATTCGTGGCAGACCAGAAAGACACGGACTTCGGCAAGGGAGTCATCGCCGGCGCCATCGATCTAGCCGCCGTCGAAGCCGATCCTGAACTGGGTTTGGCCATCAGCCCCCGAAAAGCTTCCCTCCATCACACCATGGGCGGCGTCCTCATCGACACCGAGGCTCGCGTGATCGACACGAAGGGCAATCCCATTCCTGGCCTCTGGGCCGCGGGCGAAGTGACGGGCGGAATCCACGCGGGCAACCGCCTGGGCGGCAACGCGATCGCCGATATCTTCACCTTTGGCCGTATCGCCGGCCTGAACGCCGCGAAGTAATTCGCGTCGTCGACGTCAGTATCAGCCCCGCTCAAGCATGCTTGGGCGGGGCTTTTTTTAACCCGAAAAGGGGCCGACTAATTCGTTGAACCAGTCGCTGTTGCCTTCGTTTTTATGAGAACGGCGCCAAGCCAGGCTAACCACGCGATCAGCATCAGCCCGAATACGATAGAGGCGTCGCGCAAGGGTGGGACGACGGAGGCGAGGCCAGCCGCTCCGACGACGACGCCGAACCAGCCGAGGATTTTCGGCAGCGCCTCGCTCCGCAACGCCACGATGCTCACCAGAAGTATCCACAAGCCGCCGAGGATCTCGCCGCCGGCGCCGCCAAGCGCCTGAGCGACGGACTCGATCGCCAGCCAGGTCGCTTGAGCCTGCCCCTGGTCAGTTGCTGCCAGGCTCACGGTCGTCGTCATGCCGTAGTTGAAAATCATGCCGCTCGCGACCAGCGCGAAAGACCACAGCAGGCCGATGGCGGTGGCGGCGCGCATCGTGGCCTGCGCGCCAGCCTTCATTCTGTCGTACAACGCGAAGGCCAGCACGCCGAGAGCGATTCCGTAGAATACGTACGTGACGAGGTACATGGCGTACATGCTCGCGTAGTTGGCGACGATGAGCGCTACCTTTTCCGCGGCTGTCTTCGCATCCATATAGTCGACCACGAGGAGGAAATACGGCATCGCCGCGAGCAAGGCGAGCGCGATATAGATCGCCGCCGCGCCTCCGGCCTTCTGTCGCTTGGCTTCATCGCGAGTCAGTGTGTTCATGATAATCTCCATTTGGCAGGCCGCGGCGCTTGCATGCCCCGGCCGTTGACGATATACTTACTAAGTAAGTATGTCAAGCCATTGGAGTGAAAATGGTCGAGAAGATTGGCGGGAGTGGCAAAAAGACCACGCCGCGTTCACCGTTGAATCGAAGTCAAGTTCTCGCCGCGGCGGCGGAGATCGCCGACGAGCGCGGGATCGGCGCGGTGACCATGCGCGAGGTAGCGTCGCGGCTAGGCGTGGAAGCGATGTCGCTCTACAACCATGTCGCGAATAAAGACGATATCCTCGACGGCATGGTCGACCTCGTGATCGAGCAGGTTGAGCTTCCCTCCGACGTCAACGGCTGGCGCGAGGCGATGCGCCGCCGGGCGGTCTCCGCTCACCAGGTCTTCGCCCTACATCCCTGGCTACCGATGCTCATCGACTCGCGCGAGACAAGCGGTCCGTCCAGAATGCTCTACCTCGACTGGGTGATTGAGACGTTGGTGACGGCGGGGTTTTCGCTGGAAGGCGCGGCTTGCGCCTTCTCACTGCTCGACAGCTATATCTACGGCTTCGGCATCCAGCAGTTCAATATGTCGGCCGACGTCGATGCCTCGCCCGAAGAGATGGCTGAAGCGATTCTGGCGTCGATACCCGTCGAGAAATACCCCTACCTGCATCGGATGGCTTCGCACGCGATGGAGTCGGGGTACGACGCCGAAGCTGACTTCGGCGTCGGGCTGGAGCTCATTCTCGACGGGCTGGAACGGATCCTCTGTCGAGCCTAGAATGCCCCGTTGGCCTTCTGGACGATAGCGATAATCACGACACCAGCTACGAATATGATAGCGACAATCGCCGTGATGGTTTTCTCGCGCTTCGATGGTCCTTTGGGCTGCGTCTTTGGGTCCTGCGTGTTCGTTTTCTTTTCTTCCATAATCTTTCATTCCTCCATGATTCAGTAAACCGTTTGAACTCAACCGACCTTGCCGGATTTATCCGGACAAACCGATTTGATCTGTTGAGGAAATTGAAAAAGCCTTTGTGAAAATGTTCGTACAGGAATGTTAAGATGTGCTCTGCCGCCAATGGACTCCTTCTAGCGGCAAAATAAAAAGCCGCCATTCAACTTTAAAGTTGAATGGCGGCCCGACCATTCTAAGACCTCCAGCCATGGATAGCTGAACCCTTTTAGGCGGCGATATCGGTTATCGCCGCTCAGTTATCGCATTTTACCACCCCTATCCTGAGTAATCAAGCAGAAATTTCATGCAGATAAATAAGGGCTTTGCATGACATTGTTCTATCCTGATATTAAGCCGGCTCAGATTTTGAAAAGGACACCTATGTACGAAGCCCTGAGGCCTGATTCGAGGTTGATGGCGACGTTATTGGATAGATAGTAGCTCAAGCCGCCGATGGTGTCGAAACCGACTCCGGGGAACACCGTGAGTCCCAAGCCTAAATACGAATCGAAGTTACCGATCCAGGAAAGTTCCCTGGGGAAATTCAGGGCGCCCCAGCTGAAATGGAGCGTGCCGAAAGCGCCGATGGACAGAGCTACGCTGCTGGCCAAATCGAGCCCGGCGCGGCCCGCGATTCCGTAGGTGAAGGGAAGTTTTTCCGCGATGACGAATTTTCCGATGGCGTATTCCACGCCTCCACCGAGACCGAAACCATGGCCATAGTGCAGACCAAGGCCTATGTTCGCGTTGAGCGATCCGGGGGCTACAAGCATGCCGTTTTTCGCGTACGAATCACCGAACGCTAATCCGGAAAATATGACGAGCGCCGCCAGAAGGAATGCTATTCTCTTATTCATAAAAACCTCCCAAGGTTTATTCGGCAAGGACCATTCTTAAATCGTACATGGGCGACAGGTCTTGGTCTGTGCGGCACCACACATAGCGGCCTGGAGCCATATATCATACTATTCAGCTGGAACGAGGTTGGTTGCGCGCGGTAGCGCAGAAAGCTTGGAACGGATATGATTGCCGCCATGCCCGCCAAAGACACGAAACGCTATTCAGAGATCGGGGTTCTGACCGTCTCGCACATGCTCAACGACCTCTACAGCAATTATCTTCCGCAGATGCTGCCTTTTCTCATGGCTTCCCTCCAGGGGTTCACGGTAACGAAGGCGGCTATCCTGACCGCTTCCTTCTCGATCACTTCATCGATCGTACAGCCTGTGTTCGGCTATTTTGTCGACAATCTGGGCAGGAGATGGCTTGTTCATGTGGGAACCCTCTGGATGGCGGTGATGTTGAGCCTTACGGGTATCGCGGACAGCTACTGGATGCTTGTGGTGCTCTCCTCGCTCGCGGGACTGGGAACGGCTGCCTTCCATCCCCAGGCGGCGTCCATGATGAATGTGCTTGGCGGCAAGCACAAGGCCGTAATTTTTTCCATTTTTGTCGCTTTCGGCAATATCGGCTTCGCGTTCGGACCATTGCTCCTCGTTCCCCTCTTTCAGGCTTTTGGCCTTAGGGCGACCTTGTTCACGGTGGCGCCAGGCATCGTCGTGGCTCTTCTCCTTTTCTTCTTCGCCCCTCAGATTCAAGTCTCGGCCAAAGCTATTCCCTCGCTCCGGAATGTGCTGGCATCGATTCGGGCTTCATCGAGACAGCTTATCCCCCTTGTAGCCGTCATCGCGGTGCGTTCGCTGGCCTATACGGGCATGCTGACGCTTTTGCCCCTGTATTTCGCGGAAAGGCAGCTGAGCAAGATCGCGGCGAGCCACCTCGTGACCATAATGCTTTTTTCCGGAGCCATCGGCGGAATACTCGGAGGTTTCATTTCGGATCGTTACGGCCGAAAGCCTCTTATCGTCGCGTCGCTTATGATTTCGACACCCTTCTTCTTCGCATTTCTCGCCACGCAGGGCACCTGGTCCGTCATATTCCTGGCGCTGGCCGGGGCGAGCCTCCTCTCCAGTTTTTCGGTGACGGTAGTGGCCGCGCAGGAAGCCATTCCCGAAAACAAGGCTCTCGCGGCCGGCATATCGATGGGACTCGCGGGAGGGCTTGGGGGCATGGCGGTGATCTTCATAGGAAGACTCGGCGACGTCTGGGGATTGACTCAGGCAGTATTCGTTCTCTTTTCCTTGCCTGTAGTGGCCGGTCTCATAGGGTTGTCGATGCGCAAGCAGCATACCAAGTGAGCTGGTGTCACCTGCGGGCGGCCATGTCTTTATAGCGGCGAAAAGGCCTCTTCTGTCTCTCCTGTATTAATTGCGAATCAGAAAGATCCGGAATCTGCCGATAAGCAATCACATGAAGTCATCGATCTCTGTCCTATATTCCGACTCGCTGCTTCTTCTCACCGCGGCGATATGGGGTTTCGCTTTTGTCGCCCAAAGGGTGGGCATGGACGATCTGGGGCCTTTCGCGTTCAACGCGGTACGCTACGCGATAGGCGCCCTTGTCCTTCTTCCTCTCATTAGGCACAGAAGAAGGGCGAGGATCAGCCTGGCTCGATTTTCGTCAGGCGCGAATTCCCGCGAGCAGGGGCTTCTCCCTTTCCTCCTCGCCGGCGGGGCGATGTTCATCGGAGCGAGCTTCCAGCAAGTGGGCATCGTCACCACGACGGCCGGCAACGCGGCCTTCGTGACGAGTCTTTATGTAGTGATCATTCCGCTGATCGGCACGCTGTTCGGACGTAAGACTGGTCCAAAAGACTATCTCGCTGCCATCGTGTCGGTTATAGGTCTCTATATCATCACGATCGGCGGCGGCTTCACCATGGCGCCCGGCGATCTTCTCGTGCTGGCGGGGTCTTTTTTCTGGGCGCTTCACATACTCGTGATAGGCCGCTTCGCCGCCTCGGTCGATCCTGTCGAGCTTTCGGCCGGCCAGTTCGCCGTTTGCGGTCTCTTGAGCTTCGTCGCTTCCCTGATTTTCGAACCGAAGCCTTACGAAGGCGTGTTTTCGGCGGCGATCCCTATTCTCTATGGCGGTCTCTTGTCCTGCGGCGTGGCTTTCACCCTTCAGATAATCGCCCAGCGGACTTCTCCTCCCGCGCATGCGTCCATCATCCTCGCCATGGAAGGTCTCTTCGGCGCGATCGGCGGCGTTATTCTTCTGAAAGAGCCGGCTTCTCTTCGATTTTTCACGGGCGGAGCCCTCATGCTGGCCGCCGCAATTTTCTCGCAATTACCGATCGGCAAACCGGGCAAGTGAGTTCTCTACCTTGCGTTCCAGGTCGTCGATGCCGCAGTCGACGATGTTCATCGCGTGGCGATTCACGACATCCATATCCTTCATGCCCGAACCGGTGAGCACGACCACGACGCGATCCCGGCTTTTTATCGCGCCGGCGGCCTTCAGCGAACGCAGGGCGGCCAAGGTGGTCGCGCTTCCCGGCTCGACGAAAAACCCCGACCTCGCGTAGAGCAGCTGCGACTCGAGAATCTCATCTTCGGAAGCCACTCCGGCGAGCCAATCGAATTCCTTCGCTTTGGCGAGGATTTCCTCGCCGCCCGGAGGATTTCCCGAGGAAAGGGCTTCGGCGATCGTCGTGAAGTTCCGGAAGGGGGTGATTTTGCCGCTTCGCGTATGTATCGCGCTCGCTATGGGGCTGTTGACCGCGGCCTGGACAACCACCATGCGAGGCAGGCGCGATATCAGTCCCGCCGCGAAAAGCTCACGGAATCCCTTGAATATCCCCCTGATGTGGCCGCAGGCCGATGTGGGGACGACGATGAAATCGGGGACTTCTCCCCGCAGCGCTTCGAATAGCTCGAAAGCTTCCATCTTGTAGCCTTCGACGCGTATAGGCCCGTTGCCCGATACGATGCGGAGCCCAAAACGGGAGGCCAGCGCGAGCGCGCGCAGTTTCATGTCCGCGTAATCGGCCCCGCGCACTTTGATGATCTTCGCTCCATGAACGGCCATGGCGAGGATTTTTTCGCGCGGCACGAACTCGGGCAAAAAGATAAGGACATCCAGACCGGCCCTCGCGCCGTAGGCGGCGATGGATTGCCCCATATTGCCGGTGGAAATAGTAGCCGTCATCGATTCGCCCTGTTCTCTCGCCATCATCGAGCAGGCGACCGATCCTCTGTCCTTGAAGCTCCAGGTGGGATTTGCCGTCTCGTTTTTGAGAAGAAGGTTCTCGACGCCGGTATAGGTTTTCAGGAGAGGACTAGCCTCGATCAGCGGCGTCGAGCCTTCGCCCAGCGAAAGTTCGGGATGCGTTTCCGCGAAGGGCATGAATTCGGCGAAACGCTCCCATGTGCGGTTTCCCTGCCTTATTCGCGCATTTTCGATGCCAGATATGACTACCTCGAGCGATTCGCGGTTTTCCGCGAACTCCTCGAGCCTTGCGAAGGGGTATTCGTTTCCGGAAATCGTCGACCGCAGATGAACGCTTTTCATTGTATCGCACTCCTGGGCGTCGGTTATCAGTCTCGGCCGATGAGCCTTCGCACGACCTTCGAAGCGATGATGAGTCCGGCCACCGAGGGAACGAAGGAGACGGAGCCTGGAATGCTGCGCCTTCCAGCGCCTCTGATACCGCCGATACCGCCGGTACCGGCGCCATCCTTTTTCGGACAGACGCAGTCCGTCGGGCAGGTGGCCTCTATTTCGCCCGTTTTTAAAGGGGCTTCCCTTGAGTAGACCACGTCGAGCGCCGCGAGGCCCCGCTTTCGCAGTTCGCAGCGCATGACGCGGGCGAGGGGACAGACGGAGGTAGCGTAGATATCGGCGATTTCCAGCCTGGTGGGATCGAGTTTATTGCCGGCGCCCAGGCAGCTAATAATGGGAATGCCCATTTTAGACGCATGCATGATGAGTTCTATCTTGGAAGAGACTGTGTCGATCGCGTCCACTACATACGAAAGGCCCGGGATGCCGGGAGCGCCCTGTCCCAGAAGGCGGGGTATGTTCTGGACATCGCAATATTCCTGGAAAATTTCCACCTTGGCATGAGGATTGATGTCCAGTATTCGAGCCTTCATCACCTCGACCTTCGGTTTTCCGATAGTGGATCTGAGGGCGATGATCTGGCGGTTGATGTTGGTAAGGCAAACGCAGTCGTCGTCAACCAGGACGAAAGAGCCGACTCCCGAACGCGCGAGCCCCTCGACCGCGTAGGCGCCAACCCCGCCTATGCCGAAAACCGCCACTTTTGAGGCCGCCAGTATTTTCATCGCTTCGGCGCCGAGCAGGAGTTCGGTCCGGGAGAACGCATCGAGCATAGGATCGATCCTATAGAGGGGGCGAGCGACGGGTCAAGTGTCCCCCGTCCGCTGGCTCGTTCCTGCCTATGAGGCGCCAATGCATAAAAATTCGCGAATACCTCGATTCTTTGTTGATTTGCCCTTTTCTAGGCAGTCCCGTTCAGGTAGTATGAATAAATTTTTGTCCAAATAAAATGGAGGGGAGATACAATGGCAAAGTCAGCGGAGAAAGTGATTGGCTACTTACCGGACGAGACCCCATCGACGGGAAAACTGCTTCTGTTCGCGTTCCAGCAGCTGCTCGTAATGTTTCCGGCCACGGTGACTGTCGCGCTTCTGACGGGATTCCACATCTCGACCACGATCTTCGCGAGCGGATTCGCGACGCTTTCGTTCCTGTTCGTGACGAAGGGTAAGATTCCTCTCTATTACGGATCGAGCTTTTCCTACATCGCGGCGATCATCAGCATCACGGGCGTAACGTCCGGTCTCGCTCCCGACAACCTGATCTCCGCCGCCCAGTTCGGCATCATCATGTCGGGCCTCGTATCCATAGCGGTCGGCCTCATCGTCAGCCGCTTCGGGATGGACATCATCGAAAAGGTCCTTCCCGCCACGGTAACCGGGGCCATTGCTATGGTCATCGGCATTTCGCTCGCGGGAATCGCCATCACGAGCGCCGCCGGCTATTCGGGTGGAGCGGCCAACGACAAGGCATGGATCGCGGCTCTGGTCACTCTCTTCGCCACGATCGGTTTTTCCGTATACCTGAAAGGCGTATGGGGCCAACTGCCCATTCTGTTCGGCATTCTGGTCGGATATATCGTCAGCATCCCGCTCGGAATTATTGACTTCGGCGCGATCTGGACAGGCACAGTCATCGAAATGCCGCACTTCACTTTTCCCGTCGCGAACTGGGCGGCTGTTGCCGCGATCATGCCCATCGCGATCGCGACTATCCCTGAATCCACCGCTCACTTGTTCCAGCTGGATATCTACGTAAACGACCTGGCGAAGAAGAAGGGCAAGGGCGTGTACAAGATAGCGGAGAAACTGGGGCTCAACCTGATCGGCGACGGCATCGGCGATATCGTGGCTTCCCTGTTCGGCGGACCGGCTGGCACGAATTACGGCGAAAACATCTCCACCATGGCGATCACGAAGAACTTTTCCGTGAAGGTACTCGGCGGGGCAGCGATCATGGCCATCGTGCTTTCGTTCTTCCAGCCGCTCTCCAACGCGATCAGATCGATCCCGGGCCCCGTCATCAACGGCGCCTGCGTCTACCTCTTCGGCGTCATCGGGGCGCAGGGCGTGGCGATCATGATCAACAAGAAGGTCGATCTTTTCGACGCGAGAAACCTCGCCGTCATAGCCGTCATCCTCGTGGTGGGGCTTGGCGGAAACTACGGTTTCCCGAACGGCATGATCCCGATCTTCGGAATGCAGCTTCCCGCCATCGCGACCGCGGCCACGGTCGGCATCGTGCTGAACCTGGCGCTTTCCATCGGCCGCAAAAAGAACGCGTAAACGACGATAGGGGGAAGATTAGGAGTCCGATTTCAACGTAGTGCGGTTCATTGAAAAATGAGGAGTAAAACGTGAAAGTATACGAAGGTTCCGTTGTCACCTGTGATGCCGCGGGCAGCGTCGCTCGATTCCTGGTGGAAGATGGAGGAAAGATAGCCTTCGTGGGCAACGATCTTCCCGGCAAGTTTGCCGGGGCGCCGAAGGAGCGGCTCCTTGAAAGAGCCCTCCTTCCCGCTTTCGGCGACACGCATATCCATTTCATGTCTTACGCTCTATTCTCGGCCGGGCTCGATGTCCGCGGCCTGAAAACCAACGCCGATATCCGCGACGCCATCGCCGATTTCGCGCGGGAGCGTTCGCCATCCATCGTCTTTGGTTTCGGCGCTTCGGCATACGGCGTCAAGGAAAGACGCCTCCTTACGAGGGAAGATATCGACGCAGCCTGTCCCGACCGGCCGGTTTTCATCGTGAAATACGACGGCCACGCGGGCATCGCCAATTCGGCCCTCATCGCTCAGGTGAAAGAAAAGCTTGGCGCGCTGCGCGGCTTCAACGCGGACTCGGGGCTCATGACCCAGGATGCCTTCTTCCGGCTTACCGATACGGTTACCGGCAAGGTCTCCCTGCCCGCGACTCTCGGCAACATGCTCGCCGGCATAGACACCCTGGCCGGCTACGGCGTCGGTCTCGCGCATTCGGTGACCGGCATAGGCTTTCCCGCCGATATGGATGTAACCCTCGAAAGCCTATTTGCCCGGGGCTTAGCCAATCCGCTCGCCTATCGCATCTTCTTCCAGACCATGAACGTGGGTAAAATCCTCAAGCGAAAGCTTCCGCGCATCGGCGGCTGCTTCGCGACGGCCCTCGACGGCTGTTACGGCTCCGTGGACGCCGCGCTGCTCAAGCCCTACGAGGCGGCCGCTGGACTGCCTCCCGAACAGGCCAAGGGCATTCTCTACTATTCCGACGAGCGAGTGGCCGCCTTCTGCCGTGAAGCGAACCGCGCGGGCCTCCAGATAGAGATGCACGCCATAGGCGACGCCGCCTTTGAGCAGGCTGTATCGGCCATCGCGGCCGCCCTCGCCGATTTTCCCCGCGAGGACCATCGCCATACCATTATCCACGCCTGCCTGCCCACGATGCGCGGCCTTGAGACCTGCGCCAGACTCGGCATCCACCTTTCGGTTCAGCCAGGCTTTCTCTATTGGGAACAGGAGCCTCTCGAGTATATCGAATCTATCTTGGGCCGAAGGGCTTTCGACATATCGCCGCTCCGGACGATGGTCGATATGGGCATTGAGCTTTCCGGCGGATCGGATGCCCCCTGCACGGTGCCGAACCCGATCGAGGGCATCTGGGCGGCATGCAATCACTACGTTCCGGAGCAATCCCTTACCATTCAGGAATCGCTCAACGTCTACACGCGCAACGCAGCGCGGGGCTCTTTCGACGAAAACGAACGCGGAAGCCTCGAGACGGGGAAGTTAGCCGATATGGTTCTGCTGAACCGCGATCCGCTTTCCATGGCGCCGGCCGATCTGCGCTCGCTCAAGGTCGAGCAACTTTTCCTCGAAGGGGAACCCTATGTTCCGGGCCAGGGCAAGGCAAGCCTCGTAATCCGCGGACTCATGAACGCGGGCAAGCGCGTGTAGCGGAAAGATCGCGAAGGCTGAAGCGGAATAGAAAGGGCTGTCCGGGAATTCCGGACAGCCCTCATTTTATTGCCGCTGCGGGCAGAATGGATTCAATGCCGCCCTTCGATCGCTACTTCCCCGCGTATAGATTGGGCAGCCAGGTCGCGATCTGCGGGAACACCATCAGAAGCGCAAGGCCTATAATCATCAGCCCGACGAAGGGAACCACCGATCGGTAGATGTCCCCGAGGGAAATCTCTTTTGGCGCCATAGCCTTCATCAGGAAGAGATTGTAGCCGAAGGGAGGCGTCAGGTAGGCGATCTGACAGGTGACGGTATAGAGGACGCCATACCATATCGGATCGAATCCCAGCTTGAGGATGAGGGGAATGTAGAGCGGGGCGACGATGATCAGCATGGCCGTGTCGTCCAGGAACATGCCCATGATGACGAAGGACAGCTGCATCATGATGATGACGCCCCAACGCCCGAATCCATTATTGAGAAAAACGTCCTTGATCGCGTTGACCGCTCCCAGCCCGTCGAAGATGGCGCCGAAGGCGAGGGCCGCGAGGATGACCCACATGAACATGCAGCTCACGCTAAGGGTGTCGGCCAGTACTTCCTTCATCACTTTCCAGGTGAGTTTTTTCTTGAACAATCCCGCTATCGTGGTGACTACGGCGCCCACGGCCGAGCTCTCGACAAGATTCGTGACGCCCATGAAGAATAGACCCGACATCATGAAGATGATGAAAAGGGGAATGATGCCGGCGCGTAGAAGCTTCAGTCTCTTGGCGAGGGGAACATGACGCTCCTCCTTGGGGAGGACGGGACCGAGCTTGGGATTGATGATGCAGCGCACCAGTATATAGATGATGAAAATCGCGGCAAGCATCAGACCTGGCATGACGCCGGCCAGCCACAGCTTGCTGACAGGCTGCCGCGCGATCATGGCGTAGAGCACGAGGACAACGCTCGGCGGAATCATGATACCCAGCGAGCTTCCCGCCTGGATGACCCCCGTCACCATTTTCTTGTCGTACTTTCGCTTGAGCATCTCGGGAAGAGCGATGCTGCTGCCGACAGCCATGCCCGCCACGCTGAGGCCATTGATTGCCGATATGATCGACATGAGAATGACGGTCCCTATGGCCAATCCGCCGGGAACCGGACCCATCCAGACATGGATCATCTCGTAAAGATCGTCGGCGATGCCCGACTTGGCGAACATATATCCTATGTAAATGAAGATAGGCAGCGTGAGCAGAGGGTACCAGACGAGGAGCTGAAAGCTCGCCTGAAAGGACATGCCTATACCGCCCTTTCCCCACAGCAGTACGGCAAAAATAGCGCCAACGCCGCCGATGACGGCGAAAATATGCCTTCCGGTGAGGAGGAGGACGATCATCGAAGAGAACATCAATAGTGCCATCAATCCATAGCCGTTCATTTTGTACCCTCTTCTTTGGGCTGCTCAGCCCTGGGGTCCTCACCCCTAAGCGTCGCTATATCCTTGATCAGTTCGGATATTACCTGAAGGAACATGAGGAAGATGCCGGCGACCATGAATATTTTCACGGGAAGCACTTTTGGCGCCCATGAGGAATAGGTTACCTGGCCATATCGGGCGGCGTATTGGATGCCCTGTATGCCGCCGACCAGGAGGACGATCATATAGAAAAGGATGATGGCGAAGGTGATCACATCCGAAAGAGCCTTTCTTTTCGGCGACCATTTATCGTAGAAAACATCCATCCTGACATGTCCACCCAAGATTAACGTGGATGCGCCGCCGAGAAGGTAATAGGGCGCCATGAAAAACTGAGTGAGTTCCACGGCCCAGACATTGGGCCTGTTGAAGACTGTCCTCGTGATCGTGTCGTAGAGCAGGATGCCCATCATGACGAATATCAGATACATCACGATCTTGCCGACCAACTTGCTCGTCGCGTCGACGTATTTTACATATGCTTTTGCTGCCTTGCCCATCGAAACCTCCTGATGATGGATCCGAGGTGTCAAAGAACCCCTATCCGACTATGAGAAAGCCGGATAGGGGAATCAGTAGTCCGGGATGAAATATTCGCGTCATGCCTACATCAGTACCTGTAGGGAGCTCCCGCTTTCTTCATGGTCGCATCATATTTTTTAAGTATTTCGACGACTTTGGCGTTCCGTGGGCTCTTTTTCGCGGCCTCGTCCCAGAATTTCAGCGCGGCATCCTCCACAACCTTCCATTCCTTGTCGGGGATGGTCGTCAGTTCGAGCTTTCCGCCATTCACGCGGAAGTTGGCCTCGCCGTACCAGTACCAGTGGAGTCTGTAATAGTGCGACTTGTCGATCGCGAGCCTCACCAGCTGCTGCAGATGGGCAGGAATCTTGTTCCAGGCGTCCGTGTTGACGAACCAGCCGCCGGACCATGCGCCCGAGATCGGGTTCGTCAGGTAATACTTCGTCACATCGGCCCAGCCGACCGTGTAGTCTTCGGTGATGCCCGACCAGGCGACGCCGTCGAGCATGCCGGTCTGCAGCGCCATCTCCACGTCCTCATAAGGCATGACGACGGGTACGACCCCGAACTGCTGCATGAACTGTCCGCCCGTGGGGAACATGTACATCCTCAAGCCCTTGAAGTCCTTGATCGACCGGATGGGTTTTGTCGTGGCGAAGTTGCATGGATCCCAGCTTCCCTGGCTCAGCCATGTCACGCCCTTAACCTCGTCATAGGCTTCCTTCCATATCTCGTTCAGTCCGTACCAGTTCCAGAGGACGTTGACGTCGAGGCCATACCTGGCCGCCAGCGGGAAGTAGGCGCCGAAAATCCGCACATCGACGGGCGATGCCATCGAGTCGTCGTCGCTGACGGCCATGTCGACCGTGCCTTCCTGCAAGGCCCTGAAAAGCTCGCCATGCGGAACGAGCTGGTCAGCCGTGTAAACCTCTATCACCATCTCGCCGTTGGCGGCGATATTGAACTCGTCGATGGCGTTTTTGACCACGTGGTCATTCAGGGCAGGTCCGGCATATGACTGGAGCCTCCACCTGATGACATCCTTTTTGGCTTCTCCCTGGGCCGGGCCTTCTGCGACTTTTTCCTTCGCGCTGCAGGCGCCCAGGACTAAAGCGCATCCCACTACAATTGTCATGAGGATCAGGAATTTCGTTCGCTTTCCCTTGACTCCGGATTTCATAGCGCCCCCTTGTGAGGTGAACCAGGCTTGTATACAGGAAAACCTGTAACAGCTAACTCTTAGCCGATATTTTGCGTTCGTCAAGGATGTTTTTTTAAAATCATCAAAAAAAATTGCATTTTTTTATTCAAGTGGAACAAATTATGCACTTTATGCGCCGCGGCGACGGGTCCGGCTACTCGTTATCAAAATTTTACAAAATAAATATTTGTTGACAACAGCGGATATGTCGGCATATTCTTGAACATCATTATCATGTATGCCTGCGGCGCGTTTCTTCGCTTGCGTATGGCATCAGCCGTATATGACAGCTTATTAGCGAAAGCACGCCGTTGGCCGACATCGATGGGGAAGGAAGGCCATGCCAAGCAAGAAAGAAGATGTCATGAGTGGTGTGTCGGGACCGGATGGCAAGATGACGGCGCAATGCCGCGAAATACGCATCCGCGTCAATGGCTCGTGGCGAAGCTTCAAACTTGAGGGCGACCTCGACAACGCCACGACGCTCTCCTACCTGCTGAGGGAAAAGCTGGGATATACGGGACTCAAGGTTTCCTGCGACGAGGGCGCTTGCGGCGCCTGTACCGTCATCATGGGCGATACGGCCGTGCTCTCGTGCATGGTGCTGGCCATCGAGGCCGACGGCAAGGAAGTCCTGACGATCGAAGGCCTTCCCAAAGACGATCCCGTCGTCGAAGCCTTCGCCGAACAGTCAGAACCGGGCTACGGCACCGCCATGCAGTGCGGCTACTGCACTCCCGGCTTCGTCATGACATCGAGAGCCCTCCTCAACGCCAACCCCACCCCGACACTCGCCGAGGTGAAGGATGCCCTTGCGGGCAATATCTGCCGCTGCGGCTGCTACGCCGGAATCGCGCAGGCAGTGATGCGCGCCTCCGAGAAGATCGTGGCCAGAAGGAGCGTCAAATGATCGAACGATACAAGCCGCGCGTCCAGCGCAAGTTCGTCGGGGGCTACAGGCCCAAGCTCGATGGCCCGGACAAGGCCTCGGGTCGCGCCCAATACGCCGACGACATGACGCTGAAATCACGCTTTCCCGATATGCTCTACGCGAAGATTCTGCGCAGCCCCTATCCGAGCGCGCGCATAAAGAAATTCGACAAGAGCAAGGCCGAAGCCCTGCCGGGCGTCATCACCGTGATGACCTACCAGGACCCCGAGTTCACCTCCCTGAAGCTGACCAACGCCGGATGGACGGACTGCGTGGATACCGTCACCTGGGACAGGATGATGTTCCCCTTCCGAGACAGGCGCGTCCTGGGCGAATACGCCTCCTGGGTCGGCGATGAGATGGGTATCGCCGTCGCCGCCGAGTCCGAGGAGATAGCCGAGGAAGCCCTGAAGCTCATCGACATCGAATGGGAAACAAGGCCTTTTGTCCTCGACCCCATCGAGGCGATGGGCAAGGACGCCCCCCTCGTCCATCCGGACCTCACCGACTCCAATGTCCTTGCGCCCGACCCGACGGGCGGCCCCGACGTCTTCGAAAACAGGGGAGACGTGGACAAAGCATTCAAGGAAGCCGAGATTGTCGTCGAAGGCAGCTCGACCTTCCACAACGCCACGCAAGGGTCCATGGACAACTGGTGCTGTCTCATGCAGTGGAAGGAAGATCAGCTCACGGCCTGGTCCAATTCATACGCCGCCGACCAGCTCCGCATGCACATAAGCGAGATGCTCGGCCTGCCTCTCCACAAGATACGGGCCATCGCCTCCTATGTCGGCGGCCAGTTCGGCCGCGGCGATACGGGCGACCAGCCTTTCTTCCTCGTGACCAGCCTCCTGGCGATGAAAACGGGAAGGCCGGTGAAGTACCGCCATACGCGGCACCAGAGCTTCCTCAACACCAGGCAGCCCGCCATCTACGATTTCAAGGCCGGGCTGAAAAAGGACGGAACCCTCACCGCCCTCTACACCAAGGCGATCGGCAACGTCGGCGCCTATGCCGACCTTTCGATGTTCGCCCTCAAATTCGTTCCAAAAGAATTGGCCGAGGTCTTCATGGCCCATATACCCAACCTCAAGATGGAGGCTTACGGTGTATACGCCAACAACATCCCCGGCTGCATGATGCGCGGCGTCGGCAACTCCCAGTTCAACCTCATCTTCGCCCATCTGATGGACGCCTGCGCCGAAAAGCTGGGCATGGATCCCATCGATTTCTGCATCAAGAATTTCGCCACCGAGTGGGAGAAATTGCCTTCCGACAGCCTCATCGAAGTGCTGAAGGTGGGGGCGAAGCGCCTGGGCTGGAAGGAAAAGCGACACGCCCCCGGCAAGGGTCCCCTTATCGACG
>Ga0209467_1001532_pt1 | contig 19616 bp, 18 predicted proteins | sample Higcelwee11metaG_FD_187175 | JGI IMG/M metagenome (GOLD analysis project Ga0209467, IMG submission 187175) | Freshwater pond sediment microbial communities from the University of Edinburgh, under environmental carbon perturbations - High... | ecosystem: Environmental > Aquatic > Freshwater >...
GTAGCCGCCCATGTGGAGGAAAGAGATCGTCGAGCCAAGCCGGATCCGCAAGCTGCCGGAGGGTTTCGGGTGGGTGGACCATCGCCTGGCCCGTGAGGGTTTGATCGGGGGCTTCGGCCCGGAGGCCTTGGCCCTGTACTTGTTCCTGGTGGCGGTCGCCGACGCGGAGGGCGTGTCGTGGTACTCCGACGCGTCGCTGCGCCAGCGGCTAAGCCTCGCGCCGTCCCGTCTGGACTCCGCCCGGGGCGAGCTGGTCGCAGGCGGGCTGGTGGCGTACAGGAAACCGCATTACCAGGTGTTGGAGCTGCCATGCGCCCGGGCCGCGGACGGGTTCCGTCTGGCCGTGGAGACCGCGGTGGCCGCGAGTGTCCAGCCCGCGCCGGAGCGGCGGCAGCCGCTTGGCACGGAGGGCATGGGGGTGAGCCTGCATCCGGCGGCGAGCGTCTACCGCCGCGGCGAGGGCGTCTTCGACGCGTTGCCGGTGTCGGCGGTCCTCGGCGCCATGTTCGGAGGCGCGAAATGAGCCGCTACAATTTGCATCTCGTTGTCCATGAGCTGGCCAAGCACGAGGGGATGAACGCGGGGCAGATCGCCGCGCGGCTGAACGTCAGCGTCAAGACCGTCCGGCGCCACCTGGCGGCGGAGCGTTGGGAGCCGCCGAAACGGCGCGCCATCCCACTGAAGCTCGACCCGTACAAGGCGCTGGTCAAGCAGCTCCTGGAACGCGAGCAGTACACCGCCGCGCAGGTGTTCCAGCGGCTCAAGGAGGAGGGCTACACAGGTTGCGAGAGCGTGCTGCGCACCTACGTGGCGTTGCTGCGGCCGCGGCGGCAGACGCCGTATTTGACGCTCAATTTCGAGCCCGGCCAGACCGCCCAGGTCGATTTCGCGGAGTGCGGGACGATCCGTGTCGGCGAGACGCGGCGGAGATTGCACGCCTTCGTCATGACCTTGTGCCACAGCCGCATGGTCTTCGTCAAGTTCATCATGCGCGAGAGCATGGAGCACTTCCTCCAATGCCACCGCGAGGCCTTCGAGTACTTTCACGGACTGGTCCGGGAGGTGATGGTCGACAACTGCAAGGTGGCGGTGAAGACCTCCGCGTCGCACGGCGCGCCGCTGCCTAACGAGCGCTACGCCGACTGCGCGGCCCATTACGGCTTCAAAATCGTGCCCTGCGGCGTCAGAAAGCCCCAGGAAAAAGGTAGGGTCGAGCGCAGCGTGGGATTTTTACGTTCCAGCTACCTGAACGGCCTCGACCTGGAGCGTCTCACGCTCGCGGCGTTGAACCACGGCGTCAGGCAGTGGATGGAGAACGTCGCCAACGTCCGGATCCACGGCGCCACCCACAAAACGCCGCTGGAGCTGTTCGCTCTGGAGAAGGCCGCGCTGCTCCCCCTGCCGACGTTCCCCTACGACTGCGGCGTGGTCGTCGCCGCCCGCCTCAACAGCCAGTACCGGGTGGTCTTCGAGTCCAACCGCTACTCCGCGCCGCCGGAGCTCGCCGGGCGGCGCGTCGAGCTCGCCGTGTACCCCGAACGGTTGCTCATCCGCCACGAGGGCAAGCTCGTCGCGGAGCACCAACGCAGCTACGAACGCGGCCGCGACTTCGGGTTGCCGGAGCACGACAACGCCCTGCTGGAGCAACGCCGCAAGGCCAGCCTCGGCATCCTGACGAAGCGGTTCCTGGAGCTCGGGACGGTCGCCACGACCTACCTCCAGGGGCTCCAAACCCGGCGGCTCAACCCCGGCGTCCACGTCCGGAAAATCATGGCGCTGCTGGGCGTCCACGGCCGCGGCGAGCTCGTGCGGGCGCTGGAGGACGCCGCCGCGTCCGGGGCCTTCGGCGGCGACTACATCGCCAACCTCCTGGAGGCGCGCCGGGCTGTCGCGGACGACGCCGGCCCGCTCCATCTGAGCCGGAAGTCCGACCTCCTCGACCTCGACGTCGAGCCCCCCGACATGGACGCCTACGACATCAACCAATAGAAAGGGCGCCCCATCATGCCCACCCCCAACGAGACGCTGGCGGCCGACCTCGCCACCTTGAAACTGGACTATTTCGCGGAGAACCACCAGGACGCGGCCAAGCTCGCGGCGAAGAACCAGACGCCCCACCTCGCCTTCCTCGCCGACCTCGCCGCGGGCGAGATGGCTGCGCGCGGCGCCCGGTCGGCGGAGCGCCGGCTGCGCGACGCCAAGCTGCCCTTCGTGAAATCCCTCGACCAGTTCCAGTGGTCGCACCCCGAGAAAATCAACCGCCTGCAGATCGAGAACTTGGCGCGTTTGGACTTCATCGACAAAAAGGCCAATGTCCTGCTGGTCGGCGGATCGGGAGTGGGGAAGTCGCACATCGCCGCCGCGCTGACCCGCCAGGCGTGCCTAAACGGCCACAGCGCCCTCTTCGCCTCCGCCATCGAGATTGTCAATTGCCTGACGGCGGCGAAGGCCGCCAGCAGCCTCGACAAAGCCTTGAAAAGATACTTGTCGCCCCAATTGCTCACCATCGACGAGATTGGCTATCTGCCCATCGACAGGCTCGGCTGCAACCTCCTTTTCCAGGTGGTGAGCCAACGCTATGAGTGTGGCTCGATAATCGTCACGTCAAACAAACCCTTCAAGAGCTGGGCCGAGATCTTCCACAACGACGCGGCCGTGACCTCCGCCATCCTCGACCGGCTCCTCCACCATAGCGAGGTGGTCGTCATCGCCGGGAAAAGCTACCGGATGAAGAACCGGGAAAGCGAAAGCTGACCATCCACGGCGTCGAACCCGCCGGGCCGTCGGAGGCTGTGAAGCGCTCCGCCGGCCCGCTCCTTTGGCGCCGCCAACCACAACCGGGAAGCCGCCCCGCGCCCCCGCGTATCCGAAACTGCGACAAACCACCGCCGGCCAACCAACAGCGCGCCCTCGGAGGAACCAAACCAGTTGTCATCGGAACGCCCCGGCGCCCGGCGTCCCCCATGACCGGAGGACGTGCCTCTGAGCTGAAACCCGACCGAAGAATATCCTCAACTCCCTGCTGCAATCATAACGCCGGGAGCGCGTCCCCCTATTGCCCGACGGCTGGCGATGGACATTTGAGATCGGCGAAATCGGGACATTTCAACTCGGCGGTGACAGAGAAACGCGCCGCCGCCCAAAAGAGTCATGATTTGGTGTTCATCGGCGACTCTATCACCCATTTCTGGGAGGACAGGAACGGCCCGGAGGTTTGGCGTGACTATTATGGTAGGCGCGAGGTATTTAACTTGGGCTTCGGTTGGGATCGCACCCAAAACGCCTTTTGGCGCCTCTTGAATGGTGAGTTCGCCGAGCAGCGGCCCAAGTTGCTGGTCTTGAATATTGGCACCAACAATCTCACCGCCGGACGGGTCAGGGCGAACACCCCGGAAGAGGTGGCGGCGGGCGTCGCGGGCGTCTGCCGTCTCGTCCACGAGCTGTCGCCGGAGACCAAGATCCTGGACATGCACATCTTCCCGCGAGGGGCGAAGGACACGGAGCTGTTCCAGAGTGTCATGAGGACTAACGCGCTACTCGACCAGGAACTAAAAAGCCTCCCTTACGTGTCGGTCATGGACATCACCGCCCAGCTGGTCGACGCCAAAGGCGACGCCCACCCGGAGCTTTTCACGCCCGACCTCACCCATCCCGGCCCCAGGGGCTACGCCGTCTGGGCCGCGGCCATCGAACCGGTGGTCAAGGCGGCGCTCGGCGACTGAGGCGTGGTAAAAAAAGGGGATGCCGCGCATCCCCTTTAGTTTTTAGCGCTCAGAGCCCTAGTGACAGCCTCTTCTCTTGCTCGAAGCGCTCCATGGCTAAGGCCAGGAGCCGGTCGATCAGCTCGGAGTAGCCGACGCCGCTGACCTCCCAGAGCTTGGGATACATGCTGATGTTGGTGAAGCCGGGGATGGTGTTGACTTCGTTCACCAGGATCTCTCCGTCCTTTTTGAGGAACACGTCCACCCGCGACAAGCCCGAGCAGCCCAGCGTGGTGTAGGTTTTCAGCGCGATGTCCTGCACTCGTTTGACGGTGGCGGCGTCCAGCTCGGCGGGGGCGCGGAGCAACGCGTCGGCGGCACTGACATACTTCGCCTCGAAGGTGTAGAAGCCTTTCTGCGGGAGTATCTCCCCGGGGAGCGACGCCCGCGGGCGCTCGTTGCCCAGGATGGCGCACTCGATCTCGCGGCCCTCCACGAACGCCTCGACCAGCACCTTGTGGTCGAAGCCGAAGGCCGTTTCCACGTGCTTTTTCAAGTCCTTGGCCTCCGTCACTTTGGACACGCCGACCGAGGAGCCCAGGTTGACCGGCTTGATGAAGAGCGGCAAACCCAATTGGGCGGCTACCGCCTGGTAGTCGATGGAATCGCGCTCGTGGGCGAACAAGGTCACGGACTTGGCTACCGGCACCCCGGCGTCGCGCAGAACTTTCTTGGTGTAATCCTTGTCCATGCAGACCGACGAGGCGAGCACCCCGCAGCCGACGCAAGGGATGTTGGCCATTTTCAGCGCGCCTTGGACCGCTCCGTCCTCGCCGTAGGCGCCATGCATCACCGGGAAGGCGACGTCCACCGCGGTCGGCGGTAGTTTGCCTTCCAGCCCGGTCAGGTAGCCCTTGCCGCCTTTGGCGCGGAGGGCGACCGGCTCGCCGGGGTTGGCCAGCGCGACCGTCAACGGATCGTGGGAGTTCAACAGGAAATTCTCGTCGTCGTGGAGGTTCCACTGACCGTCGAGCGCCACGCCCACCAGCAGGACCTGGTATTTGTTCCTGTCCATCGCGGCCAGGACGTTCATGGTCGAACGCAGGGAAACCCGGTGCTCGGGGGATTGCCCGCCGCACAGGACCAACACATTTTTTTTGCTCATGCCATCCACCTTGTCCCAGGAATGATAGTTGACGGCGCCCCTATGGCGCCTGGCATAAGATAGAACGTGGCGCCCGCGAAATCAACTCAACGTGGCGATCTGACGGCTTGCGTCCGGAACTCGGTGGGGGTGAGCTTGGCGATTTTCTTGAACTCGCGGGAGAAATAGTTGCTGTCCTCGAAGCCGCAACGGGCCGCCACCTCCGACATCGTCAGAGAGGTGGAGGCCAGCAGCGCGCAAGCGGCTTGCGCCCGCAACTTCAGCAAATACTCCTTCGGCGGGCAGCCGGTGCGTCGCTTGAAGTGGCGCAGCAGACTGCTCTGGGACATCTTCGCCGCCGCGGCGACCTCCACCATGCTCAGCCTAGGGTCGGCGAAACGTTGGTGGAGCAGCGCCAACGCTCCGGCCATGCTCGCGTTCGCCGTCCGCTCCGCCCCGGTGGCGCCGGACTGGGCGATCATATGCAGCGTCAGCATGAACAACGCCATGGCCTCGAACTGGTGTCCCGGCGCCTGGTTGCGCAAACTGCGCTCAAGCTGGCCGACGAGCTCCAGCAGCCGCGGCGTCGCCGCCGCCCCAAGATGGAACAACTGTGGCTGGCCGTTGAACAGCAGGTTGAACCCGGACATGGCGCAAGCGTCTAGCAAGGGCAACGGCAGGTGGTCGAGGTCGAACAGCAGATTGACCAGACAGAGGTTGTCAAGGTTCTCGTAATGGTGGCGGCGTTTGCCCGGCGGGATGAGCAGCGCGTCCCCGGGCACGACATGGACCACGTCCCCGCCGTCGGTGACGTTGTCCCCCGCTCCGGCGTAGCACAGGACTAGTTCGGTGAATTCATGGCAATGGGCGGCGCAGTTGTCTTGTGGTTCCATGCGCACGGCGCGGAGCGGGAATTCCTTGTCGCTCAGCCAATGCGCCAACGTGGAGGTTATGAAGTCCATGGCCCTGCTTTTTTGACGGATTTGTGCTAGCGATTGACGGATATGTGAAGGCGCGTCCCGTGGCTTCCTTGTATGATACTGTAAAGCCAAAGAAACCATTTTCAATCTAGGACAGCACTATGGAACTTGCCAATCTGCGTTGTGAATACTTCGTCAACCCCCTCGGGATCGACACCCTGAAACCCCGGTTGAGCTGGGAACTGCGTTCCGAGGAGCGCGGCCAGAGGCAGACAGCCTACCAAATCCTGGTGGGAAGCTCGCCGGAGGCGGCGGGCGAGTTCTGGGACAGCGGCAAGGTGGAATCCGACCAGAGCTTCCAAGTGGAGTACGCCGGGACGGCGTTGCGCTCCGGGTTGCGTTGTTATTGGAAGGTGAAGGTTTGGGATGCCCGCGGCGTCGCTTCCGCTTGGAGCCAGCCAGCCTATTGGGAGATGGGGTTGCTGGAGCCATCCGACTGGAAAGCCCAGTGGATCGGTTCCGAACTGGAAAGATTTCCCTGTCCCTTGTCGCGCCGCCAGTTCCAGCTGGAGAAGCCTGTCCGCAGGGCGCGGCTGTATGTCACGGCGCGCGGTTTGTATGAGATGAGCGTAAACGGCCAACGGGTGGGCGACGACCACTTCTCACCCGGCTGGACCGACTATGACGTCCGCGTCCAGTACCAGACTTATGACGTCACCGCTTCGCTGCGCCAAGGGGACAACGTCCTCGGGGCGTTGCTCGGAGGTGGCTGGTTCTGTAGCTGGCGAGCCAAGCCCGGCGACGGCCGCGACCAAGGAGCCCCGCCTAAACTGTTGGCCCAGCTGTTAATCGAAAACGCCGACGGAACTTCCCGGATGGTGTGCTCCGACGCTTCCTGGAAACTGTCGGACAGCCCCATCCTGGAGTCCAGCCTTTACGACGGCGAGACTTACGACGCCCGGTTGGAACAGCCCGGTTGGGACGCCCCGGGTTTCGACGACCATTCATGGCGGGCCGCCACCGTCCACCCGCCGACCGCCGCCGTCTTGGTCGCCTCCGCCTCGCCGACCGTGAGGGAAATAGAGGTGCTCAAGCCCCTCGCCATGACGGAGCCGACGCCGGGCGCTTTCGTGTTCGATCTCGGCCAGAACATGGTCGGCTGGGCGCGGCTGCGCGTCCAAGGCCCGGCCGGGACGGCGGTCACGCTGCGTTTCGCGGAGATGCTCAACCCTGACGGCTCCATCTACACCACCAACTTGCGCTCCGCCAAATGCCTCGACACCTACATCCTCAAAGGCCAGGGCGTCGAGACCTTCGAGCCGCGTTTCACCTTCCACGGCTTCCGCTACGTTGAGCTCTCCGGTTGTGTCCCCGCGCTTGACAGCGTCACCGGCGTGGTCTTGCATTCCGACATGACTCCCGCGGGTAGCTTCGAATGCTCCAGCCCTTTGCTCAACCAGCTCCAGCGCAATATCCTCTGGGGGCAGAAGGGCAACTTCCTGGACGTCCCCACCGACTGCCCCCAGCGCGACGAGCGCCTCGGCTGGACCGGCGACGCCCAGGTCTTCGCCCGCACCGCCTGTTTCAATATGGACGTGGCCGGCTTCTTCAACAAATGGCTCGTAGACCTGACCGACGCCCAGGCGCCCTCCGGGGCTTTCCCCATGATCGCCCCGGACATGTGGGGCAAAAAACAGGGCGACGGCGGCGCGGGCTGGGCCGACGCCGGGATTATCTGCCCCTGGACGCTTTACCGTTGCTATGGCGACAGCCGCGTCCTCGAACGCCATTACGGCTCCATGGTCCGCTACATGGACCATTTGGACAACGTCGACTGGCGCGAACGCCATTGTTTCGGTGATTGGCTGAACCAGAACGACCGCACTCCCAACGACTTGATTGGCATGGCCTTCCACGCCTATTGCGCCAGCCTCATGGTAGAGGTGGCCGACGCCTTGGGGAAAGCGGCCGACGCCGCTCGTTGGCGCGAGGTCTTCGAGGCGGTGAGGACTCGCTTCAACTATGAGTTCGTCACTCCGTCCGGCAGGCTGGCGGGGGATTCCCAGGCCGCGTACGTCCTGGCTCTGCATTTCAAGTTGCTGCCCGAGGGGCTCCGCGTGGCGGCGGCGGAGAACCTGGTCGCCAGGATACGTGAGTGCAAGACCCACCTTTCCACCGGCTTCCTCGGCACCCCCTATCTGCTTTTCGCCCTTCTGGACGCCGGCCATCTCGACGTGGCCTACGAGTTGTTGCTCAACGATGACTTCCCCTCCTGGCTCTACCCTGTCAAGCAGGGGGCGACCACCATTTGGGAACGTTGGGACGGCTGGCGTCACGACAAGGGGTTCCAGGACCCCGGCATGAACAGCTTCAACCATTACGCCTACGGGGCGGTCGGCGACTGGCTCTACCGCGTCGTGGCGGGGCTGGACGCGGCGGCGCCTGGTTACAAGCAAGTCGAGCTGCGGCCCTGTCCCGGCGGCGGGATAACCCATGCCGCGGCCAAGTATCGTTCCATGTACGGGGAGATCGTCAGCTCTTGGAGGATCGAGGACGGCAAGTTTGTCTGGGACATCGTGTTGCCTCCCGGGACGACCGGCGTCGCCCACGTGCCCGCCAAGAGCGCCGCGGCGGTGACTGGTGGCGGGAACTTGTTGCGGCGCGGGGACGGCCGCGCCGTCTTCGCGTTGGAGTCCGGCGAACACCAGTTCGTGACGGAGGCGCCATGAACACGCGGAGACAAAACTGGCTTGAGAAGGCCGAGGCGTTGAAACCGCGGCTTCTGCGCCGTGACGTCGAACCTTCGCGTCTGGTCCGTCCGGAGCGCGACGGCGAGGCTTTCCAAGGCTGGCGCATGGTGAAGGCCGACGCGCCGACGGAGCTCGGGCGGGATTTCGATCTGGTTTACGATTTCGGGGAACACCTTGTCGGACAGTTGTCCTTCAAGGTCGAGGCGCTCGGCGTGGTCGACTGCCCCTGCCGGGTGAAAGTCCAGTTCGGGGAGGTCCCGGCGGAGGTGGCGGAAAGCTTCGACCCCTACACGGGGGGGCTCGGCCGCGGCTGGCTCCAGGACGAGGTGGTCGTCCGGGACGAGTTGCCTTGCGAGGTGAGTTTGCCCCGTCGCTACTCCTTCCGCTACGTCCGCTTGACGGGGGAGCGCAACGGCGGCTCTTACAAGACTCGGATAACCGGGCTCCGCTGCGCGGCCGTGACCTCCGCCGACGCCAGCGCCGTGGACCCCCTTCCACCCAGTGTTCCGGAGCTCTCGCGGCGGATCGACGCCATCAGTCTGGACACGTTGCGCGACTGTATGCAGGGGGTGTTCGAGGACGGCCCGAAGCGCGACCGGCGTCTTTGGTTAGGCGATTTCCGTCTTCAGGCGTTGGTCAACTACCGCTCCTTCAAGAACTACGCCCTCGCCAAGCGCTGCCTCTATCTCTTCGCCGCCCTGGCGGCCGAGGATGGCCGCGTGCCTAGCGACCTCTACGACAAACCCAGCCCCCACGCCGGGCGCTGCGACATCTTTGACTATGTGGCGATCTACCCGTCGACCTTGTTGGAATACGCCCAGGCCTCCGGCGACTGGGACTGCGCCGCGGAGCTCTGGCCGGTGGCGCGTCGACAGGCGGAGATCGTGGCCGCGGAGATCGGCCCCGACGGGCTGTTCATGAACCAGCGCCCCTGGTGGTGCTTCATCGACTGGAACGAGAAGCTCAACGACGCCAAGCTGACGCCGGAACAAGGGGTGGCCATCTTCGGGCTGAAACGGACCTTGGAGCTCGGACGCGCCCTGGGCAAGGATGCGGAAGTGGCCTGCTTTGAGCCGTTGGTGGAGCAAATGTCCCAGGCCGCGTTGGCGAACTGTTTCGACGCCAAACGCGGTGTTTTTGTGAGCGGCGCCGACCGCCAGGTGTCCTGGGCCTCGCAAGCCTGGATGACCATCGCCGGGGTGGTCTCCGGGGAGGCGGCGAAACTGGCGTTGCTGACGGCGATGGCGGACCAGGAGGCGGTTAGGCCTGCTGGCCCTTACCTTAACCATTACGTGGTGGAGGCGTTGTTCCTGGCGGGGTTGCCCGCCGAGGCCGAAGCGTTGCTGGAATCCTATTGGGGGGAAATGGCGCGGCTGGGGGCGGATTGCTTCTGGGAGGTTTTCGACCCCGAGGACCAGTTCCGTTCCCCCTATGGCAGCCATTTGGTAAACAGCTACTGCCACGCTTGGAGCTGTACCCCCTCGTATTTTCTGCGGGGGGGCGTTAGGCGCCGATGAGTTTTTGGAGTTTTGCGTGGAGATCTTTGATCTTGAACGGTTTGGCGAGGAACTCCCTGACGCCCCGTTGCTCGCGCAGCTCCTTCTCCAGCAACCTAGTGTAGCCGGAGGCGATCAGGACCTGGACGTCCGGTTTGACCGTTTGCATCGCGGCGAGCACCTCCATGCCGCTCATTTCTGGCATGTAGAGGTCGAGGACGACCAGCCGGATGTCGGCGTGCCGTTGCTGGAAGAACTCCACCGCCGCCTTGCCGGACGAGAAGAAGACTCCGTCGTAGCCGAGCAGGTCGAAGCAGTCCTTGATCATGCGGAGCATGATCGGCTCGTCGTCCACCACCATGACCAAACCTTGGGCGGCGGTCTCGGGGCGCGCCTCGGCGCAGGGGAAGAACAAGGAGACGTCCAGGAGCTTGCCGCCGCCGTCGTGGTGGCGGGCGAACCCGCCCAGCATCTCCAAAATGACGGTGCACAAGGCTGGCCCCAAGCCAGCGGTGAAAGCCCGGCTGGTCGAAACCTTGGCGAGGTTGGGGCAGGGGGTGTCCGGCCCTTCCAGGAGCGAGAGGTTTAGCCCGGCGTAGCGACGTTTGCTTTGCAGGTCCTTCAAGGAGAGGTCGGCAGGGGACGGCTTCTCGGGTTTGAGCAGCAAGCGGCGGGGTTCCCCCGAGGGCGGCGGGGCTTGGCACAGGAGGTTCACCAGCAAGTGGCGGAAAAGTTCGACGTCGACCTCCAGCGCGGGGAAATCGGGGGCGGACTCGCGCTCGACGGACAAGCCGCGGTGGCGCGCCAGAAGTTCAGGGACGATTTGGTCGAGGAGCGGATCCAAACCGCAGGGCTCGACCCGCGGCGTCCCGGACGAGGAGAAGGCCAAAAGTCTGGCGACGACGTCCGCGGCCCGGTCTCCAGCCTGTTCGACCAGCTCGGCGACCGGCATGACTCCGTCTCCCGCGACCGCCTTGGCCTTGAGCAGCGACATGTAACCGACGATGCCGCCGAGGATGTTGTTCAGGTCGTGCGCCGCCCCGCCGGCGATTTCGCGCAGCAAGCGCAGCGCTTGGAGCTCGGAGTCCTTCATGGGGTTCACCCGGAGATTTTTTTGATGCGCTCCTCAAGGCAGACCACCTCGGTGATGCGCATGCCGAAGTTCTCGTTGACGACCACAACGTCGCCCTTGCCGATCAGGACGCCGTTGACCATCAGGTCGATCGACTCGCCGGCCATGCGTTCGAGCTCCACCACCGAGCCCGGCCCGAGGCCGAGGAGATCCTTGATGGAAATGGTGGTGCTGCCCAGTTCGGCGGTGACCTCCACCGGGATCTCGTAGATCATCTCGAGGTTTTTCTTGGCCTGCGCCGCGGCCTGTTTGTCCGGCGTCGGGGTGGGTTTCACCTCCCCGAACTCCACGGCCGCGATGTCTTTGCTTTTCTCTTCCTTGCTCATTTCGATGGCCCTTCAACGTGTTTTCAGCCCAGCGCGTTGTCGTCGTCGCCGTGGTACTGGTTGATTTTGAGACACAGGGAATCCCCGTGCTGTCCCGGGAAGCCTTTGAACAACGGCTCGGACATGATGGAGAAGACCAGGGGGGAGCCCACCTTTTTGTCCAGGACGATGACGTCGCCGGGGCAAAGATCGACGAGCTCCCGGCCCAGCAGGCTGGATTTGCCCAGCACTACCTTTCCGTGCATCGGGACGTTCATGAGGGTGCTGAGGAGGCGTTTGCGTATCTCGTTGACGTCCTTGGCCTTGCCGTAGTAGTTGTCCATCTGCCCGCCCTTGCTGGAGATTTTCTCCAGCAGCGCGAGGATCATGGGCACGGGGTAGCAGATGTTGATGATGCCGTTGGTCTCGGCTCCCAGTTTGACCTCGAAGGCCAGCACGACCATGGGGGCGTCGGCAGGGGCGGCCTGGAGGTACTCGGGATTGGACTCGTAACGGAGAAGCTTGAACTTGAGGTTCTCCACGAAGTCTTTCCAGGAGTCTTGCAGGTGGTTGGAGATTTTACGGATGATCGGCTCGATGATGGCCACCTCCAGCTCGGTGGGCTGACGGATGGAGGTCTCGATGCCGCCGCTGCCGCCCAGGCGCAGGTCCACCAAGCCGAAGACCAACGCCAAGTTGATCTCGATGGCGATGGAGCCAGGCAAAGGCTCGGCGGAGTACAACGCGAGGTGGGAGATGGTCGGCAAGGAGCCGATGAACTCGCTGTACTGCTGCTGTTCCGTGGACACCATGCGGAACTCGGTGGAGATGCGCATCAGCAGCGACAAACTGGTCTGGGCCTCGCGGACGAAGACCTCGTGGAGGTTGGTGAACTCGCGGAGCTGATCCTTGGTGATCAGGTTGGGGCGGCGGAAATTGTAGTCGGTTATCGCCGGCCCGTCGGTTCCGGCGATGGAACCGTCCTCTTTGAGCTCGCCCCGCTCGGCGGCGCCCAGCAGCGCGTCGATCTCTTCCTGAGAGAGTATGTTCGCCATGTGCTAAGCCCCCGGAACCGTCATTGGATGATGAACTTGGTGAAATAGATGTTGGTGACCATGCCGTCGGACTGGAACTTGCCCAGGTACTCGTTGAGCTTGTCCTTGATCTCCTTGGCCAGTTTGTCCTTCGCCTCGGGCGAGACCAGCCCCTCGAGCGTCTTGCTGCTGAGGATGGTGATCAGCATGCTCTTGATGATCCGCTGCTTGCCGTCCTTGTTCTCCACCGACTGCTCCTTGAAATAGTTGGCCAGCGTGTCGTTGTTGATCTCCGCCACGATGTCCACCTGCACCATGCGCGTGGCGTTGGTGTCGCCCACGTTGACCTCGGTGATCCCCAGGTCGATCTCGGAGTTGTGGTTCTCCGCGGCCTTGGCGAGGGTTTTCGTCGCCTGCTGGCTCAACATCTTCACGGCCATCACCGTGATCACGGGGGTCAAGACCATCACCAGGATGGACAGGATGATGAAGATCATGACGACGGACTTGCTTTTGTCCTTGACCGCGCCGTCCGCCGCGGTGACTTCGGCTTCTTTCTCCTCAGGCATCTTTGTTCCCTCCTTGATTTAGAGCCCTTGTCTCTCGCCCGCATGAGGCGTGCCATGTGCCCCCGGCCAGCTCGGAGCCCGCGTAAATATACACGCCCCGCCGGGTTTTCACAGCGGCTTGTCCCCGGCGGACGGGGTTTTCTTGAAGATGTAGAAAAAAATCGCCTGACGGTCGCTGGCGGCTTGTTTGCGTTCCGCGTCGTTGTGGCAGACGTAAGTGGGCTCGGGGTAGCCCACCGCCACGATGCGCTTGTCGGGGATGCGCCCGTTGACCTTCAAGAACTCCTTGATCCGCAGCGCCCGGTTCATGGCCAGGTCGCGGTCGCGGTCCAACTCGCCGCTGTCCCCGGCGTAGCACTTGATGGTGATCTGATTCTTGAAGAGCAACAGCCACAAGCCCATCCGCTCCAGGAAGGAGGCCAGCTCCGGGGTGATTTCCGAGCTGTCTTTCGGGAATTTCTCCGGGATCACCATTTTCAGATACTTGCCGCTGTCGGCGTCGGCGTATTGGACGTCCGTCATGCCGGAGCCGCCCTTGCCTACCATCGTGTCCTTGTTCATCCCCTCGTCGCCGACGTTCTGGTCGCCCGGGGCTTTCGCCGCCCCCTTGGAGAGGAAGGTGAAACGCATGATCCCGTAGCCGCCTTTCCAGCCGAAGGCGTTCTGCACTTGCCCGATGCCGGACTTGAAGCCAGCCTCCTGCACGGTGGACATGGAGTTTAGCAAAATGAAAAACGCCAGCAGCAGGATCATCAGGCTACTGTAAAGCCCCATGTAGGCCGGGGCGAGCTCCTCTTTGCGTTTCTTCCCCATTGGCTCAATCGTCCTTGATGACTTCGTTGAGGTCCACTTCGCTCACGCCCAGGCGTTCGACCAGCACCATCCGCAAATAGTCCGGAAGGTCGCCGGCGATGGCGTCGATGGAATAGCCGAGCCGGGTCGGGCTGACTTTGTATTTCCCCATGAGGAAGTCCCCGACCGCTTTGTCGCGCTTCCGCGCCAGCAACGCCAACGGGGAACGGAACACCTCGCCGCCGCTCGTCTGGTCGGCGTGGTAGCAGTAGGTGACCCGCAGCTCGTTGCCGATCGACTTGGCGATGTTGGCGAACCCCTGCAGTAGATACGGCGCCTCGGCGGTGAGGGACGCCCCGTCCGGCTGGAACAGCTTGTCGGCCGAGACCGTCACCGCGATCCCCTCGTCCAGTTTCTCGGCGGTGACGAAGTTCTGGAAGCCCAGCTTGGCGATCTGCTGCTTGTACTCGTTGAACTTGTTGTGCACCAGCTCGGAGCGCAGGTTCACCGGAGTCACCGCCTCCTTCGCCACCCTGGTCATCTCCGCTTTGCTGGCGAGCATTTTCCCTGTCTCCGTGGGGTCTTTGGTCTCTGGCAGCATCTTGATGTCCTTGTATTGTTTGATGATGGGGTTGCGCGCCCCGAGCGCCCCCTGGATGCCGCCCACGATGTCGAGCAGCTTGCTGACGTTCAAGGACGAGAAGGTCATTAGCAGCACGAAGAATGTCAACAACAGCGACATGATGTCGCCGAAAGTGAGCAGCCAGAACGGGCATCCCTCGGGTTTTTTCTCCTTCGGCACGGGAAGCCTCCGTTTTTGGGGCTCAGGCTATTTGCCCGCCTCGGTTAGTTTGGCGCGCTCGGCCGGGGCGAGGTAGACCATGAGCTTCTCGCCCACGATCCTGGGGCTGTCGCCCGCCTGGATCGACATGATGCCCGCCAACAGCATCCGTTTGAGCTGCAATTCCTCGTCGGAGCGTTGCTCCAGCTTGCCTTTGATCGGGATGCAGAACAAATTGGCGATGACCGCCCCGTAGAAGGTGGTGATCAAGGCCACCGCCATGCCCGAGCCGATGGAACTGGGGTCGGACATGTTCTTGAGCATTTGCACTAGACCTACCAGCGTTCCGATCATCCCGAAGGCCGGGGCGTAGTTGCCCAGCCCGCCCCAGATGGCCTGGCCGACGGAGTGCCGCGACTCCATGTTCTCTATCTCCTGCTGCAAGATCGCCGCCACCGCGTCGGGGGCGTTGCCGTCGACCATCATTTGCAGGCCGCGGCGCAGGAACTCGTCGCTGATGTCCGGCAAGCGTTCCTCCAAGGCCAGCACCCCGTCGCGCCGGGCGATGGTGGCGAGCTCCACGATGGTCTTATGCCAAGGAGCGACATCCAGTTTGCCCGCTTGCAACACCTTCCGCGTCACCCCGAACACCGCCTTGACCTTGGAAAGCGGGAAGGTGATCAGCAACGCGGCGGTCGAGCCGCCGAACACGATCGCCACGGAAGGGATGTCGATGAAATCCCCCAGGCTGCCGCCCAGGAGGATGGAGCCCGCGATCAACGAAACTCCCGCGATCACGCCAACCAATGTCGCTAAATCCATGTCGCCCGCCTATTTGAATGAGCTTTTGTTGTTCATGTGTTGTATCACCTCAATTCCCCCTGCGTCATCAATGGAATAAGCGGCCTTCTTGTCCTCCACCACGGGGAAGTGGCAGAGCGTCCCGCCGATCCGGCGGCGGAACTCGACGATACGGTCGATCAACTCTTGGGGGGAGTCGCGCAGGATGATGTGGTGTCCGTTCAACAATACCACCAACGTGTCGGGCACCAGCTCGATCCGCTCGATCATGTCGCAGTTGAGATATTTCTCCGTCCCAGCGATATCCGTGACTTTTATCATCCGCCCCACCTCTGTTGTCCGCTCTGGCCGCGACCGAGTTCCAGCGTAACCATATCCCGTCTGACGGTCATAGTCAAACGGCGCGAACCAAGATTCCCGCGCCGCGGCCCCAAAACACAAGGGGGCCCGGGCTTGTCGCCAAGCCCGGGCCTTAGGGTAGGAAACGGTCTTTTCATGGCCTTCCCGCCGCCCGGCGCGGGAGGGGAAGGGAGCCCGGGCTTGTCGCCAAGCCCGGGCTATACTAGGGTAGGAAACGGTCTTCTAGCTTACTGCTTGAGCTGCATCACGGTCTGCAACATCTGGTCCGCGGTGGTGATGGTCTTCGAGTTGGCTTGGTAGGCCCTCTGGGTGATGATCATGTTGGTGAACTCCGTCACCAGGTCGACGTTCGAGCCCTCGAGCATCCCCTGCTGGGTCTTGCCGCAGCCGTTGAGGTTCGGCAGCGAGGCGCGGGCGTCGCCGTCCTCGTTATTCAACGCCGAGGTCTTGTCGGTGAGGTTGTAGATGCCGCCGGCGTTTTCCTGCAGCGAGTCGGGGTTGTTGAAGCGCTGCACTGCCACGACGGCGGTCAGCGGCGGGTTGGCTATCGGGTCGGTGGGCGCCGTGCCGCCCGCCTGCAAGACAATCCGGTAGTCCCCCGCCTCCGGATTTTCAGGCGTGGTGGGGGTGCATTCGACCTTGCCCTCCGCGGAGATGCTGAAGGACGTCGGGGATGGGACTTCCCCGTCGGTGGTGGTGTTCCAGGCCCGCCATGTATAGGTGGCGGGAACGGTCGCAGGGACGACCTCGATGCATTTTTGGGCGGTGAACACGATCGGAGCCTGATCCTCCGTGAGTACGCCGTCAGTCCCGATGTTCGTCACGCCCGTGCTGTTCTCGTTGATGCCGCAAAGAACCACGCCGTTGGGGCGCATGAGCACGTAGCCCTCGCCGCCGTTTAGTTGACTGGGGGCGGCGGTCAAGGCGAAGTCGCCGGCGCGGGAGTAGAGTATCTCGTCCTGGTCGGGGTATTTTACCGCCAGGAAGCCTTCGCCCTCGATGGCGAGGTTGCCGGGGCTGGAGGTCTCCTCCAACGAGCCGGAGCTCCAGTCCGACGTGGTACCGGCGACTTTCACGCCGTTGCCGTACTGGATGGACACGCCGTTGACCGACTGTCCGGCGTTGGTGACGAAGAGTTCCTCGAACTGAGTCGCCTTGGCCTTGTAGGAGCAGGTCTGCGAGTTGGCGATGTTGTTGCCGATGACCGCCATCTTGTCTCCCTGCGCGAGCATGCCGAGAACTCCGAGATTGAAAGCGCTAATGGACATTTTCTTACCTCCGTTTATTACCCTTTTTACCGTTCCCTATCGAATCGTCGCAACTCTTATTCCTCAGCCACCGGCGCCTCGCTGATGGACGTGACATCGCCCAGTTCCACCGACGTGCCATCCACCTCCAGATAGAACACGCCGCTTTCCATTGACACCTTGTCCACGATGCCGGTGACCGACGCTTTGTCCGCGTTGGTGTAGGTGACCTGTTTGCCCACCATGCCCAAGGCGGTGGACATGCTCTGCAAGCCGGCGTTGATCGTGAACTGGTCGTTGAGGTTGTTGATCGACTCCATGGTCGCCAACTGCGCCATCTGGGCGATCGTCTGCGAGTTGTCCATGGGCTCCAAGGGATCCTGGTTCTGCATCTGGGTGATCAGCAGCTTCAGGAACGCGTCCTTGCTGAGCAGCTCGGCGTCGCCGTCGTTGACCGTGGTGGTCGCGGCGTTTGAACTCGCGCTCGAAACCGATGAAATTGGGCTGCTCATCTTGGAACCTCCATTATAAACTCATTCTTGTTGATATTATCACGCATTCTCTATGCCAACCCCGCCCCGAGCCTGGGGCTCAGCGGGAGGTGGCATATTCCGCCATCAAGGCGGAAAAGTTTTCCGGCTCCTTCCGGGACAATCCCGACAAGTCGAAGTCCTCGCGGCCGGCCAGCCGGACGTTGTTGATGTCCTCGTTGCCGGATTGCTGCTGCTGCCGTTCCCGCTGCCCGTCGCCGCCGGAGCTGATGTCCACCGACACGTCTTTGAAGCCGAAGCGCCGCGCCTCCGCCTCCAGGTCGTCCCGGCTATTGGCGAACTGCTCTTTGCTGCTCTCGTCCTGGACCTCCACCCGGATCGACAGGGTGTTGGCCTTCTCCTCCACCGTCAGGACCACCGTGCCGGCGTCCTCGGTGTTAATGTTCATGGTGACTTTGCTGCTGTCCCAGGGGTAGGCCTTCAACAGCCCTTGCAGCCGCGACGCCACCTCGACCATCGCCGTGGGGGCGGTGGCGGCGCCGCCGCCCAGAGAGGACGGCGGCTGCGTCTCGCTCTGGCGCAGCGCCTCGGCCTTGGAGTCCATCCGGGCGGACATCCTGGAGAAATCGCTTTGGAGCGTCTGCTTGGACGAGGCGTCCAGCAGCCCGGCGTCCGCGGCCTTGCCGTTGGAACTGGCGGCGAGCGTGTCGAGCTTCCCCCAGGTGGTCCGGTCGACTTCAGGTTCGAGGGAGCGCAGCAACTCCAGTTCGGGTTTGGCCGCGGCCTTCTCGGAGCTGAGGCTGTTGCTCTCCAGCTTGTAGGAGACGCGGAACGGGTTGCTGGTGGCGGAGCCTAGCGACACTTTGCCCGCGCTCTTGTCCATCACCGCAGCGTATTGCTTCAAGCTCTCGAGGTTGGAGTTCAAGCGCTCCGCGGAACGGGTGGAGGGGTTTTTTTCAGGCTCAACTTCCTTGCGGTTGTCCGCCGCGGCCACGGGGACGCGCGTCAGCTCCACCGCCCGCCGCGCCCGTTCGGCGAACACGGGGGACTTGCCATCCACCGCCGCGTTGGCGTCAGTTTGGCGGGACGATCCCAGTATGTCGTCTCTTGTCCGCTCCGTCGTCGTCTCCTTGGCTTCCGTCTTGGGCGTCTCGGCCTGGAGCGTCTGGGCTGTCAGCCGCGGGGAGGGGGTGTCGGCTCCTTGCGCCGCGGTCTCGGCTTTGGCCGACGCCGCGCGGGGGGCTTTGTCCGCCATGGTCTCGGCGGCGACGGCGGGAGTCCACTCCTTTGTTTCGGCGCGAGTCTCGGACTTCAACGTCGAAGCGGGCTCGCCACGGGTTTGTTTGATTGCGGACGCCACGGTTTCGGTGGCCTTGGGCTGGACCAGCTTCTCTGCAACTGTGTCCGGCTCCGTGGTCACCGTCTTGGCGGCGACTCGGTGGTCGTCGGCCATCGTCTCCACCGTTTTCTCCTGCGTCGTCGAGTTGCCGGAGGAAGGCGAGTCTGTCGTTTTCGCGGCCTTAGTCGTGGTGGAAGTCTTTGTCGAGGCGCTTGCCAGGCTGGAGGGGGAGGGGGAGGGCTGTTTTCCGGCAGGAAGTTCGGCGGCCAGTTCGGTGGCTTTTTCCAAGTTTGTCGCGCTGGAGGTGGTCTCCGCGGTGGCTTTGGCTTCGGTGGCCTTGGTCGTCGTCGTGGCGCGCTCGGCCACGCTCGCCACCTTGGAGGTATTGGCCTCGGTGGCCTTGGTCGTCGTCGTGGCGCGTTCGTTCACGCTTTCCACCTTGGAGGTGTTCGCCTCGGTGGCCTTGGTCGTCGTCGTGGCGCGTTCGTTCACGCTTTCCACCTTGGAGGTGTTCGCCTCGGTGGCCTTGGTCGTCGTCGTGGCGCGCTCGGCCACGCTCGCCACCTTGGAGGTGTTCGCCTCGGTGGCCTTGGTTGTCGTCGCGGCGCGTTCGTTCACGTTTTCCACCTTGGAGGTGTTGGCCTCGGTGGCCTTGGTTGTCGTCGTGGCGCGCTCGGCCACGCTCGCCACCTTGGAGGTGTTGGCCTCGGTGGCCTTGGTTGTCGTCGCGTCGCGTTCGTTCACGCTCGCCACC
>Ga0209467_1001536_pt1 | contig 19605 bp, 20 predicted proteins | sample Higcelwee11metaG_FD_187175 | JGI IMG/M metagenome (GOLD analysis project Ga0209467, IMG submission 187175) | Freshwater pond sediment microbial communities from the University of Edinburgh, under environmental carbon perturbations - High... | ecosystem: Environmental > Aquatic > Freshwater >...
TAAATCTAGAATTAACGATAGTATTTTGTCTTTACTCTCATTAATCTCATCATATTGATTTTTTAATAACTCATAACGCTCATTAACTGATTCATATTCCTGTGGAGCTGTCATATTAATGTTACCTAATGAATCTATATCTGATCTTAAACGATTTACTTCTTCTAGTGCATTCTCTACACCCTCGACTTTTGCAATCGTCAAACTAAATTCATAGGTCATTTGATAATCATGACTTAATCGATTCATTAAGTTTTCAATGTTTGTACTCTGTCTTGTGACTTGAATATCAATATCACGCTTAACGATCTGAAGTGCATTTAATTCACGACGTTGTTGACGTATTTGTATTTCTCGTCTTTCAGTTTCTTGAGCGTTTTTTAAACGTAATTCGCGTTTACTCTTTAACTGACCAGTATATTCATCTCTTTTAAAATAAGCTTTATTGAGAAGATCTATTAAATCTTCCTCAAAACTCTGTGATTCATGTTGTAGATTTGGCGCAATTTGATCCAAATCATCTTTAAGTCGTTCATACTTAGCACGTTTCGCATCGAGTACAGGTTCAAGTTGTGCAGCCGCAATTCGTTTCTCTAATAAATCACTCTCTAAATCTGTTTTCTTACTATTTAAATCAAACAATCCATCTTGATTAAGTTTAAGTTCATTTTGATATTCTTCTATTTTAAGCTTTAGTTCATTAATCTCTTTTGTTATAGATAAAGGTGAATGGTTGTCTTTTTGACGACCACCGGTCATAGAACCACCTCTATGTATTACATCACCTTCTAAACTAACAATTTTATATTGATAATTTAGTAACTTCGCAAGATTGTTACCATTTTCTAAAGTATCACAAACAATTACATTTGATAATAATGAGCTTCTTACAATATCAAACTTCTGATCACAACTCACAAATTCATTGGCTGTTCCTAAATAACCATTTGTATTTTCACAAACAATTTGATGTTCACGATTAATAAAACGATGAAATAATACCGTCATGGGTAAGAATGTTGCTCGTCCTGATTCATTACGTTTTAGAAAGTTAATCGCATTACGCGCTGATTCTTCATCTTTTGTGACAATATGATAAAGTGCACCACCTAACGCTACCCCAATTGCTTCTTCATATCCAACTTGTGGTGTTAATAATTTTGAAATAACGCCAAAAACACCCATAAGACTTTGCTGAGCACTCATAATCGCTTGAACACCCATTTGATTCATATAAGGTCTTGATTCTAGATTCTTCGCAACTTCTAATCGATTAGAAGCTCGATTTAATTTACTACCAGATTCATCACATTTCGTATTTTGATCGATTAATTTTCGATTAATTTCTATAGTTCTAGATGTAAGATTTTGAATATCTAAGGTTAATTGATTTAATCGTTGTTCACGATCTTCGTATTCACGTTTAGCTTCTTCTAGTAATGATAATAATTGGTTTGTCTTCTCTTCCTGATTACCTATCTCTAATGTATATTTTCGTTTCTCATCAATTTCAATTTTACGTGTTTCTAACGTTTGTATCTCATTCACTATCTTGATTAAATCTTCTTGTAAAGTGTGAATTTGTAAATCAAGTTGATGCAAATCTGATTTCGCAAGCATATTATTGTTTTCATGCACTTGAATTGACGCTTCTAGCAAAGCTTCCTTCGCTTGTAAGTCATTTAACTCATTTTGTGCATTCTCAACTTCAAATTTTAAACTAGTAATCTGATCACTTAAAACAGCTATTTCTATTTGTTCAAGTCGTTCTTTTTTCTCTTGATAAATCTTTGCCTTTTGAGCTGCTTTTTTTAGAGGATATACTTGTTTTTGTAACTCTAAATAGATATCATTAATTCTCTCTAGATTAACTTGTGTTTTTTCGAGTTTACTAACTGCTTCATCTTTACGTTTACGATACTTTGCGACACCTGCTGCTTCTTCGAAAATACCTCTACGATCAATTGGTTTAGCTTCTGAGAAACTCGTAATGGTACCTTGTGAAATTAAACTTAGTGAATCTCTTCCAATACCACTATCCATAGTCAAACCTAAAATATCCTTTAAACGACAAGGTGTTTTATTGATTAAATACTCAGCTTCAGAATTTTGACGATGTAAACGTCGAGTAATCTCAACCTCATCAAAAGCTAAATCAAATGAACGATCACTATTGTCAAAAACAAGTGTTACTTCCGCAAAATTAACACTTCTTCTTAGTTCGCTTCCAGTAAAAATAACATCTGTCATTGCAGAGCCACGTAATGATTTTACAGACTGTTCCCCTAATACCCAACGAATCGCATCTACAATATTACTTTTTCCACAACCATTCGGTCCAACAACACCTGTGACTGAATGATCGAAAATTATATTGACTCTATCTGCGAAGGATTTAAACCCTTGTATTTCAATACGTTTTAAAAACATGGAAATCCTCCATTCCTCAATTTATTATACTTAAGTTTATCTGTAATTAATAGAGTAATAAAAAAAATACTAAGCAAATCTTAGTATTTTATTACCCTAATATTGATTTAAGAACTACTTCACTATCAAGCTTTGGATCGACCTTTCTAAACACATTCGCAATCTTACCTTCTGGATTAATAACAAATGTAGTTCTCTCTACTCCCATTGTAATTTTCCCATACATATTTTTTTCTTTCCATACATCATAAGCTTGAATTACTTCTTTAGTCTCATCACTTAATAATTCGAAATTTAAATCAAAATCACTTTCAAATTTTACATGTGAATTTAAATCATCCTTACTTATGCCAAAAACTTTTATATTATTCTTAGTATATGTAGGCATTGCGTCTCTATAGGTACAAGCTTGAGTTGTGCAACCAGGTGTATTATCCTTTGGGTAAAAATAAAGCACTACAAATTGACCCCTAAAATCACTTAATTCTCTAAATTCACCTTTTTGATTCTTTAATTTAAAATTCGGTGCAGTATCATTAATGTTTAACATATTTAGTCTCCTTAAATTAATCTTAACGATTTATACTTTATTGTCCAATCATTTGACCTTAAGCACAATAGCTTCATATGGTCTAAAAACAAGTTTCTCACTGAGTTTTATAGGGCTTATATTATTCAAAACAATTTTAGAATTTAAATATCTAGAATCTAACTTAAAACTAATATACTTATTAGAAAGATTAATAAATATAGCATACTCACTTATTTCATTAAATCTACGATAAGCAATTAACTCAGAGTGTTGAGGATGAATAGCTTCAATATTACCAAACGCAAAACAATCATCACTTTGATATAAACTAATGCATAATTTTGTATAGTTTAGAATCGAATTATCAGCATTAATCTGATTCTCAACATTTATTTCTTTATAATTCGGATTAACAACCATCCAAGGTTTTATGTCTGAGAATCCTCCATAATCTTTATCACTCCATTGCATCGGAGTACGAGCTTGATCTCTAGTCATTTTTTGAACGACTCTTCTTGAAATAGATTTAGGTAAATGCATCATTGATTGTAAAACAACATAGTCATTGATGGCTTCGAAATCTTTCCAATCTTCCATTTCTATTATCATATTTGTCATACCAATTTCTTCGCCTTGGTAAATAAATGGTGTTCCACGACTTGTGAAAATAAGGGTCTGTAAAGCCTTTGCGCTTTCTCTATGATATTTTCTATCATCACCAAAACGAGAAACAGCCCGTCCATTATCATGATTAGACAAAAAATTGCCTAAATAGAAATCACTTTTAACTGATTCATTCTGCCATTTGAAGAATATTTCTTTAAATTCTTTAATCGTCCAACGATAAAGTTTTCTAAAATCATACTTTCCAAGTGGGCCACAACCTATTAGAACAGTGTCAAAATGAAACATTAAATCAAGTTCATTACTTTGAGATCCACTATATCGTTTCGCTTGATCAGGATTAATTAATAAACCTTCTCCAATGAATAAACCAGGATAATCCTTAAGAACATTTTCATACATCTCTTGAATGTATTTATGCGATAGTTCTCTTGAAACGATAAAGTCATCCGCAAATTGATAACCCTTTTTATGTGGATTTTTATCAGGTAATCCTTCTTTTTTACTTATTATATTTATAACATCCATTCTAAATCCAGCTATCCCTTTATCAAGCCAAAAACGCAGAATATTTTCAACTTCTTTTCTAACATTAGGATTCTCCCAATTTAAATCAGTTTGTTCAGGTGTAAATAGACTTAAATAGTACATATTATCTTCATTCTTAAGCTTAGTCCATGCGGACCCACCAAACAAACTTATCCAATTATTAGGTTCTTTGTTATTCTTGCCTTGTCTAAAATAGTAATAATCACGATACTTTGATTGTTTATCATTAAGTGCATCTTGAAACCAAGGATGTTTATCAGAAGTATGATTAAAGACTAAATCCATAATAATAGAAATGTCTCTATCATTAGCTTCTTTTATAAGTCTATCCATATCCTGCATCGTCCCAAATTCAGGCTGTATGTTATAATAATCTTGTACATCGTATCCATAGTCTTTGTTCGGTGATACAAATACAGGTGATAACCATATCTGATTTATTCCAAGCAATTTTAAGTAATCTAGTTTATTAATTATTCCTTGTATATCCCCTATTCCATCATTATTAGAGTCATTAAAAGAACGTGGCCAAATTTGATATATGACTGAATGAATTGATGATTTTTTCATAAATATTCCTCTAAATTAATTTTAACATGAAATAGAAAGTGTAAATCAATGAAGTATCAAGAACTAAAGAAACAATTTCCAGGTATAAATCAAATCGTTGCGGTTAGTAAAACATTTAATTGTGACGCGATTCAAGAAGTATACAATAATGGTTTTAGCCATTTCGGTGAAAATAAAGTTCAAGAATTAATCGCAAAGAAAGATTGTAATAAAAATATTATCTGGCATTTTATTGGACATCTACAATCGAATAAAGTAAAAGAAGTAGTTAAAATCGCATCATGGATTGATTCAGTCGATTCTTTAAAGCTCTTGGATTTAGTTAATAAAGAATGTATAAAAATCGACAAGATTATGAATGTATTAATTCAAGTTAAAATGACAGATGAATTGAGTAAATCAGGAATCAATCCAGACCAATTAGAATCATTAGTTTTATACGCAAGAAATTTATCAAATATTAAATGTCATGGAATAATGATTATTGGACCAAATACTGATAACTTAAACATAATCAGAGATGTGTTTAAGGAATCTAGAATTCTACTTAATGAGATACAAAAAAAATACCCAGATATTTGTGAATTATCAATGGGTATGTCTAGTGATTATAAAATAGCTTATGAAGAAGGTTCAACGATGTTTCGAATTGGTTCAGCCCTTTTCGGAAATAGAAGATAAATTCTTCTTTTTTATTCGCTTAACCAAAAAGTAGAGTTTATTTCCTATATAAACACCAAAACTAGCCGTTATTATTGACACGATAAGACTAAGCTTTATATTGAATGTAAATATAGAAGAAACAATCGTTCTAAATAAGGATCCAATAGGATAATGAATATATAGAAAATACCTGAATAGCGATAAATCATTATTTGATAAATAGAAAATAATAAGATAACTAATTAATAGTATCGTAAATAGTATTAATGATTTATGTGGATACTGCGCACTTTTTTTATAATATGAATTAAATATATAGGTAATTATCATATAGATAATAATTATTAGAATATTCTGATAAATAAAAGCTTCTAAATAATTACCAAATAGATTATAAAAATCAAGATTAAGAACAATTGTAAAAAAAGCAAATAAAAGAATAGAGAATATTTGTAAGAGTAATATATATAAAGTAGATTGTATAATCTTTAGCATTTTCTTAGATCTTGGATCATAGTACTTAAACGACTTAAACCTTCATACAAATCAAATTCTTTTACAGCATATGATATACGAATATAACTATCCGTAAATTCACTAAAATAGACACCAGGTACAAGTGCAACTCTATAATCATGTAAAGCTTTTAAACAAAATTCTTCACTTTTCAAACCAAACTCTTTAATACTAATGAATAGGTAAAATGCCCCTTCTGGATTAACATACTCAATATTTGATTGATCGAGTATTTCTTTACATTTTTTTAGACGATTAAAGTAAACTCGTTTAATTTCACTGGTATCTTGATTAAGTGCTTCGATTGCTGCTATCTGAATAAAACTTGTAATCCCTGTAACAAGATAACTATGAATCGCATTAATATGAGACGCAATCGGTTGATCAGCCATTAGGTATCCAATTCTCCATCCTGTCATTGCGTAGGGTTTTGAATAACTCTGTGCAACTATCAGTAAATGTCTAATACTAGGGTCATCACTTAATTTCTCAAATGTATCTGTATAAACGAGTTGATGATACACATCATCACTTAAAATGAATATATCATTCTTTTTAGCTACATTCTTTACCGCATCTAAACTTGATTTATTTAATACAACCCCTGTTGGATTATTAGGCGAAGTAATAACAATTAATTTCGTATGTTCATTAACACAAGCATTTAGCATTTCTTCATCAATTTGGAAGTTTGACTGTGTAGTATCTAGAGGTATTAATTTAGCTTTACAGTATTCAATCATAGGTAGGTATGTGACGTACATTGGGGCAGGAATTATAACTTCATCCCCTTCATTTAATAAAGCTAAAAAAGTTGAAGCTAATCCTTCAGTAGATCCATTCGTTACTATAACTTCTTCTGCACTATAATTCATTTTATTATTATTATTCTCAAAACTTGAGATTGCTTGTCTTAATTGAATCATTCCTTGACCTGAAGGATAATGAGTAAAATTTTCATCAAGAGCTTTCTTAGCCGCATTTTTTATATTTAGTTCCGTATCGAACTCTGGTTCGCCAATAGTAAGTGATACAACACCTTCCATCTTAGCGGCAGCTTCAGAAAACTTACGTATTCCACTTTTCTTAAACTTAAGTACTTGATGATTAACACGATTTAACATATATTTCTCCTCATTATTGCTTATTATGGCATAGCCTAAATAGACTGTCAAAACTAAATATTTTTAATATTCATAAATGTTAGAATTAAAGCGATTATACCCGTAAAAACAGCTAAAGTACTAAACGTTGTACTTAGATTTGTAAGTTCAGCAATGTATCCAAATAATGGGAATATGACGATCATCACAACACTGAAAAACATACTGTTAACAGAAAGTAGGGTTGCTCTTTGATGACTTTGTATTGATTCATTTATTATATGCATCAATGTAACATATAATAGTGAATCTAAAAATCCTAATAGAAATAATGCATAGAACCCAAAATTAGGATGAATGATAACCCACAAACACAATGATATGACAATGCCGATTCCCTTAACCCATAAAGTACGATTCTTCTTGATTAATTTACTAACGGTTAATCCACCTATAATGGATCCTGAACTTTGTATCATAAACCAAAAAGATATAAGTGTTAAAGAAACACCATTATTGAGCCAATAAATACTAATATAGTAATGTGCTGTAATTAATGAAGTTAATAAGATTGATCCGAAAATCATTAATACAATTAATTTAGGTTGTTTTATAATCTCTTTATAACTTAGAATTAAATGATTTTTAAAACTTGGTCTTTCCTCTTTAGTTCGTTGTTTAGGTTCAACTAAAGTACTACCTATCATAAATGATATTAAAAACACAAGAATCGCAGCTAAAATTGCTAAAGTATAACTTCTCTCCGCAATAAGACCGCCAATGAAAATACCAATTAGTGATGAAACTTGCAGAACTACTTCACGATTACCTTGAATATGAGTAAATGAATCAACCGCATTATTATCAACAAGTGTATCATAAACAAATGCAGTATCTGCACCAGATTCTAAGTTGTATGATAAAGCAGCTAAGAACATCGCAACGGCTGCTAAAACAAAAGAATTCACAAATATAAGAGTCGTTAAATAAATAATTTTAGCGATAACTCCTAACAAACGACTTACTTTTCGCCCATATAAATCCGCAATTGCCCCTGTTGGAATTTCCATAACCAGCGAACTCATATGAAAAATACTCTCGGCAAGACCGATTTCCACTAATGTTAAACCTTTATATGCGAAATATGTCATCCAAATTATCTGAGTAAAATTCAAACTTGTGAAAAACTCAAACAGATAATTACGATTAATATTTTTTTTATAATTATTGACCGAAATCAAAACGATAATGTCCTGTTATACCCATCGTATAATAACCATATTCTAAACGATCTTCTTCACGTATTGGTTGATCATTGTTGTGAATCAAATAAGGTATATCATTCTCATTTCTAATATCTGAAACAATCCCAATATGTTCATCATCACCAAATACAACAATATCCCCTGCCTTCCATTCGCTAGTATCATAGATATCATTTGTAAGTACTTCCGCATTATTCTTAAAATAAACAGTTAAATTTTGAACTCTTCTAAAATCAATATTTGGATCACGATATTGAATATGTGAATAATTAGAACGATTAGTCTTAATATCTTCATCGACTAAATCTTTAAGTAAAACACCAGCTTCTTTGAAAGCACGCCATACTAAATCAGTACAGGTTCCTTCATTATCCGGAGGATAACCACCATCATAATATGCACTTATATAAGCAGGCATCGCAATCGCATCTTTACGCGCACCTTGTATCAATTTCTCGATTGTTGTTAACTCTCTAACTTCAATAACTGGTTCTTGAATAACCACTTCTTCAATTACTGGTCGATTTAGATAAGCCACAATCAAGTATATACCTACTATAAACACAAAGGTAAAAATCATCCATTGAATCTTTATCTTAAGTTTCCGTTTTTTCTTTGTATAAACCATGAAAATAGTATAACATCTTTCTTTTTAATTATTATGATTTATAATCTATAATTTGATATAATTCATATATATGAAAGGAAAATATTCATGAAAAAATATGCATGTTTAGCTTGTGATTATATCTATGATCCAGCTATTGGAGATCCTGATAGTGGAATAGCTCCAGGTACAGCCTTTGAGGATATTCCTGATGATTGGTATTGCCCACTTTGTGGAGTAGACAAAACCAGTTTTGCACCTATCGATTAATTAAGAAAGCGGAGAAATCCGCTTTTAACTTATACTATTTTCCTAATATAGACTCGGATATTTGTTTTGCTAAAATATCTAGCGCTTCTGTATTTTCTTCTCTTAAGGTTGACTTAATTAATAGAGGTTCTCCAATAATCTCGATATTTTTCATTTTTCCAATCAATGCTTGGATAGATTCTAGAGTTTGACCACCCCATGTTGAATTAATGACGATAGAAAATTTTCTATTCTGCAAATTAAGACTGACTAATTCGTGCAATAAATTATAGATCTTATAAAACATACTTGTGTTATAAGTAGGAGACGCAATCACAATATGACTATACTTCCATACTTCAGATACAAGATATGAAGGATCAAACTCTGATACATCATATACACGCATATCTCTTACACCAAATTGACCTAAACGCGTTGCTAATTTATCCGCAACACTTTCTGTATTGTTATACATTGTCGCATAAATAATTAAAGCACTATTAGTCTCTGGAATATACTTTGACCATTTATCATACTTATCTAGTATCAAAGCTAATTCTTCATTACGATACATTGGACCATGTAATGGACAAATCATATCAATCACTTCATCCGATAATTTCTTCATAATATTTTGAACAGGAATTCCAAATTTACCAATAATGTTTGAATAATAGCGTCTAGCTTCATCTAAATGATCTCTTCTATAATCCATCTCATCCGCAAAATACGTTCCATTATGAGCTCCAAAAGTGCCATAAGCATCAGAACTAAACAAGATATGATTTGTAAAATCCAGAGTCATCATAACTTCTGGCCAATGAACCATTGGTGCTGTATAAAAACGTAAACTTCGAGACCCTAAATCTAGAACTTCACCATCTTTGATAAGCATATAATTTGCGCTTGCATCAAAAGTATAAAATTGTTCAAAAAATTGAAATGTCTTCGCATTCCCAATAAATTTTACTTCAGGATAACGCTTAATAATGTTCTCAATATTACCGCAATGATCTGGTTCCATATGATTAACGACTAAATAATCTAATTTACGTCCATTCAGCACATGCTCGATGTTATCTACAAACAGCTGACTAATAGAAATATCAACGGTGTCCATTAAACAAGTTTTTTCATCCACTATTAGATATGAATTGTAAGCTATACCAAAACGCAATGGAAATAAATTCTCAAAGCGTTGTAATCGTCTCTCATTACCTCCAATCCAATGTAAACCTGGTGCTATTTCATGTGTATTAAACATTCTATTCTCCTTCTAACGTCTAGATTATACATCTAAATGTTTTAAATATCTTTTAAGATACTCTTATACTTAAGGATAATTTATATTCTTTTCATCCTTAAATTCTATGAGACGTTGAACATATGCCGCCATTAAATCATCCTCTAATGGAATCTTTGAATCTTTATAACCTAACTGTAAAAACAGTTGTTTTGTAAATAGTGGATTCATCACAAGGAATGGACCTAGACAATGTGTACCATAGAAATTTCGATCCTTAATCCCTTCATAATTATTTTCTTTATTAAACCCAATCCCTCTAGTCATTTTCATCCACATAGGTATTTCATTAATAGGATAAAGCATTGTAAATTGACTTTTGAACCCAACTAATTCAATAGAACTATCAGACGCTAAGACATAAGAATTAAATCGATGCATTAAATCTTGTTTACTATAAAACGAATAAATATCGAGTGCCTGTACTTTTGAACCATCATCTTCAATAATATAAGTACCGAATATTTCTAATGCATTACCTGTAATCAAGAAGAAACAATCATTCTGTATTAATTCAATTATTCGTTTGCGATAAGGTAATAACATATTGATAATAATCTTCTGAAATCGTTCTGTTGTAGGACCCATAAAGATTAAGTCAACTTTATGATTAACAAAGTATGGTACATTATTCATTTCAGTCTCAATAAATGTCGCATCCTTAAATGCCAATCTTAAATAATCAATATTTCCCTTTTCTCCATAAAGGGCAGATACATTAGGATAAAGTAGTTCAATTATCATACTTTTTCCCCTCTTTCTAGTCGATTTATTAAGCTTTGTCTTATAATCTTCGCTTCAGGTATGTTTTTAGTACCATTAAGTATAAAAACTGAATCTACTTTATCAAAATCAACACAATCAGCTGTATCTAATTCATTTAATGCATAAGAGTATTTATCTTCATCAATACCAGCCATTCTCACACGTATCTTTAAATCCAAAACACGTTGACCTCCACCAATAATCTGTTTGATAAAATCTTGATTTAAATACTCGAAATCAGTATCAAAATACCAAGCATTATTTTCACTTAAAGTATGATGCTCAGTATTTTCATTAATTAATATAACAGCTGTATTTAAATGATTTTGTTTGCGAATATAATCAAAAACTCGTGAAGTCGCAACAGGATTTTGGTCTTTAGTCATCATGATTACAATTTGTTTGTCATATATCTTAACAACGTCATACCTTGACTTTACAATCTCAAGTTTGTTTAGTTCATGTTGAATTTGATCAAGATTTAATCCAATACTATGTAGAAAACTAACACACGATAAAAGATTATAATGATCTGTTGTATTATCACCAATCGCTCTGAATCGGCCAATAGAATCTTTGAAATTCACAACTAATTCATTCGATTTAACATCTAAATGCGCGATAATATCTGCTTTAATTGATTTAAAGTCACATACTGGACAATGAACTTTCCCGATATGATGATATCGGTTAAAATCATATTCCAATACATTATTACACTTTGGACAATTTACTAAATCTTTAATACGGCTATCTTTAACTTCAACTTCATTCTCAATTGGCTCTAAACTAAAACTAATTCTTTTATTATCTTTGCATAAAAAAGAACTTAATGGATCATCCGCATTAACAATTAATTGTGTTTCTTTTGGAATTGTTTTTTCTAGAATATCACCAATAAAATCGACATGTGCATTTCTACGGTATGAGTCTCTAAATAAGTTCGTAATAATTAATGTATCTGGCTTGATATAAGGATATATTTTGGGAGAAATTCTCTCATCAACTTCTAAAACGACATAATCAACAATTGTTTTTGAACCAAAAATATTAGTTGCGTTAACCATTGTAGTGATGATGCCTTCTTGAATATTACTCCCCATCGCATTATTCGATATCTTATAGTTTGCTTTTATTAATACATCACTAATTAAATTAGTAACCGTTGTTTTACCATTAGTTCCTGTAATCGCAACTAATTTTTTAGGTTTTGGTATATATCTTAAAAAATTAGGACAAATACGTAAAGCGAGTCCTCCAGGAAAGTGTGTACCATTTCGACCTAATCTTCTTAGTGTAAAAATAGCAAGTTTAGCACTTATTAGCGCAATATAAAATCGTATAGGTTTCATTGTTTAATTATAGTCAATAATTAGATATTTAACAATTTAGAATTAGCGTAAGAAATACTTTTTCACTAAATCTGCAATTGGTTTTATAAATGGTAATTCATATTCTTGGTAATTCCAACCTCTTTGCGCCGCAACGACAATAAGAGCTAACTCAATAAGTGCGATAATCCAAAATATTAAGCTTAAAAATGGAAATAGAAAAATCACTATAGTTGCCAATATATTAAATAAAAATAGAGAAATAGCTTGTACTGCATGTTGTTTTACTAAAGCGCTATCCTTTTCCAAGAACAAAATAATAAAAGGAATAGAGAAAGAAAGAAATGATAAAGCTTCGAATAAGCTTAGTACGAATGCGCCAAACCATACAACTAAAACTACGATATTCGCATCTATTCCAAAAGACGACTTATGCGGTGTGTGTTTTACTCTTGTCATAATATTCTCCTTTATTTCACTATACATTTACTAAAGAGAAACTACAATATAAAAGCACTCATTAATTAATGGGTGCTAAGTTTTCTACGAATTCATAGAAATTTTCATACTCTCCTGAAAATGTAACGGAATCAGGAATAACTTCATTTTGCATAACATGATTCGTTATTAAATAGGTTTTTATTTTTAACTTTGAAACAATCATATCTTCATTAATATCATTCCCTACCATTAAGCATTCCTCTGCACTAAGATTCATATCATTTAAAACCTCTTCATAGAACTTCAATTGAGGTTTACAATAATGATTCTTTTCAAAAGAGGTTACATAATCAAAATCATCTCGATCACAACCTGTCCAAATTATACGTTTTTCAATCGCGATTTTAGGAAACATAGGATTTGTCGCAATAATGCATTTATAACCTTTTTCTTTTAATAGTTTTACAGCTTTCTGCATAAATATATTTGGAGTTACAGCTAAGCGAATTTGATCAAACTCATTTAGATAGAACTGATTAAAACGTTCTTGCATCCATGTTATATCATCATTCACAATCAATTGTAATGCTTCCATAAATGCTTCTTCATTTGTTTTACTACTTGTATCCATGACCATAGCTTTTGTAGCAGACCAAATAATTCTTATAAACTCTTTTGGTTCATACTTATCTAAGAAATAAGATGATAAACCTTTGAAGTAAATTGCTTCAAAAGCTTCTCCATCGATTGGTAATAAAGTACCATCTAAATCAAATAATATAGTCGTAAGCTTATTCATCCTTTTTACCCTCTTCAAGTAAATCGATTACATAATTTGGTAATGCAAAAGCAGCTTCATGAACTTTCGTATTATAATATTTTGTTTTAAGATTCAATGATTTCCATGCATCTTTCTGAAAATCTTTAATAGGATCAAGTTTTTTACTCGCAAACCCAAATAACCAATGACCTGATGAGTAAGTTGGAATAAAAGCTTGATAAACTTGAGCAATTGGAAATGATTCGAATATACGTTTATGAGCTCTTTGCATATTCTTTTTATAATGATCATAGAATGGACTTTCATGTTGATTTACTAGAATTCCATTTTCTTTTAATGCACTATAACAATCCTCATAAAATGAACGAGTAAACAAACCTTCACCAGGTCCAAATGGATCCGTAGAATCTACAATAATAAGATCATATTCATTCTTTTTCTGTGAAACAAACTTTAATCCGTCTTCAAAGAATAATTTAACTCTTTCTTCTCTTAATTTATGAGCAGAAATAGGAAAATACTCTTCACATACTTGTACAACCATTTCATCAATTTCAACCATATCAATAGACTCAATAGAAGGATAACGACACAATTCACGAACTGTGCCTCCATCCCCTGCACCAATAACTAGTACTTTCTTTATATTAGGATTAACATGCATTGGTACATGCACAATCATATCATGATAGATAAATTCATCTTTTTCAGTAATCATAATATAACCATCTAAAGTAAAGAAGCGTCCTAATTCCTTCGATTCAAATACATCTATACGTTGAAAAGGACTATGCTTACTTAATAATTGTTTCTCAACTTGAACAGAAAACTTTATTGTCTCAGAATGAAATTCACTGTACCATAAATCAATCATGATTCATCCTCCTTGTTGTATATGTTACGACCATTAAAAATCTCAGTCATTTCATGATGAACTAGACTATATATTTCTTCTTGAATCTCTTTATCATAACTATTTATATTACTTGTAAACATATAATTTTCTAAATCAATATCCTTCAACATCATTTTTGTATGAAATAGATTTGATTCATAGACATTGACATCAATGCGGTTATATCGATCTAATGTTTTTGGATCAATATAATTTTGAATAGAGTTGATATCATGATCAATAAAGAATTTCTTACCATCAAGACCTCGCGTAAATCCACGAACACGATAATCAATTGTAATAATATCTGAATCAAAACTTGCGATTAAGTAATCTAGTGCCTTTAATGGAGATATTCTACCACAAGTAGATATATCAATATCAACTCTAAAAGTTGAAATTTCATGATTTGGATGATATTCAGGATAAGTATGTACTGTCACATGACTCTTATCAAGATGACCTACAATCGTCCTTGGAGTTACTAAACCATTTTCAAACTTAGCCACATTACATGAATCATCTAAGAATTTTTCATCGATTGGCTCTTCACTGATTAAAACAGTAACACTTGCCCCTTGTGGTTCATAATCTTGTTTCGCAATATTTAAAACATGAGCTCCGATCATACCCGTCACATCTGTTAAAATTTTAGTTAAACGAGTCGAATTATACTGCTCATCAATATAGACAAGATAGTCTTTACGTTCATCTTCTGTTCTTGCATAACAGATGTCATATATATTAAAACTACAAGTTTTGGTAAGGTTATTAAAACCATACAAAGCTATTTTTTTCATAGTAATACCCTTTCTGAAATACGTATCAATTATACAGTAAGCATTTTTTTATGCAATAAGCATAAAAATTAATGATAAACTTAATCCATGGAAATATATGCTATTTACAAACTTAATTCTATTTGGAAAAACAATAGTTCTAAAGAGATATTGATAAAACTTTCTGAGATGAAACAATGGGGCTTACCTAACTACTTAGAAACTGGTAAACCCACTCTTTCAGATGCTTACATTTCAGTTACTCATTCTAATGACTTATTAATTATCGCTTATGCTAAACAAGAGATTGGGATTGATTGTGAAAAGATAAGACCCATACAAGAAACTTTAATAAATAAACTTCAATTAGATCCTATTAATCCAATCCTTGACTGGTGTAAACGCGAATCGATTATTAAACTTTTAGATGATAAACAATATTTACTAAAAAAAGAGTTAAATGATTATTTCTTTACAGAAATTACATTAAACTCAAGTTACTGTATAGTTGTTTCCTCTAAATCAATAATAAACCACTATTCAGTTATACATTTAAATGAGAACTTAGATATTATTGAACCAATTCAATAATATCTTTTACTTTATCTGCACATTCTTGATAACTAAAGTCTTTATAATCTTCATATTTGATTGGATCATGATAGGTCACTATAATCTCATTAACTTTAGAATCAAACTTATCCATTTTATATGAATTTTGTAAAGTGACAGGTAATAAACTAACTTTAGAACCATAGGCTGGTAAAAAGGCACCTGCTTTTAAATCAAGCATTTTATCACTACGTGATCGAGTTCCCTCTGGAAATATTAAGAGTGATTTCTTTTCTTTTAAAAATCGCATTGATTGTCTAAGCATTTGTACACTATCTTCAAACTCAAAACGATTGAATGTAATAAATTCTATCTTTCTTCCCCATTCCCCAATAATTGGAATTTTTAGATTCTCTTCTTTTGAGATAAAACTATGGGCAATAGGACTTGCGGCCACAAGAAATATAGGATCTAGAGTTCCTTGATGATTAGACACAAGATAATAAGTTTCATCACTATTTATTTTTGGTGAAATATTTACCTTTAATTCAATTCGCCATATTTTAATAATTTTTAAACATAGATCTTTTAGAGTCTTGAACTTATCCTCAAAACTATAACTATCTACTTTTAGTGACTTAAAATATACGAATGGCAAGAATAAGAAAAATTGAATAAAACGAATAAGTGTCATTTAATCGCCTACTTTGAACATTAACTCTGCGGTACAGACAACTTTATTATCGACATATGCTTTCGCACTCGCGAATCCGACACTCGAGCGTTGTTTAGTTAATGTTACTTCTAGTTTTAATACATCTCCAGGACGTACTACTTGCTTGAAACGAACTTGATCTATGCCTGCAAAGTACGCTATCTTTCCTTTAAATTCTTCTTGAGACAATAATAATACTGCCCCAGTTTGTGCTAATGCTTCAATTATCAAAACACCAGGCATGACAGCTTTCTCTGGAAAATGACCTTGAAAAAAAGGCTCATTTATAGTTACTGCTTTCTTACCAATAATCGTTTGTTCATAAATATCATCGATTTGATCAATTAATAGAAATGGATATCGATGTGGAATAATTGATTTGATTTCTTCAATGTTATATTTCATTTAATCCCACTTTCTTAGAATTATGGACGCATTATGTCCACCAAAGCCTAAAGAATTAGACATTACTGTCTTAATGGATTGATATCTGCCTTTTTCTAATACAACATCTAAATCACAGAGTGGATCTTGTGATTTTGTATTTATAGTAGCTGGAATAAATCCATCTTGTAGTGCTTTAACACAAATGATAGCTTCTACAGCACCACTAGCCCCTAATAAATGTCCTGTATACGACTTTGTGGATGACATTGCTAACTTATTACTATGATCACCAAATGCCAGTTTAACAGCTTTAGTTTCAGTCTTATCATTCAGAGGTGTACTTGTTCCATGGGCATTAATATAATCAATAGCCTCTTTATTGATACTGGCATCACGAATTGCTTCTTCCATCGCATAAGCAGCACCAGAACCATCTTCTACAGGAGCTGTAATATGATGAGCATCACATGAGCTTCCATAACCAATTATTTCAGCATAGATATTAGCATTTCGTGCTAATGCATGTTCTAATTCTTCTAGTACTATAATCCCTGAACCTTCTCCCATCACAAAACCACTACGATTTTCATCAAATGGAATACTTGCATAATTCTTATCATTTCCTGAATGTAAAGCACGCATAACCATAAAACCCGCAATCCCTAATGGTGTTATTGCGGCCTCACTACCACCTGCAAGCATCACATCTTGATATCCATCACGAATCTTATGAAATGCTTCACCTATTGCATTAGTACCTGCCGCACACGCTGTCACAACGGATGAACATAAGCCTTGTGCATTACTATCAATCGCAACTTGACCAGCTGCTAGATTTATAAGTGTCATAGGAATAAAATATGGAGAAATTCGACTTGGTCCTCTTTCTTTTAAACTATTACACGCATTTTCAAGTGATGCTAAACCACCAATACCTGATCCAATGATTACACCAAACTTTTTCTTATTAATTAACTCAAGATCAAGTTTTGAATCAACAAGTGCTTGTTTAGACGCAATACGAGCAAATACAGTAAAACGATCATTAAATTGTAATTCACGTTTAGTAAAGTATAAGTCTTCATTTAAATCCTTTACTTCTGCCGCAAGTTTAACTTTATACTCTGTTGTATCGAATGCTTTTATTTCATCAATTCCACATTTCTCATTTAATATACTATCCCAAAAAGTATCACAATCATTTCCTATCGGACTAACAACGCCCATTCCTGTTATTACAACTCTACGTTTCATGTTACATCACCATTCCGCCATCCACTTGAATGACTTGTCCATTTATATAGTTAGCGTTTGTACTCGCTAAGAAAAGAGCACAATTAGAGACATCTTCACAAGAGCCAAAACGATTACTTGGAATTTGTTTAAGAATAGTTTGTTTTAACTCATCACTCAACTGATCAGTCATCCGTGTTTGAATAAATCCAGGCGCAATCGCATTAACATTAATATTTCTTGATGCACATTCTTTTGCGAGTGATTTTGTTAAACCAATTAATCCTGCTTTAGAGGCTGCATAATTAGCTTGTCCAGCATTCCCAATAATTCCAATAACACTCGTCATATTAATGATTCTTCCAGATCTAGCTTTAAACATGTATTTCAAAACCGATTTTGAACAATTAAAAGCACCTTTAAGATTAATATCAATCACATCTTCAAAATCACTTTCTTTCATACGCAATACTAAGCCATCACGCGTAATTCCAGAGTTATTGATAAGTACATCTACTTTACCAAATGCTTCAATGATTATTTTAAAGCTATTCTCTACTTCATCACCCTTTGAAACATCAAATCCTAATACTAATGTCTTACTCCCAAACGATTCACATTCTTTCGCAACTTCTAATGCACTCGCTTGATTCGTACTATAGTTTAAAACTAAGTTATAACCAGCTTTCGCAAAATCTAATGCGATTTGTCGACCAATTCCACTGGATGCCCCAGTCACAACACACACTAATTTATCCATTTAGTTCTCCTAACATAAGCTTAATACTCTCTTTAGAATCAACTGAGAATACTCTTGCTTCAGGGTATATTTGTTTAACTAATTTCTGCAAACTATTCTTTGGCCCAATTTCAATAAAACAATCAACTCCCAATTCAATCATTCGTTCAATTGTTTTTACCCATTGAACTGAAGAACAAATTTGTTTAGTCAATGCTTGTTTTACATTAATTTCTTCATGTCCACTTACATTAAATAAAAGTGTTGATTTTGGCGTTTCAAATTCATATTTACTAAGTTCTATCGATAATAACTGACTCGCATGATTTAAGAGTGATGTATGAAATGCTCCACTAACAGAAAGAGGTATGCATCTGATTTTATGTTCTTTTAATAGATTAATCGCTGATTCGAGTACTTTACTTTCTCCACTAATAACTGTTTGAGATGGACTATTATAGTTCGCAATCTCTATACATCCAATTGACTCTTCTTGAACTTTACTTATTACTTCTTTTATGACATCTAATTTATCACTTAATACGGCTGCCATTCCACTAGTATTCAGAGGTA
>Ga0209467_1001537_pt1 | contig 19577 bp, 16 predicted proteins | sample Higcelwee11metaG_FD_187175 | JGI IMG/M metagenome (GOLD analysis project Ga0209467, IMG submission 187175) | Freshwater pond sediment microbial communities from the University of Edinburgh, under environmental carbon perturbations - High... | ecosystem: Environmental > Aquatic > Freshwater >...
AGTATTAACTGTAAATGAGATTTTGATTTAATTTTTGGATAGATAAGTTCTAGTATAAGTTTATTAATAATTCTTGGGTATGGTTCCATTTCAATTAGATTTAATAATGAATAAATATCACAATTCCTATTTATCGATAAACAAGATAATTTCTTAAACAATTCGTACTCAAACATTGAATCAGATTGATAGTTTTTTGTAATAATCTTCTGAGTAAGTTGTATATACTTTAAATTATGATGACGATAACTAAATAAACTATCTTTATCAAACAATAATTTAGTAGTAAAAATAAGTTCTTTTAAAAACCCATTCTTTTTACAGTAACAATTTTCTTGATAAAGTATTTTAAAAATATGATTAGAAGAATTACAAAAGAGACCTTCAAATACACTTAACAATTCATTTGTTGGATACTCTTCTTTAATTAACTTTGAGATAAGTTGATTATATGACCACAATTCCGGATTAAAATAAACAGAAAAAGCTAAATAATGAATTAAAATTTCTTGAATTGATTTATGATAGATCTTAAATTTTTGATAGTATTCATCAAAATCATTTTTTTGAATAAGTTTAAAATCAGAAAACCAATCTAAGAATCTTAAAAGTAGAACTTTATCTTCATCCCATAAGAAATCTTCTTCCACTTTTAGATTAGTATCCTCGAGAATCTTTTTAAGATAACTAATGGGTAACTTATTGTTTGTATAGAAGTAAGTCGTAAATGCATTAATTGTTGAATCTATTAAATGTTTATTAGTCTCAGAGATTCTATAGTTTTTATTAAATCGTTTAATAAAGAATAATAATAGTGACTTTCCATAAATTATTTTCCCATTCTCAATTCTAGAAAGTGTAGATCTTGAACAAATTGCTTCATTAGGAACAAAATCAAAAAACTTTTCATCGTTATTAAGAAGTATGAATTTATCTTGTTTAAATCTCTCATCGTTAGTTAAGATGAAATTCTGCTTTCTATGATACTTAATCCAAAAACCAATTCTTGAATGAATTCCATGTATGATATTTTTATGCATAAATTTTCCCACCATTTATTTATAGAAATATAGAACAAATTAAAACCCGAGTTAACGGGTTTAATTAATGTCCCAAAAGGTGATATATTCCCTGAGTATCAGGTGGGTAACATGTGTATATTCTTAGGATTCCTAGCGAAGCTTGGCTTTCACACAAATATACAACTTCCGTTTCCCTTATATCGAAGTGTCGGAAATAACGTTGTCCTTTTGGGTAACTAAATTATATCATATTTTACTTCTTATCAAGCATAATGTGTAGTTCATTAAGTTGTTTTTCATCTACTGCACTCGGTGCATTGGTGAGCGGGCAGCGTGATGATGCATTCTTAGGAAATGCTATGACATCTCTTAGTGAATCTGATTCAGTAAGAACCATCGCAAATCTGTCTAAACCAAATGCAATTCCACCATGTGGAGGTGTACCATACTTAAACGCATCCACAAAGAATCCAAATCGTTCATTGATTTGTTGTTCAGTGAATCCAATCATTTCAAACATAGTCTTTTGCATATCTTGATCATAAATTCTAAGTGATCCACCTGCTATTTCAAAACCATTTAAAACTAAGTCATAAGCATGTGCCATAATTTCTGCTGGATTTTCTTTTAGATATTTTATATCACTTGTTTTAGGACGCGTAAATGGATGATGTTTCGCAACATATTTTTGACTATCTTCATCAAATTCAAACATTGGAAAATCAACAACCCATAGATAAGAGAAGTCTGTTTTACTGGTTAAATTTAGTTTATCTCTAATCGCAAGTCGTACAGACCCTAGTGCATTAGCAGCTCTTTCCCAATGATCGGCTGTGATTAAAACTAAATCATTTTCTTTTAATGACAAAGTATTAATAAGACCTGTAACTTCTGTTTCACTAAAGAATTTTAAAGCAGGACCATCAAGTTGAGCATTGATGTATTTTAATACGACTAAGCCTTTTACACCATTCTTCTTTGCGACTTCTGTTAGTGCATCTGTTTCTTTACGTGTAAAACTTGCACCATTCTCTAATACTATTCCTTTTATCGATCCATCTTTGAATTCTAAAGCTGATTTAAATACTTGAAATTCAGAATTTACAAACACTTCTTTTAACTCATTAAGTTTTAAACCAAATCGATTATCCGGTTTATCACTACCATAAAAATCCATCGCATCTTTATAACTTAATTTTAAAAATGGAGTTTTAACATCTAAATCCAATACTTTCTTCATTACATCTTTCGTCATAGCTTCAATTATTTGATGAAATTCATCCTCATTTAAGAAAGATGTTTCGATGTCTATTTGCGTAAAGTCTAATTGTCTATCTGCTCTTAAATCTTCATCTCTAAAACAACGTGCTACTTGATAGTAACGCTCAAATCCTGCCACCATAAGTAATTGCTTAAATATTTGTGGAGATTGTGCTAGTGCATAAAACTCACCTTCATGAACACGGGATGGCACTAGATACTCTCGTGAGCCTTCTGGCGTTGATTTAGTTAACATTGGAGTTTCTACATCAATAAATCCATTGTCATCTAGAAAGTTACGCATTGTGCGAACTATCTTAGCTCTTTGGATTAATTTCTTTTGCATAACTGGACGACGTAAATCTAAGTATCGATATTTTAATCGAGTATCTTCTAAAGCATCCGTTTCATCTTGAATAATCATAGGAGTTAACTCAGCTTGATTAATAACAGTAAAAGAAGATACTTTGACTTCTATTTCACCTGTACTTAATTTAGGATTTGCGTCTTTTCTTAATATAACTTCACCTTTAATTTCAAGAATATACTCATTTCGAACATCTTTAATACTTTCGCTTAAAGTCTCATCAAAAACACATTGGGTAATGCCTTCTCTATCTCTTAAATCAATAAAAACAATCGACCCAAAGTTTCTACGCTTACTCACCCATCCAATAAGTGTTACTGATTGATTTAAATTTTTTGGTGACAATTCACCACAATGATGTGTTCTATTCATGTTCTCCTCCAGTATGATCATGATCACAAACATGATCTTCATTTAGCCAATGATCTAATTGATGTAATATTTCACTCTCAGTAACTGTAACTTGTTCCTGTGTATCAATTCGTTTTAAGACAACTTGACCCTTACTCATTTCATCTTTTCCTAATAAAATAACAATCTTAGTATTCTTTCTCTCAACACTCTTAAATTGAGATTTAAACGATTTTGAATAGTAATCGTACTCTGCTTTATATCCATTTAATCTTAAGAAATTACTTAAGTGATAGGCATAATCTAATGCTTCATCATCCAATGTAATACAGAATACATCGAGTTCTTTTTCATCAGCTAGATCTATTCCCTCTGCATTCAATGCAACAAGTAATCTTTCAATTCCCATTCCAAATCCTATTCCACTCATTTCAGGACCACCGAAATCAGATACTAAAGAATCATAACGCCCACCACCAAACACAGTTGCTTGTGAGCCCATATCTTTATTAACACTTACAACTTCAAAAACTGTATGCGTATAATAATCAAGTCCACGTACTAATCGATCAGAGATTTCTACTTCTAATCCACTATCTTTAAGTATTCTAATGAGATCTTCAAAATACTTCTTAGATTCATCATTTAAGTACTCTCTTAATTTAGGTGCACTTAATAATGATGGATGTTGAGCATCAACTTTACAATCTAATATACGTAGAGGATTTTGATCATATCTTCTTTGACAATCTTCACATAAAGTATGTAAATCAGGCTTAAAATGTTCCTTTAATGCTGTTTTATAAGCTACACGACTTTCTTGATCTCCTAAAGTATTAACTAATACTTTTAAATCATTTAGACCAAGGGTTCTAACAAATGTTAATCCTAAACCAATAACTTCAGCGTCAATATAAGGGGTCTTATCCCCTATTACTTCAACACCAAATTGGTGGTGAATACGCATACGACCTTTCTGAGGTCTTTCATATCTAAAACATGGACTTACATAGTAATACTTAAAAGGCATATCTGGTTGAGAATAGAATTTATTCTCAACAAATGAACGGATAAGACCTGCAGTTCCTTCAGGTTTCAAACTTAAAGAACGATCACCACGATCCATAAATGTATACATTTCTTTGTTAATCACATCACTGGAATCATTCCCTCGCGCAAATACTTCTGTGTGTTCAAATTCAGGTGTGCGTATTTCATCAAACCCATACACATTCATCATTTCTTTGATTAATGATTCTATTTTATGCCACTGTCTAACTTCTTTACCAAATACATCTTGTGTTCCTCTTGGAACTTGAAACTTACTCATACAGTTTCCTCCTTTAAATAAAAAAAGCCTCCTGAATAAGGACGCTTTCACGTGGTACCACCTTAATTTGTATCGAAATACACACTCAACTGGATAACGGCAGGCCGTCTAACTCTACTCTATTCAAGTTAGCTTCTCATAGGTGTCAATTTATATCTTCAAGTAGAACTTTCACCAAAACGTTCTTCTCTATGAAATGAAGGATATAAAACTCCTAATCATCGAATTTATTAAATTCTATCATAGTTTAATCATATGAACAACTATGTTTGTGAACGATGCACTTCAAAAACATTATCTATTTTCTTTAAATTAGCAATTACAATTTGTAAATGATCAGAATCACTAACAACAACACTTAAATAGGTTGATGCGGTAATCTTATCTTCATTCACTGTAGAATTGACTGCAACAATTCCCGCTTTACACTGACTTATAATCGTAACGATATCCGATATTAAGTATGAACGATCTTGAGCTAGAATATAGAGTTTTACTTCATATTTTCCTTCTTTACGCTCTTCATCCCATTCAACTGTAATTAATCGCTTTGTCTCATTCTTAATATTTACACAATCAGTTCGATGAACTTTAACACCTTGACCTTTAGTAATAAATCCTACAATTGGATCTCCAGGTACTGGTGAACAACATCCAGCTAAACTAATCATCATTGAGTCAACACCAGATACTCTTATGCCTGATTTAGAGATTGTTTTCTTAGCTTGACTACTCTTAAACATTCTCTCAAGATTAAAGTTATCTAAAATTCCACGTTTTTGTTGAATATTTAACTTTTCAAAAATAGCTGGCATCGCGAGAGATTTTACAGCAATTGCGTAATAAAAATCATTAACATTATTAATCGCAAAGTGTTGGAAGATACTCTCTAAACGTTTACTACCAATTAATTCTTTATCATCAATTTCACGACGTTTACATTCTTCTCTAAATATGTGTTCGCCCTTCTCTACTGTTTCTGAACGATCATCCATTTCTTTTTTCTGCAAGAAATTACGAATCTTGGATTTCGCATGAGCCGTTTTAACAATTTTTAACCAATCTTCAGAAGGTCCATTCGATTGTTTAGAAGTACGAATCGTTACTACATCACCTGTTTTTAAAGGCGTATTTAAAGGCACTAGCGCATTATTTACAATTGCACCTACTGTTGAATGTCCAATTTCGGTATGAATTCGATATGCGAAATCTAAAGGTGTAGCACCATTTGGTAAATCTATTACTCTTCCTTTAGGAGACATGACATAAACATTAGCTTCAAATACATCATGCGTCAAAATATCCATATATTCATCTGCATCTTTACTCTCTTGAGTTAAAGATCCAAAATCTTTAAACCATGATAAACGCTCTTCAATTTCTTTCTGAGCTCTTTCTTGGCTATATTTATTTCCTTCTTTATAACGCCAATGAGCTGCAACCCCTTTTTCAGCAATAGCGTCCATTTCTTCAGTACGAATTTGTACTTCATAAATACTACCCTCTTCACCAACAATTGTTGTATGTAAAGATTGGTACATATTCATTTTAGGCATGGCGATATAATCTTTTAATCTTCCTGGAATTGGCCGATATTTTGCATGAATATATCCAAGTACTTCATAACAACTTACATCATCAGAGGTCACTATCCGAATGGCATGTAAATCTAGAATTTCATCAAAACGTTTATTTTTTGTCGTCATTTTCTTATAAATACTATACAAGTGTTTAGAACGACCAAACGTTCTAATCTTCAAACCATTATTCGTCAATAACTCCGTAATATCTTTTATCATTGTCAAAACCTGACGATCACGCTCAGCTTTACGAGTTTCTACAAGATGTGCAATTTCATAATACTTGTCAGGATATAAATAGTAAAAGCTCAAATCTTCTAATTCATTCTTTATCTCACTAATCCCTAAACGATGTGCAATAGGTGCATATACATCAAGTGTTTCTGCCGCAATCTTTTTCTGTTTAATCTCAGGCATAAACTGTAAAGTACGCATATTATGCAAACGATCGACTAATTTGATCAAAATAACCCGAATATCCTTTGCCATCGCAATAAAAATCTTACGATGATTAACCGCCATATACTCTTTTTCATCTTTAAATTCGATGTTACCAATTTTAGTAACACTTTCAACTAAAGTGGTTATTTCTTCATCAAAGTCTTTAACCATTTCTTCTCTTGGTACAGCACAATCTTCAATCACATCGTGTAATAATCCAGCTGCGATTGCCTTTGGCCCAAGTTTTAAATCTGCTAATATATATGCTACATTAAGCAAATGTATAATGTAAGGCTCTCCACTTTTTCTAACTTGAGTTTTATGTTTCTCATCCGCAAACTGAAAAGCCTTAAATATTAAATCTAAGGACTCTTGATCTGGATAATACGTCTTTACTAGATCCAGTATTGCTTGTATGTTTATCTCTTGTTTCTTACCTTGCATTGTTTTGTTCTTTTAAAAATCGAAGACATGTCTTCGATTAATCATAATTAACGAGTGTGAATATAGGATAATTCTTTAGAACATCACGGCCTTTTAAAGCATTAAGTTCTATAAGGAATGCACAACCAACAATCTCTCCACCTAGTTGTTCAACTAGACGAATGGTTGCCTCTACGGTTCCACCTGTCGCTAATAAATCATCGACAATTAGAACTCTTTGACCCTTTTGAATACCATCCTTATGAACATGTAACTCATTTTTACCATATTCTAAAGCATAACTAAAACTAACTGTTTCTCTTGGTAATTTACCAGGTTTACGAACTGGAACGAATCCAATATTTAATTCAAACGCTACTGGACATCCAAAAATAAAACCTCTAGATTCAGGTCCAACAATGACTTCTGCATTTACATCTCTAGCAAATTGAACAATTTCTTGTGTTGCTTGATGGAATGCTTCACCATTCCCCATTAATGGAGTAATATCTCTAAATAGAATCCCTTCAATCGGAAAATCTTGTATATCTGCAATAAATTTTTTATAATCCATAAGTATCTCCTATAACAGGTTTATTATAACAAAATATGCCTAAATTACAAGGAAGTCTCAAATGTAAAGTTCCTTATTCAATGCTTTCTATCAATATCTTTAACTTTCTTTGGTTCCGATAATCATCAACCGAAATTCTACCAATAATACTTGTGAAATTTGACTGTATTAGTCTCTCATCTAATGTATTTTGAAAGTACACAGCACTAATATAAATATTATGAAAGGCTAAGTCAAAACTTATCCCCCCACGAATAATACGACTTGAAAGAATTTTAAAATCATCAAACTTAAAAGATGGGATTTGGAAGCCTTGCCCAAAAGGACCGAAATGATTAAGCTCGACAAATGACTCAACCGTCAACCATTCATCTCTCATTTCAAGGAAATTTACATCACTTTTTTGTTGTATGAGTGCTTCATCATTTTGATTTATAAGATGTTTAAACTCTTCTATATTCGATATATCTAACTCAATCCCAGCTGCTTGTGCATGTCCACCAAATCGAACTAATAAATGACTCGCTGGTTCAATTAGCTTTCTGAGATCAATCGATCCATACGACCTTGCACTTCCTTTTAATCTTGAGCCTTCTTGATTTAACACAAAAACTGGTCGTTTTAATTCTGAGGCAAGTCTACCTGCTGTTATACCTACAATACCTTCATGAAAATCTAAATCGTATAAAACAATAACCCTAGAACTATCAATCATTTCTAATGACTTTATATACATTTTTTGATTAATTTCTTTTCGAAGATCATTAATACGGATTATTTCTTTAGAAAATAAATCAATCGCATTTGTATTTTCTAAGCATAAATAGTCTACAACTTTGTTTACATTTATTAAGTCCGCTAAACGTCCAATCGCATTGAGTTTAGGAACTAGTTGAAAAGCTAAATCTGTTTCATTTATCCTACCTCTAGGATTTAATAGATTCATAAACACAGGAGCTTGATTATTGTTTATCTCATTAAGACTTTGTATGACACATGCTCGATTAAAACCCCATAAAGGCATTAAATCAGCAACTGTCGCAATACCTGCTAAACTCACATTATACGCATCATAACCAATTAATCTCTCTGAGAGGTTATACGCTAAGCCACTGCCACACATATCTTTATAGTAATCTTCCAACAAATTTGGGTGAACCAAACAATCACATAGCACTTCACCTTCATAACTATGGTGATCTAATATTAGGCATGTGGCATTTGCATCTTTAATCTTCTGTAATGAAGATTGTGCGCTAACACCATTATCAACTAATACAAAAAGTTCATAATCTTTACCTAAAGCTAAATCGACTGTATTATCATTCAATCCATACCCTTCACTAAAACGATTAGGAATATAATATCCTACCTTTGCATTCATTTTCTTTAAAATTCGATAAAGAATAGTTGTTGAACAAATACCATCCGCATCATAATCACCACACACAATTATTTTCTTATTGTTATTAATAGCGTCTAGAATAATCTGTTCTGCTTTAATAAATAATGGATGATTTGAAATAACGAATTCAGGAGGATTGTTTAATTCATCTATTTGATTTTTGCTTAGATTGTTGTATTTAATAACAGCATTTATAAGTGATTTTTCATTTAACATAGATTTAGTTTAACATAAAAAAAAGAGTTCAAACTGAACTCTTAATCATTAATTCCAAGTATTACCATTTCTTCTGGATCGCCACTCTTCTTCTTTGGCTTAACCTTCACAACTCTCGGTTTACGGTGAACTCTAGACCAATACCAGAATTGAGCCGCAATAAATATGGAAGAATATGCACCTGCCATTAACCCAACAAACATCGCAAAGTTGAAGTTGAATATCGCTTGTGAACCTAAGCTAATTAAGAACACAATCGGAATAAGTGTAGTAATCGTATTATATAAAGAACGTTGTACAGTAGCTTGTAAAGATTCATTTACAATCTTTCGATAAGCCTCTTTAGAAATATGATTTGTACCAAACGCTTTTACATTTTCTCTAATTCGATCAAATATAACTATGGAATCATCTACAGAGTAACCAATAATTGCCAGAATAACTGCAATTAACTCAATATTGAACTCTAATCTAAATATTGCGAATACTGCAAAGACGATAAGTACGTCATGCACTAAGGCCAATATGGTAGAAAAGGCATAGTCAAATTCAAATCGTATTGTAATAAATAACATGATGAAGAACCAAGCTAAGAAAGATAAAATTAAAGCATTTTGAACTAACTCTTTTCCAACAACTGGAGTTACAACACTATCATTCATTTCTAAGCCATAATTCGCAACCATAACAGAGCCTATTTCATCAATTTGTGTGCGTTCTAGAATGACTCCAGTCGTAACATAAGCAACTTTGTCACCTGATAATTGAACTTTAAATTGAGATAAACCTAAATCATTTAACTCACCAATTAACTTTTGTTCATCGATAACATTCATCGAATTTATGGTTAATTTTGATCCAGATGTGAAATCAATTCCTAGATTTAAGAAATTATTACCTTGCGCAAAATTCAATATTCCGAAAACTAAACCAACCGATAGAACAACTATACTTCCATAAATAAAGTTTCGAGACACTTTAATAAAATCGATATTTGCGAATAAACCAAAATAACGTTTCTCTTCGCCTTTATTTACATCAGGAACATCTTCATTACGAACTCCAAAATATGGTTTCTTATCATCAAATTTGCCTGATTTTACTAATAGACCTAGTAGGAATTTAACAAAGAATACATTAATTAATAGAGTTGAGAAGATAGTGACCATAAGCATAGTCGCAAATCCCTTAACAGCACCTGTACCATATAGATACATTAAGAATGCCGCAATGAATGTTGTGAATTGTGAATCAAATATCGTTCTCCAAGCAAGATGATGACCTTCATCATAAGAGACTCTTAATGATCGACCTAATAGAAGTTCATCCTTGATTCTCTCAAACGTAATAACGTTCGCATCGACAGTCATACCAACTCCAAGAACTAAAGCCGCAATTCCAGGAAGTGTAAATACACCACCCATCGAATTATAAATAAGCATCGTAACGAAGATATATAACATTAGCATTAATGCGGACACAATGCCTGGTAAGCGATAGACTAAAATCATGAATAACGCAACCCCAAGTACACCTAATAAACCAGCAAATACAGTAACTGAAAATGCATTAAGTCCAAATTCTGCACTTACTACATTAGAATAAATTTCTGTCATTTTTACTGGAAGTGAACCAGAATTAATTAGATTCGCTAATTGACGAGCTTCTTCATCAGTGAATGATCCTTTTATAATCGCATCACCACTAATACCTTGATTTACACTTGCTGCAGAAATATATTTAGGATTATCCTTCGCAACTTCTGCAATGTATGAATCAACACCTTCTTCAAAATCTAACCAAGTCACAATTATATTATTGCCACTTAGCATTTCTGAAACAGATTTAGTTAGATCAAAAAACTTATCTGTGTCATTAATCTTAAGACTAACAACCACAAAACCATTTTCATACGCTAATGAAGCACCACCTTCTGTTAAAATATCAGCTTCAGCTAATAGATTATCATTAACATCTCTGAACGTAAGATTAGCAGTTGTAGAAATAATTTGACGAGCTTCTACCTGATCTTTAACGCCTGCTAATTGAATACGAATTCGATTGTCACCTTCTATTGAAATATCAGGTTCATTAACCCCTAATACGTCAATACGTTTACTAATACTTTGTGTAATAGCACCCATATCAGGTAATGCAGTTCCTTCTTTTAAAGGACTTACTTCGTAGACAATCTCAAATCCACCTTGTAAATCAAGGCCAAGTGTCATCCCATTTTGAATATTTGGATAGAAGCCAATAATTGTTGCTAAAAGCACCAATACTGTTAATCCAAATATTATTAATCGACTATTTTTTTTCATTCATTCCCTCCAACCATATAAGCAAAATCTGCCAATGATTTCTTTCGTCCATCAATTACAGCCCTTTTGGCTAAATACGATACTATTTCGTCTTCTTTACACGACATTATATCTTGAATAATATCATGTAATTTGGTTGGCATTCCAGCTTTCCACTTAATTGCCACTAGAGCTTGTTTAAATTGCTCATAGCTAAGATTTGGTAAACTATTCTTTTGAATCATACCAAGTTTTAATGCAATTGTTAATTCGATTTCTTCATTCATTAAAAAAAAGTTGTTCATTAGTTCACCACACTGCTGTATTATTATAAAACATTATAAGAACTAATTAAAGTTAATCTTTTAGGGACTTTACAATGTCCTTAAACAAACGACCTCTCTGTTCATAATTTTCGAATTGATCATAACTTGCACAAGCTGGAGATAGTACTATTTTATCATTCTGTTCAGCAAGTGAATACGCTAATCTTGTTGCTTCATTCATATCATTCACAAGTATCGTATTCGCGTATAAATCTTTAAATTGATACTTCGTATCTCCAAATGCAATTAGTATTTTAACTCTAGATAAATAAGGTCTTAGCACTTCAAAACCTGTCTTTTTATCATAACCACCCGCTAAGAGAATTACAGGTGTATTAAATGCTTCAAGGGCAACACAAGTAGATTCAGCTGTAGTTGCTTTTGAATCATTAAAGAACTCTATTGTATTAATTCTATCGACAAATTCTAAACGATGTTCAACTCCGGTAAAATTCTCTATCGTATTACGAATATCATCAACTCTTACACCCATTAAGTAAGCCATACTACAAGCAACCATCGCATTACTGATATTATGCTTGCCTGGTACTTTTAGGTTTTTACTGTTAAAGAGTTCAATTTCTTTAAAATATACAATTTCATTCTCTATATAAATATCTGCTTTTTCTTTTAATGAGTATGTATAACATTTAGCTTTTATTCCTCTTGATAAATTAACGATATTTTTATCATCAATATTCTTTAAGAAAATGTCATTTTCATCTTGATATCTATAAATCATTGTTTTAGCATCATAGTATTCATCCACATTAGCGAAGACATCTAAATGATCAGGTGCTAGATTTAAGATAGTACTTATTTTGGGCTTGAATGTATCACAGCCAATTAGTTGAAAAGCCGCAATTTCGAGAGCACAATCTAAATCTACATTTCCATTTTGATATACAACTTCACTCATCGCTAATCCGATATTCCCACAAGCCACATTCCTTGGATCCTTATGCTTTAACATGGCTTCCAACATTGAAGTAGTAGTAGTTTTACCATTCGTACCTGTAATTGCACCTATTTGATACTTTGGTGCATATCTAAGCGCTATTTCTATCTCATTGTATATGAAGTAACCCCTATCCACAAAACCTCTTATAAACTCTTTATTGTGGGATATACCAGGATTCTTAATGATTAAATCAAAATGTTCATCCCATAAAGATAAGGGATGTTCACCTTCGATAATCGAAATATTTTTTAATGACTCAAATAGATTCAAATCTATTTTATTCAAATCAAGTAATGTACAATGATAACCTTCTTTAACCAATAACTTAGTTATCGCAATACCACTTCTAGCAGCCCCTATAATTAGTGCTTTCATAGATTAACTCCTAACCATAATCCAATTAACATAGATACAAACCCTAAGCCCCAAAAGAAATAGACTACATTCGTTTCTTTCCAACCCGATAAGGTATAACTATAATGAATTGGTGTATATTTAAAAACTCTTCTTCTAAACAATTTAACAGATCCAATTTGAATAATCACACAAAGTGTTTCATAGATAAATACTGCCATGATAAACACAAAACTAAATTCTTGTTTTAAGACAAGTGCTAAGGCTGCCAATACTGCGCCTAATGCTAATGCACCTGTATCCCCCATTATTATTTTAGCTGGATGTTTATTGAATAAAAGATACGCAAATAAAGAAGCCATCAGAGCTAATATGAACGCAAAAATAAATGCTTCATCCTGTAGATACGCAAAAATTGCAAATGGTATTAAAGCAATTAAACTAGTACCACCTGCTAGACCATCCATTCCATCGGTTAAATTAACCGCATTACTTGAACCTGTAAATATAAATAACACAAATACCGCATAGAATAGATCTAAATTAATGGATACACTTATAAATGGTATCGCAATTGATCCTGATAATTCTTGTCTAAAAATGATATAAAAGATAATCGCTAAAACCAATTGAATCAAGAACTTAAGTCTCGCATTAATCCCTTTATTATTTCTTTCAAGGATAATCTTATAATCATCCGCAAATCCTAATAAACCATAGGCAAGATACACAAGAATTACTAAAACTATTTGAGTATTAAAAATACTTGCGGGATAAATTATTAATAAACTAATAACAGGAATTAAAACAAATAAAACACCGCCTAAACTCGGTGTTTTTGCTTTAGCTTTAAAGCTATCTAAAGAATACTCACTAACGATCTGTTGGTGTTGTCTTTTATTTAAATATTTGATGAATAATGGATAAAGTAAAATACTTAATCCAAAACTTAAACTTACCACAATTAATACTTGCATGATACACCCTCTTAACGACAGATATTATATCATATTATTCAAAATGCACTTCAATGACCTCATCAATATTTATCAATTCACCAACTTCTATATTACTTGATACCGCTATTCCTTCACCTGTAAAAATGTATTCAACTTCAATAAACTCAAAATAAGCCACAAGATCCTTTTTATTCATTCCTAAATAATCAATCATTTGAATATTATCGTAATTGGTTAATAGAAATATTGGTTGATTGCTAAGCATATTTAGATTTGGCTTTGGATATTGATTGATAATTGTATTCCCAGAACCAATTATGTAGATACGATTTGTTTTAGGTTCTAGCTCATTAAGTGTATATTCTAAACTATGATTTACATAGTTATTTAACTCATATTCATCAATATCTATCGTTATCATATTACTTTCTACAGTTTTATCTTTACGATAATTATTAACTAATGAAACTTGTCTAATTAACTGCTTAATCGGAGTAGTATCAACATGCGCATTATTGTTTAAAGGTGCTCTAAACGCATAATAAATCATTATCTCTGGATTATCTGCTGGTAAACCAATCACTACTGAATAAATATATTCATCTTTAGAATATTCATTATCAACAATTAATTGAGCTGTTCCTGTTTTAGCTAATATATCAACCTCTTCAACTTTATAGAATCGACCCGTTCCTGTTTCGTAATTAACAACTAAGTTCATTAAATCTTGAACTTTTTGAGCAGTTTCTGCTTTAATCGCTTGCCCAATTATAGTAGTTTCGTTGCTCTCAATAATTTCATTAGTTTTAGAGTTTACTACACTTGAAACGATATAAGGTTTAACCATTGTTCCATCGTTAAATATTGCTGAATAAGCTTGCAGTAATTGAGCCATATTTATTGATATACCTTGTCCATATCCAACCGTTATTTTATCTAAAGGCCAAGTATAGTTAATTGAACCAATTGTTTCACTCATATTTTCGATATTTACTTTATTTTGAAATCCAAAACGCACTAAATATTCCATAAAAACATCATCATCTAAATAACTTGTTAATAAACTGGCTATACCGACATTAGACGAATGCGCAAACCCAATGTCATAACTTATCGTGCCCCAGGTTCGATTATTCGCATTACGAATCGATCCAATACTATTTGTGGAGTTAGACAAACGAATCGCATTACCATTCTTATCTAGTCCTACAATAAATGGATTACTATTAAATGTATCATTACCTTGATAAACACCTGAATCAATTGCAGCCGCATAAGTAAATGCCTTCATAGTTGAACCAGGTTCATATATTTTCTGGGTTAAGTAACTTTGATATTCAGTTATATCCTTTTTATTTGGATCAAAACTAGGGTACTGACCTGTCGCAAGAATTTTGCCTGTTTTAACTTCCATTACTGTACCCCAAACTTCATCTGCGTTATACATATCTTTAGTCATAAGAAATGAAGATTCAAGTTGTTCTTGAATAGAACGTTCAATCGTTAGATTCACATTAAAACCATCTTGTGGAAGAACTACTTCTTCTGGATATCCTGGTAATGAATATCCATAACGATCCACAACCGCAACTTTATTACCATCTTCACCCGCTAAATATGTATTATAGCTAGCTTCTAAGCCCATCATACCTATGGTTTTATCATTTTCTTGATTCACAAAACCAACGAGATAAGACGCAAAATGATTTAGTGGATAATATCGACTAAGTGTTTTCGAGAATCCAATACCAGGTAATTCTAAATCTTCAATGGATTCTTTTTGAGCTAAGCTCAATGATTTACCATATAATCCAAATTCAGTTTGATAAGATGCGGTTAATAAACGTTCTTTTATAAATTCTTCAGGTGCTTCTAAAAATATCGCAAGTGTTTTAGATGTGCTATCAATATCTATGACATACGCTGGTTTATTCTTATAAGATGGTCTAGATGGATCAACAATCGCATAAATTGTGTATGTTTCTTTATCTTGTGCAATTATCTCGCCATTACGGTCTAATATAAACCCTCTCTTTGCTTGAAGTACTTGTTTTACCGTATTCACATTCGAACTATAAGCTTTAAGATCTGTTTGACTATTTATGTGAATACCAACAATACTCACAAAAAAGAGATTAATCGTAATCGCAATTAACACTGTACTAATTATTACAATAGTAAAAAGAAGCATATTTCTACTTCTTTTCATATTATTTACCTTTATTTATCATCACAATATTCTCTTGGTTTACACTTAATCCTGCATCAAGAGCGATCGCCATGACTCTCTCTTTACTACTTAAAGATTGAATTTCTACATTAAGGATTGAATTTGTTTGTTCAAGCAAGACTATTTCATTTTTAACACTTTGAATTTGAACACTTAATTGAACATTATAAGCTCTAAGGAAAATTGAAGAAGCTAAGAAAGATATCAACGCAAAGGTAAACGCAAGGATAAGTACACCTTGTAACTTAATTCGTTTACGTTTAATACGTGTTATCTTTTTTGCCATACTTATCTCTTTCTAATTGCCCTCAACTTTGCGGATTGAGCACGTGGATTTTGATTTAATTCTTCTTCAGATGATGTAATTACTTTTCGATTAACTAACTCATAGTCTGCTAAAGGAAGTGTTTGTAGAGGTATTTTAGATGGTACATCCACAACACTTAACTTACTAAAATATTGTTTAACCATACGATCTTCAAGGGAGTGGAATGTTAATATAACTAATCGTCCCATTGGATTTAGTCGATTAACTGCTTGTTCTAAAACTGACTTTAAAACTTCTAATTCTTGATTGACTTCAATTCGTATCGCTTGAAATACCTGTTTAGCTGGATGCCCTTTTTGTTTAAGCACTTTACTTGGATATGCGCTGCGAATAATATCTACTAATTCAAAGCTTGTTTCGATTGGTTTAATTTCACGTTGTTTTTCAATCTTACGTGCTATTTGTTTTGCGAATTTCTCTTCACCATAGACCTGAAATATATGCATTAGTTTCTCAAATGAATAATGATTAATGACTTGGTAAGCATCTAGGCTCTGACTTAAATCCATTCGCATATCAAGTCTTGTATCAAAACGATAACTAAAGCCACGGCTTGGATCATCAAATTGTGGTGATGAAACACCTAAATCTAGTAATATACCATCAATATTCTTAAATCCTCTAGCATCTAGTTCTTGGTTTAGATGTTTGAAGTTTGATTGAATAATCGTCATTTTATTCGGAAATTCTATGCTTAATTTCTGAGCAGTTTCAATAGCTCTTTCATCTTGATCAAATACAATTAAATGACCAGTTGTTAACTTATCTAGGATAGCTCGACTATGTCCTCCGCGACCAAATGTCCCATCGACATATAAACCATCCTTCTTAATATCTAGAGCTTCAATAACCTCAAGAAGCATTATCGGTAAATGTTCCATACTACTTCACGTATTCCGTTAATTGTTCCGCAATCTCTTCAAATGATGCACTTGCATTCGCATAATATTGTTCCCAACGAGTACTTGACCAAATTTCTAAATGATCCACAACACCAATAACGACACATTCTTTATCAATCGCAGCTTCTTGAATTAAACTGTTCGGGATTAATACCCGCCCTTGTCCATCAAATTCACACTCCGCTGCTTTAGCAACTAACATATGAACATACATGCGTGATTCTCGTTTGGTGTTTGGTAAACTTCTTAACTCATTTAAGATTTTTTCCCATTGTTGGTGCGTATAACCAGTGATACAGCCATCTAATCCACGTGTAAGGATAATGCTATTTCCTAACTCCTCACGAAAACGAGCCGGAATAATTATTCTTCCTTTACTGTCTGTGTTGTGACGATATTCACCCATTAACATAGATTCACCACTTTTACCCACAATATGACACTTTCTACCACCATTATAGACCGATGTTATAAAAAATAAAAGAGATTTTATCAAAATAGATAAAATCTCTTAATGTTCAAATAAAAAAAGCGATATTCGCTTCTTTATTTACTTTCGTAATGTCCGCATGCTTCACAAACATGATGAGGCAATTTATACTCACCACATGAAGGACACTTCACCATAGTCGGTGCAGCCAACTTATAATGCGTTCTACGTTTTGCTTTTCTTGTTTTAGATACACGTCTTTGTTGTACAGCCATGAATCACACCTCCTCATCATCTTGTGCTTTGTACTCCAAGATTTTCGATAATCTTGGATCAATCTTTTGATCTCTGCGACGTCTAAATTCTTCTTCGCTCAAAACTTCCCAGCCATCCCCTGATGGTAAATTCTTTATTGTTGGAGAAATGATAACGGGTGGAACCTCTAACCAAATTAATCCTAAGATATCTGGGTCAAAATCCAACACTTCACCATTTACTTCTATACAATCAGAATCATCTTCAACAGGCTTAAAGCTATAAACAAGTTTTGACTTAGTCTTAAATGAAATAGGAACATCCACAAAACTGATAGAACAAGGAACAATCATCTTACCTTTTAAGTTAATATCCGCAATCAGTAGATTTGAATGCTCATCATAACTTAGTTTTGCCTTTAACAAACAATCATCAATTCTACGTATATTCATATACGTTGGAATCTCTTCTTGAGTAAAGTTTAAGCTTAATTGAATCTCTTCACCTTCCAGTGGAAGTCTCTGACAATCACGTTTCGCCCATTTCATAAAAATCACCTTTTCGTCAACGGACTTATTATAAAGATAAACCATCCAAAAGTCAACGCTAATTCATGTTTAAGACGTTATTAACCCATTTCACAAAATCATTCATGACTTCATCTTGTTTGATATCATTAAATATTTCATGACGACAGTCTTTTACCAATCGATAATCGACATTTTTATAACCACATTCATTTAAACGTTTAACTGCTCTATCTAATCCATTCGGTAAGAAACAAGGATCTAATTCACCACTTTCAAAGTGGATTGGTAAATCAGGGTTAGTAACTTTCCAATCATTTCCATGATAGACTTCTTGAATCCCTTCAAGCATATCTACATAAGCTTGCGTTGTAAAGTCAAATCCACATAAATCATCATCATTATATTTTTTTACATTATCTTCATTAATACTTAACCAATCCATACTCGTTTTAGGATTAACAATTGCTTTATTAAAACTACCAAATGATAAGTTTGTCATAAATGGAGATGCATGTTTCTTCCCTTTTATTAAACGAATAGTTTTCGCTACAAGCATACCTGCACTTGCCATAGGACTTTCATCTGGAGAACCACTTAAATAAAGTGCTGATAATTCATTTGCATATTTCTTTAAATATGATCGAGCGACTAGACTTCCCATACTATGACCGAATAATGCAAATGGTACATTTGCTGGTTTTGTCATTGTAATGATCGCATGTAAGTCTTCTAAATTCTTATGCCAACCATCCTCATCTGCGAAATAACCTTTTAAATTTCCATCAAATAGACTTTCTCCATGACCTCTATGATCAATCGTTAATACACTGAATCCATTATCATTTAGTACTTTCGCAAATTTCTTATAACGTAATTGATGTTCAGCCATTCCATGAAAGATACATATAAATGCTTTTGGATCTGGTATTTGGTAATAATAGGCTTTTAGTTTTTGAGAATCTATCAATGATGTATACATTATTTCTTGTACAGACATATATCGTCCTCACTTTATTTCATCATACACCACATA
>Ga0209467_1001538_pt1 | contig 19573 bp, 13 predicted proteins | sample Higcelwee11metaG_FD_187175 | JGI IMG/M metagenome (GOLD analysis project Ga0209467, IMG submission 187175) | Freshwater pond sediment microbial communities from the University of Edinburgh, under environmental carbon perturbations - High... | ecosystem: Environmental > Aquatic > Freshwater >...
AACGCAAGAATGGCGCGATGCGGCTTGGGCGGAAACGCGCTCTCAAAATCAAGAACAAGCCGATGCGGCGGAAGGTCCTGATGAAGGAACAGAAGCTCGGGCTACTGTTGTTTCTGCACCGCCCGCACAAGCGGCAGACGTCAGTGTAGATGCGGAGGTTGAGCCTGCTGTGCAGGCGGCACCGGAACCTGTTTCGCTCAGCGACGCGCAAGGTTTGGCCAACAGCCAAGATCAAGCCCCCGTTCTTTCCGTGCAAACACAGGACGCAGCGGTAGAGATTCCGGTCGTTCTTTCTGGCACAGAAGAGGTTCCTGTGGTTTCCCCTTCTGCGGACGGGGGGGTCGCCCTTCCGCCTGTGCAGACCCCGGTTGTTCCCGTGGTTTCGCTTCAAGGTGTGCCTGAACCCATCGCCGCGCAACCGGTTGTTCTCCCGCTCAATGGGAGCGCCCCTTCCGCTTTGCAAAGCGTCGCCCCGGTTATCCCCACAGATGCGCTTGCTACGCCCGTCCCGGATTCAACCCAGCAAGTTTTGCCGCCTGCGGCTGTTTCTGCCGCCCCGGTGGTTGCTCTTCCTTTAAGCGATGGCGATACGGAATGTGTGATTGATAATTCTGTAAGTGATTTGGTTCAAGCTCCGCTTTCGGATGAGGAAGCCGCAGCAGCAGCAGATGATGAAGCTTTGATGGCGTTTTGGTCATCCATTCAAGCGTCCCAGTCTCAGCAAAAACCATCAAAGGGTACAGGTGACACCAACGATTTAACCCTCACATGTATTGTGTCGGAGGCCCGTGTTGACGATGTGAGCGAAGATGATTTGACGGCAGAATTGGCGGCGCTGATGGGGTTGACCCCTGCCTGTTTGCCGATGCCGGAGACATCTGGTGGCCTTAAGACAACGGCAGGCGCAAGCGCATCTGTTCTTGTGCCGGGCAGCGAAGACCAAGGCGCGCTCGTGCCGCTCATGGGCGCTTTGATCGCACCGCTTCAAGCGCAAGCGCCTGGTTCAACGGGCCAAGCGGACGAGGCCTCTTCCGATGAAGATTTAGACAGCGCTTTTGCCGCGCTTATCGCGGCGGCCAGCGACGATTCTTCCTCTAGCGATCTTCTGGCCGCACTTGGTGAAACCAAGGCGAAAACCAATTCGGATAGTCTAACGGCCATGCTCGCGAGCCAAGCACACGTCACGGCGTCCAGCAAGAGCGAGGCGCAGGAACAAGTGCAGGCCGTTCAAAGCGCGCTTTCGCAAACGTTGCTTCAAACCGCAGCCACGCAAACTGTCGCCGCTCAGGTTAGCGCCTCGGCGACAAGCGAGGTGCCCAGCGACGATGTTTCGGGCGCAACGGCCTCCAACGCAGGGTCTTCGTCCGGCAGTTCAAGCGTTGTGGTCGGCGATGGCGGGCGTACGGCGGGCTCCTATTCCTTTGCCAGCCAGCTTTCGGCGGCAGGCGGCGATAAAAGTCCGGCGACGACCGCGACGCAAATGATCGATCAAGTCGCCGTTTCCGTCCGCAAGATGGTCAAGGCTGGCGACAATGAAATGACGATCCAGCTTCATCCCTCGGATTTAGGGAAGATCGAGGTTAAACTGACCTTTGGCGAAGACAATAAAGTAACGGGCACTGTTGTGGCGGATAAGGCCTCGACGTTGCAAACCTTGCAAAAAGATTCGGGCGCTTTGCACCGTGCACTCAACGATGCGGGGCTTCAAACCGATGCTGGAAGCCTTCAGTTTTCCATGCGCGAAGATAGTCAGGGCAGTTCCTATAGCCAAAGCCAATCTGGCACACAAAATGCATCGTCAAATACAGCGCTTTCAGATCTTCAGGAGACTGCGGATGAAACGCTTTTAGGCGAAGCCGTTGAGACTTATTACATCACACCCGAACGCGTCAATCTGCGCGTTTAAGGAGAGCGACCATGACAACCGCCGTAAGCACAGACACCTCCTCTCTTCTGTCGGACTATATTTCCTCGCAATCGGCGAGCACAACGAGCTCGACCACGACCTCAAGCGACAGTGATAGTCTTTACGGCGATTACAGCACTTTTTTGAATCTGCTTGTCACGCAGCTGCAAAACCAAGATCCAACCGAACCAACTGATGTCAGCACCTTTACGCAACAGCTCGTGGAATATTCGCAGGTTGAACAGCAGATCAACACCAACGATAAGCTCGATGAAATTCTTTCGGCGATCAATCCGAACGGCATTACCCCGCTGCTCAGCTATGTCGGGGCTTATGTTGAAGCGCCGAGCGACGGCACGATGGTCGTCCAAGATAGCCAAGGCATGGTTGGCTATACGCTTGATGAAGAGGCTCTGAGCGTTTCCATTGCAGTGACGGATAGTTCCGGCGATACAATTGCAACCTTAACCGGTGACACAGATACGGGTACGCATCGTTTGGTTTGGGACGGCACTTGCACTGATGGGACGACAGCTGAAGACGGAACCTATAGCTTCAAGTTGACAGCTACAGACAGTAATGGTGATGCCATTGATGTCTCCGATGTGCGCGTGATTGGCAAGGTGACAGGCATTGAAACGGATTCGGATGGCACCGCCGTTTTGATGGCCGGAAAACTTGAGATTAATGACGAGGATGTGGATGCCGTGTGGGCGAATATCGGCACAACCTCATCGACGGACGACACGGCCTCAACCGACGACACAACAACCGATAGTTCAACTTAAGGGTTAAGCTGCGCGGCTGTGAGCGCGCCCCAATCCAAACTTCCTTCATGTAAGCCGACCAGCGTGCCTTTGGCCCCGACAAGATAGGTCACCGGAAGGCCGCGTGGTTGAAGCCCACGTAAAGCGCGGAGCGCGGGGTCGAGATAAAGCGGCAGCTTCTTAAGGCCATAACGCTGCACAAAGGCAGGCAGCGCAATTTTGCCATCAGGATCTTGGGCTAACGCAATGACATCAATATGCTGGGCTTGAAGCGCAGGCCAAGCTTGGTCAAGCGCCTGCATTTCTTTTTGGCAGGGCGGGCAGGTCGTGGCCCACAGGTGAATCAAAAGAAGCGGCGTTGCTTTCAGCTTGGCCTGAACGAGCGGGGCAAAGGGTTTGGGCGCGCCGGTGGGGTCATTGACCAGCATGGGCGGAAGCTGAAGCGGCTGGCTCAGCGGTGCAAAAAGAGGCCTCGGCGCTTCAGCTGCCTGTGTTGTGGCTGAAAAGCCGCCACTGAGCGCGAAAAACAGCGCCAAAACCCAAAGACGTATTGCGAAGCGTGCGAGAAAAAGCATACTCTAACCCCAAAGGGAAAAACGAGAATCACCTAACAAAACCAACGGCCCACGATGTTCTTTTCTGCGCAGAACCTTCAAAGCATTCGCTTTTTCCCAAGCCTTCTTCGCGGCAGCCTTGTTCTTGTCTTGTGTTTGACCTGTTTGACCGCCTGTGGCAAGCGTCCTTCGCAAGTCGATCCGCCGCTGGGTGGGGAAAAGACCCTTCGGGTCTATCCGGCCCCCGATCCGCAGGAGGCCCTATGAAAAGCTCTTCGTTCGCTTATTGCAACAAAATGTTATGTGTCGAAGCTGTGCCCGTGGCCGAGATGGCCGAGGCGATGGGGTCGGCCTTTTATTGTACGAGCGAGGCGCAGCTTCACCACAATTTGCGCTGTTTAACCTCGGCCTTTACCGGGCTTGCCGCGCAGATTCATTTTGAGGTTAAGGCTAAGCCGAATCTGACCCTTTTGCACAGTTTCGCGCAGGCCGGGGCCGGGGCCGCGATTGAATCGGTGGGCGAGCTGGAACGGGCGATTGAAAGCGGCGTTATGCCGAACCAGATTGTTTTAACAGCGCCGCGCAAGACGCGTGATGACCTGATCGCGGCGCTTTTGGCCGGGATTAGCCAGATTACGGCGCATTCTTTGGCCGACCTTTATATGATCGATGAAGTTGCCACGGTTTTGGAGCGTTCCGCCCCCGTTGTGTTGCAACTTGATTTGACAGAAAAAGCGTCTGCCGAGGAAGCGCCTGGTTTTGCGCTGTCCAGCTTGGCTGAAGCGCTTCATTTTATCGCCGTGCGGCCCTTTTTGTCCTTTAAGGGCTTGGCGCTGGCGTCTGAGCTTTTTCTCCACGATCACGTGGCTCTGGCTCAGGCTTATGCCGATTTGGCTTCTGTCGTGACGCTTTTGCGTTCGCAAAACATTGTGCCGGTTCGGCTTGATCTGGGTTCGGTGCCGTCAAGCGCTACCGTCTCCTTTGCCGATCAAGCGGCTCTGATTCATCAAACGCTTGCGCCGCTGGGCTGTTCGTTATCACTTCGGGCGGGCGCGCGGCTTGTGTGTGAGGCCAGCCTTTTGGTTACGCGCGTTTTGGAAAGTCGCGAAGAGCGCGCGCCGTGTCGTCTTGTGCTCGATGCGGGCACGGGCGATTTGCTATATCCACTATTGTGTTCGCGCACAGTGTTTTTGACGTTGCGCGATTCTCATGTCGAGCTCGCGCTGCCGCGTGCTGTTGTGGGGCCGATGAGCGAACGTGAAGATTCTTTTGGCGCGGGGCATTTTCTGCCATCGCTGCAAGCAGGCGATTGGGTCGCGCTGCTCCAAACCGAAACGACGCAAGCCCCGCAAGCTTATGGCTCGCCGCAGATTCCTGAAGTGATGGTTTCGGGTGCGCGTTATGCCGTGATCCGCAGGCGCGTCGCGGTGGCCGAGCAAATGGCGTGGGAGATGGTTCCTGAGTGGATGGTGACAGGTTGTGCAGCGTAAGTCTCGTAAAACGTTTCGTCGGTTTTTAGCTAAACGTCGCCAACATCTTCGGCGATCTGGTGCAAAGGAGCCTTTTGGTTTGGCTTACTTTTCTCGCCCCGCTCTTTTCGGTCAGGCGCTTGCAGCGCCCGCTGCGGCTTTGGTTTTTTATGGGCTGCTCCGTGGCTTTTCGCTTTTTACGCCGCTTGATGCGCAGCTGTCTTGGGGCGCGCTTGCGCTCTTTTTGCTTTGGGTTTTAAGTGCGCTGCGCGGGGCCACACATTACTGGTCGCGCTGGGGGCACTTGCGTTTCTTTACGGCTTTGGTTTTGCTTGTGGGATTCAGCTCGTGCTGGGGCTTAAGGGATAACGGCACGGTGAAAGCTTGGGTCACGCCGCCAGCTTATGCGCGTTCTCCGGCTGTGCCACTCGATGAATCGGGCCGTGTGACCGATGTCTTGGCCGGCAGCTTTGTGCATATCAGCCAGCCGGGCGACGCAGCGGCTTCGATTGCGACCTTTGGCGCTTTAGAAGAAACAATCGATGGCGATCATGCGGATGAGGCGACCGTATCCTTTGCGGTACCTCAACTGCCTCAAGCGGAAAAGCTTCGCCTTCTCGTACGGCGCGGGTGGTTGCGGTTGGGCGTGTGGTCGTTGCGGGCTGTGCCCGACCAAGCGCCGCGTATTGCTTTTACCGAAGAGCCTGCCATCACGACGCGCAAAACCATTCGCTTTGCGTTTGATGCTTCGGATGATTATGGGGTCGAGACGGTTTCTGTGCGCGTGTCGCCCTCGGCTTCTGTTGCGCCGGGCGTTAGCCAAGAAGCTGTGGAAGTTATACTGAGCCATCCCGGCGTGAAGCAAGCACGCAGCGCAGGGTATGCCGATTTAACGCCTCTGCCGTGGGCAGGCTCAAGCGTTATGGTGCAATTGATTGCGAGCGATGGCGCGGGGCATAAAAGTTTTAGCGCCGCTAAGCCGTTGCTCCTTCCGGCGCGGTCGTTTCATAATCCCTTTGCCCGCGCGTTGATTGAAGAGCGACAGAAATTATTGGGGCAACCCGATCCTTCTGCGCGCGACGAAGCGGCCAATGTGATGGCGGGCATTGCGCGGCAACAAGGGCTTTATCACGGCGATACCGTCGTGCTTATGGCGCTGCGCGCAGGCGCGGTGCGCTTGGTGCTCAGCCCCAATGAAGCGACGATCAGCGCCCTACGCGAACTCATCTGGCAAACGGCGCTGCGTTTAGAAGAAGGCTCAATCGGGTTGGCCCGCGCGAACTTGGCGGCAGCGGAACAAGATTTGTCTTCGCTTTTGATGCGTGCCGCGCACAAAGAAGAAATCGCGCCGTATTTTGCCGAGATGAAAGAAGCGCTGACCGCTTATTTTACTGCGCTGGAAGACGAACGCACGCGCCAGCCGCCTTCGTTGCAAGAAGTGGATTGGCCGCTTTCAACGCCCAAAGAATTACTGACGCCGGAAGATTTGCAAAATCAGCTGGCCTCGATTGAACCGCTTTTGGATTCGGGAGCCTATGCCGACGCTGCGCAAAAGCTCGATCATCTGCAAGACCTTTTCGAAAATCTTCGTACCACGCCACCAGAGCTTACGCCGGAACAATATAAATTGGTTGAGCAAACGTCATCGCTTCGCGCGCTGGTGCGCGGACAGAAAAAATTGATCGAGGATATGGACGCGCTCAACCAGCAAGAACATAAAACCTATAAGGGCCATCTCGCGTGGCAAGATAATTTGACGCACCTTCTCACGCAGCAACAAGTTTTGTTGGCGGCACTGACGGACGTGGCGCAAAAAATAGAAACGCCTTCGCGTTTTGATGCAAAGGCCGGAGTTAAGGCCATGAGCGCGGTCGTTGCCGCGCTGCAACGGCAAGACCTCAATGTGGCGCAGCAAAAGCAAGCCGAGGCCCTCGGCATGATGGAAAACAGCCTGCTCGCGCTGTCCGAACGCATGCGCCAAGCCCTCACCGCAGCGACGCCGTAAGCCTGTCATTAACCTAACAAATTGTCTTGCAACGGTATTTCTCTCCTTGACCCAAGCGTTTGGGACGCTATGATCCCCCTGCCTTTGACAAAGGGTCCTTTGGGCCCTCATCCGGCGAAGGCCCCAGTGGCGGAATGGTAGACGCGGCAGACTCAAAATCTGCTTTCTGCAAGGGAGTGGGGGTTCAAGTCCCTCCTGGGGCACCATTGATACAGAAACGGCCCCCTCGTGGGGCCGTTTCTGTATCAATAATGTTGCAAGTTAACTTGAACCCCTTGGGGTTCACAAAACGCGAAAGCGTTTTGGACGCAACGCGCCGAAGGCGCGGGCGCCCGAAGGGTCAAAAACATGAGGCACGAATGTTTTTGATCAATTCCCTCTTGGGGCACCAAGAACCAAAACGCCGAAGATGTTGCGGACTCAACGTTAAGCCGCTTTCGCTGGGAACCGTTGTTTTATCAAATCTCCACTTTTACTACCCTCGTTGCACGCCTTTTAAAAAGGTGCTCACAATTTCTTTGAGCGAAGCGGCTTCGCGGGAGAGGGCTTGGGCGGAAGAAAAAACTTGCTCGGAAGCGGCTCCCGTTTCACTTGCCGCTTGCGTAACGCCGTCGATGTTGGTTGAGACTTCACGCGTGCCGGTGGCAACTTGTTGAATGCTACGCGAGATTTCGTTGGTTGCCGCTGTTTGCTGTTCAATCGCGTTCGAGATGGCTGAACCAATGGTATTGACCTTATCAATCTCACCGACGACGCCGTGAATAGCCTCAATGGCTTGTTCGACAGACCCTTGAACGGCAGCAATTTGCGCGCCGATTTCTTCCGTTGCTTTTGAGGTTTGATTGGCCAGCTGTTTGACTTCACTGGCGACAACGGCAAAGCCTTTGCCTGCTTCGCCTGCGCGGGCGGCTTCAATCGTTGCATTGAGCGCAAGAAGGTTGGTTTGGTTAGCAATATCATTGATCAGATTGATAACGTCGCCGATACGCGCCGAGTTTTCCGAAAGGCTTTTCATGGCTTCCGTTGTGGCCACGGCGCGACGCGCGGCTTCTTCAGAAACGTCTTTGGAATATTTGATGTTCCCCGCAATCTCAAAAATAGATTTCGAAAGCTCTTCAGCAGCGCTGGCTACTGTTTGCACATTGGCTGAAGCTTGATCTGTGGCGTTGGCGACGGCGGAGGTTTGCGTTGCTGTGCGTTCGGCGGTGCTCGTCATAGTTTTAGCTGTCACTTCAAGTTCGTTTGCGGCGTTGGCGACAACGTGCAAGGCTTTTGAGACGCTGGTGTCAAAGACCTGCGTGAGTTTTTCGACGTGGCGCGTATGCGCTTCGCGAGCCTGATGATCTTGCACCTGCTGCGCCGCCAGGTTTTGGGCGCGGATCGTGTTTTCTTTAAAAACGCCCAGCGCGCGAGCTAACTCGCCAACTTCATCTTGGCGTTCGGTGCCTTCGACAATTGCCGAAAAATTACCAGCGGCAATTTGATCTGTGACTAACGTAAGTTTTTGAATCGGGCGAGAGATGGTACGTGCGATATAGACGGTCAAAAGCGAAACGCCAACCAAAATAATAAAGGCGCCAATTGCGAAATGCCGCATCAAGCGGTTATATTCCGCGTCAATATCGTCGGTGTAAACGCCCGTGCCGATAATCCAATCCCACGGCTGATAAAGATCAACATATCCGACCTTTGGTAACGGCACCGTGCCGCCCTTTTTCGTGAAATAGAAATCCGTATGTCCACCGCCGTGAAGGCCAAGCTCAACGAGCGCTTTGATAAAGGGCTTCCCTTTCAGGTCATTTTCGTCAATAAAGTTTTTACCTTCGCGGTCGGGAATGGCGCCATGAAGAATGCAATCGCCCTTGTGGTCATAGCCAAAGAGATAGTTGGTTTTGTCAAAACGCAGCGCGCGCAAACTTTTAAGCGCTTCGCGTTTGGCCGTGTCTTCGTCAAACTCGCCCTTGGCGGCGCGGTCGTGAAAATCTTTCACAATAGAAAGCGCGCTTTGGGTAACGGTTGTTATTTTGTCGATTTTGGCATCCATCATGTTGGCCTTCAAAAACGAGCCAGCCAAAAAAGTTAAAAGAACAAAACCGATGGCGCTAAAGCCCACAAGGCTAAATAAGCGCACGGCAAGCGAGCGACGATTGATCATGAAAACACCAGGGAAAAGATAGGATAGGATAGGATAGGAGGAAGAGACCTTCTGTCTAGGAGCATATAAGACCGAAATTGTAAACAAAAGCTTATGCAATAAGGCCCCCTGTGGTGCGGTTTTTGCTGCATGCAACTTGATAAGTTTCTAAAGGGGCTTATGGTATGCGCGCCAGACCAAGAACGGATTGAATCAGTGCCTCTTACGCCGGAACAAAACAGCATCTCTCCCACACCGAGCGCCGTGTTGCGTCGTGTTTTCGGCTTCGAGTCGTTTCGTGGGAAGCAAGAGGAAATCATCGCGCATGTGATGCGGGGCGGTGAAGCGTTGGTGCTTATGCCGACGGGTGGCGGCAAATCTCTGTGTTACCAAATCCCAGCTTTGTGTCGGCCCGGAATGGGCGTTGTCGTCTCGCCGCTGATCGCGTTGATGCGCGATCAGGTTGAGGCGCTTAAACAGCTTGGCGTGCGTGCGGCAGCGTTAAACTCATCCCTTGGGCCGGGCGAGTCCGGGCAGATTATGGATGCCGTGCGTGCAGGGCAGATTGATTTGCTTTACGTCGCGCCCGAGCGGCTTTTGATGGAAGGTACGTTGCGGCTTTTGGAATCCTGTCCCTTGTCGCTGTTTGCGATTGACGAAGCGCACTGCGTTTCACAATGGGGGCATGATTTCCGCCCGGAATATTTGCAGCTTTGCGTTTTGCACGAACGGTTTCCGAACGTGCCTCGGCTGGCCTTGACGGCAACAGCCGATGGGCCGACGCGCCGCGAGATCGTCTCCAAACTATGTCTGGATCAAGGGCGCGTTTTTATCTCAAGCTTTGATCGGCCTAACATTCGCTATCACGTCACGCCGAAAGCCAAGCCTCGCGATCAGCTGCTTCGTTTTTTAAAAACGGATCATCCTGACGAGGCGGGCATTATCTATTGCTTGTCGCGGGCGAAGGTGGACGGGCTCGCGGCGTGGCTTGCGGCGCAAGGGTTTAAGGCGCTGCCGTATCACGCTGGGCTATCGGCGGAAACGCGGGCGGCCAACCAAGATCGCTTTATTAAAGAGGACGGCGTGATCATCGTGGCGACGATCGCCTTTGGCATGGGGATTGATAAACCGGATGTGCGCTTTGTCGTGCATATGAATATGCCCAAAAGCATCGAAGCCTATTATCAGGAAACCGGTCGTGCCGGTCGCGATGGGTTGCCGTCGGAAGCGTTGCTGCTTTATGGGCTTGAAGATGTCGTGATGCTGCGCGCGATGATTGAGCAGGGCGAGGCCAGCGACGAGCGCAAGCGGCTTGAGCGCCGTAAGCTCGAAGCTTTAATCGGCTATTGCGCAAGCGGGCACTGCCGCAGGCAAACGCTGCTCTCCTATTTTGACGAACAGCGCGCGCAGCCCTGCGGCAATTGCGATATGTGTTTGCATCCGCCGAAAGTATTTGATGCGATGGTTGCCGCGCAAAAAGCTTTGTCTTGCGTGTATCGCACAGGCCAGCGTTTCGGCGCGGCGCATGTGAGTGATGTTTTGGTCGGCGCTGAAACCGAGCGCGTCAAGCAATGCGGCCATGACGCACTGCCGACCTATGGCATCGGCAAAGAATACACGCGCGATCAATGGCGCGATGTGTTTCGGCAATTGGTTGTCGGCGGCTATTTGCTCGTGGATATCGAAGGCCATGGCGGCCTGCGGTTAGGCGACGAGGCGCTTTATCGCCCTGTTTTGCGAGGCCAAGCGCAAGTGATGCTACGCGAAGACACGGTGCTTGCCGCCGCCATAAAAGGCAAACGTTCGCGTGGGGGCGAAGGGGTGGCGCGTCAGGCAAGACTTGATAACCCAGACGATGAGCGGTTGTTCCAAGTTTTGCGCACGTTGCGCCGTGATTTGGCTAAGGCGCAAAACGTGCCTCCTTATGTCATTTTCCATGACACAACACTTTTGGCCTTGGCGCAAAAACGTCCGCAGAGTTTGCAAGAAATGGGCGCGCTGTCCGGCATCGGCGCGGCGAAGCTTGAGCGCTATGGCGACGTGTTTCTCGAAGCCGTTCGCGCTGCCTAACTTGGCGCAAACGACAAGAAAAATTAGGTTTCGATAAGGCCTTACTATAGCGCAGGCATAGACTTAAGCTGTCTATTGCGCCAATAAAAACTTTTGATGCCTTGCGCGGGGTGGTAAACGTCTATGTTCACTGTTGTCGGATTGATGGCAGCAAACTCATGCAAAAGCTCGGTGTTGATCAAGCGCTCTGGGGCTATCGTGCGGCCTTGACGTCCGGCATCGATCTGCGCGATTGCGATATCCATAATCCAGAGCGGTTCTTTCTCGTTCATAATGGCTCGTCCAATAGCTACGCGCAGTGGATCTGCGGTCAGTCCTGTCGAACTGTTTTCAACACGAACGCCAGCGTAAACATTGCCGTTTAGCGTTCGAATGATCGCGCCGGTGCGGCAACCTGAATAAGGCGCATAGCTGTTCACAGCAATCTGACGGGCGGCGACAAGCTCGTCTAAAGAACCAATCCGAACGGAGCCTTCAATGTCTGCGACTTCTTTTTGTGAAAGAATCTGGTCTGATTCTGGCAGAGCCGAAGGCGCAAAGCGAAAAGCCTGCGGCAATAAAGCGGAAAGCGTGAAAATCTGCCCGTCTCGACCGTCATCGACGATGATTGATGTGGTTTTGTCGCCAAACTCATTGATGACTTGACGGCATGTGCCGCAAGGCATCCCGTCTTTCAAAGAAGCATTCGCAGGTGCATCAAGGCAGGAAACGGCAATCGATTTGATAAAAGAAGTGCCGTTTTTAAGTGCACCGCTCGTAATGGCGTTGAAGATCGCGTTTCGTTCGCCGCAGATTTCGCCTTCATAGAAAGCCGTTTCGCAATTGGCGCCGCAGAAAGACTGGCCATTTTGGGTGAAGAGAGCCGCGCCAACGCGAAAATGGGAATCCGGTGCATAGGCATGAGAAGCGGCTTCTCGGGAAATCAACAAATCGGACAGATGCGAGGAATCAGACATGGAGCCATCTCTTTAAAAAAATTCAACTGCGTGCGCAGGATAAAACAAAGTGTAGAAAAGGGGGGAGATTAAAAATGGTTTCATTGCCCATTAACCATAAAAAGAGGCCCAAGCCCCCTCGACCTTGCAGAGAATAAGAGAAAGCTTCCATGCTTTAAGGGGTTGGCCCTTAAGCTTGGGGTGGCTGTAAGACCTAGGTGCAGCTTTTCAAAATCTCGGTCGCCAGAGCTTCATGCGTTACGCGGGGGCGTGAGATGTGGGCTACGCCATTTTGCACGACCACCTCAAGCGGCAGCGGACGCAGGTTGTAAAGTGAGCCCATGGTGAAGCCGTAGGCGCCAGCGTTCAGGAGCGCAAGCGTGTCGCCTTCGCGGATTTCTGGTAGATCGCGATCTGAGGCAAATAAATCGCCCGTCTCGCAAATGTTGCCGCACACGTCATAGGTTTTGGTTTCGCCGCGTGGGTTTGAGACGTTCAAAATATGATGATAGGCGTCATAAAGCATCGGGCGGATGAGATGCGAAAAACCGGAATCGGTGCCCGCGATCAAACGTGTTTTGTTGGCGATGAGTGAATTAACCTGCATGATCAGCACACCGCCTTCGGCAGTGACAAACTTACCCGGCTCGAAATATAAATCGAGAGGACGGCCAAAATAAGCGCAGAACGAGGTGAACAGCTCCGTCACCTTGGCCCCAAAGGCCTCGTAATCAATCCGGTGTTCATCGGGGCGATAGGGCACTTTGAAGCCGCCGCCGAAATCGACAAAGCGCAGAGCGGGGAACCACTCTGGTTTTGCGATGCTCAAAAGATTGCGCATGCCTTGCGTGAATTTTTCGGGGTCTGCGATGCCGCTTCCCGTGTGTTCGTGTAGGCCGACGATGCGAAGCTGGCCTTCTTGCGCGAGGGCCAGCGCGTCCTGCAGACGCTCAAGCCGGATGCCGAATTTTGTTTTATCGCCGCCGGTTTGGACTTTTTGATCTTCGCCCGCCACAACGTCGGAATTAAAACGCAGGCATACGTCGCTGCCCGGACACAGCCGCGCAAAGCGGCGCAGACCGGAAAGGGAATCAATGTTGAATAAAAGGCCAAGCGGTTTCAAAAGCGCGATTTCTTCATCCGTCATATTATTGGCGGTATAAAGAATGTCTTCTTTTTTAAAACCGAGCTTGAGCGCGAGGAAAACTTCTGCCGGGCTGACCGTATCAAGCCGCGCCCCCACGTCTTTGAGCGCGAGGAGCAGATGCGGGTTGGCATTCGCCTTCATTGCATAATAAATATGTGTTTGCGACCACGCGAAAATGCTTTTCAAATAGGTATAGCGCAAGGCCATGTAATCCAGATCATACAAATAAAAAGGCGTTCCAAAACGTGAGGCTAGCGCCGTGAGCGGAAGGCCTTGAACGGCGTAAACACCTTCAAGCTCTTGCACAGGCGAACGTAGATTTTGCATGGCTGTCATTTCCTTTGGGGCAGCTGTTTTTTGAAGATGTTCCTCAACGGCGTGAGGAACATCTTACGAAAAGCGAAGTCTTGTGCACAGGGTTTCTTATGCGGCTTCAAACGTCAAGGCTCGCGGCGCGGCTAAGCGTGCGTTGAGCTTGGCTTCCAAGCTTTTTGAGATAGGCAGCATTGGAAGCCGGGCTTCGGGCGAGGCGATGAGCCCTTGCTGATGAAGAATATATTTTAAAGGGCAGGGGTTGGGTTCGGCAAAAAGCATCGGGATGACATCGGCAAAGCTATCCCAAATGGTTTGGGCTTGGGCGGGCTGGCCTTGGCGAAGCCCATGCAAGACGGTTGCAAAGCCTTGCGGCGCAATGTGGGCCGAAGCCAAAATCCCGCCATCCGCGCCGAGCTTGACGTATTTAAAGAAGTTCGCATCGTCGCCGACAAGAACGGAAAAATCGCTGGGGCGCTGACAAATCAGCTGTTGTGTTTGCTCTTCATTGGCGCAGCAATCTTTGACACCTACAATGTTGCTGTGTTCGGCTAAGCGGAAGAGTGTCTCATTCGCCATATTCACGCCCGTGCGATAGGGAATGTTATAAACGATGATCGGCAGGCTTGTTTCTTGCGCAACATGCGAAAAGTGCTGATAAAGCCCTTCTTGCGAAGGCCGCGTGAAATAGGGCGTTGCGATCAAATAGCCATCAACGGGCCACGCGTTGGTGCGCGCGACCTCGTGCGCCAGTTTTTTGGTGTTCGAGCCGGTGTGGCCAAGAAAGACGGGAAGCTTTTGTGTGTTTGCGTGCTGCACGACATCCACAAGTTGGCGCGTTTCCGCCTCATCGAGGGCCATCGACTCACCTGTTGTTCCGGCGAGAATAAAACCGGTGACGTTCGCTTTGCTGTAATGGTGCACAAGGCGGGCCAGCGAGGCTTCATCCAGCTTGTCTTGTGCAAAAGGGGTAATGAGTGGAACCCAAACGCCGCCGAGGGGCGGCATGGAGAAAGAAGAGGTTTTCATGGGTGGAGGCTCCCTTGCAAAATGGGGGGGTCACGCAATGTCGTTGCGTTTGTGAAAATTGAAATCAGACTTTGTTTTTTTAAGGTTTTGTCCGGGGCGGAACGTGAACGTCGGGCGCAGGACGATGGGGTCAGAAGGCCTTAGGCCTTCTTGCCCTTGAGGACGCGCTTAGCGCTAGGATCTTTGGCTTCGATCAGAAACATTATGACAAAAGCGTAAGTGAAAAAAAGAATCAGCGCAAGATGATTTTTATGCTTAACGCTCGCGCCGCACAATTTCCTCGATGATGAAGAGCGGGCGTTGCTTGGCTTCCATATAAAGGCGGCCCAAATATTCCCCGAAAATGCCGAGGCATAGTAATTGAACGCTGCCTAGAAACAGAACGATGACGATGAGGCTTGTCCACCCGGGAACCGTTTCGCCCGCAAGCCACGCGTGGAAGGCGTAGGCTAAAAGCACCAGCGCAAAAGCGCCGCTGGCCAAACCGAAATAAGACGCAAGCCGCAAAGGTACGATGGAAAAACTGGTGATCGCGTCGCGGGCGAAGCTAATCATTTTGCGAAGTGAATAATGCGTTTGCCCAGCGGCACGCGGGGCGCGTTCATACGGAAAGGCCACTTGCTTCAGTCCGATCCAGCTGACCATACCGCGCAGAAAACGGCTGCGTTCGGGCATGGCATTGAGCGCTTGCACGGCGCGGTGGCTCAGCAATCTGAAATCACCCGCATCGAGCGGAATTTCAATTTCAACGAGTTTGGCAAACACACGATAGAACAATGCGGCGCTTGCGCGTTTGGCCAGCGTTTCGCCGGTTCGTTTTTGCCGTTGGCCGTAAACGACATCTGCGCCTTTGTCCATCAGCGCCATCATGGCGGGCAGCGCTTCTGGCGGATCTTGCAAATCGGCGTCGATTAGGAGCACGCGCGCGCCACTCGCCACGGTCAGCCCAGCGCTCAGCGCCAGTTGGTGCCCAAAATGGCGAGACAAATTGATGGATAAACAGGTCGCATTCTCTTGGGCTAGAGCGGCAAGCGCGGGCCATGTGCCATCTTTGGAGCCGTCATTCACAAAGAGGATTTCATAAGAGTCCCCCACGCACGCGTGGCACGCTCGGCTCAATCGCGGCCAAAGCGCAGGCAGCGACGCCGCTTCCTCGAAACAGGGCACGATAACCGAGAGCGCAAGCGGCGATTCGGTGGGGACTGGGGGTTGGGGCATGGCGTGATCTCTTTCAAGAAAGGCCTTTGAATCCTATCGCATGCGGTTGGGGAGGGGAAGTTTGAAGTTCGGCGCGCTTTTTAGCCTTTTCTTCTGTCGGGCGGGCGACTATAGTAAACTTTAGAGTCATTCTAAAAATCAGGAGGATCTTATGCTTGGTGTTGGTTACTCTTTTCCCGCTTTCAGCCTGCAAGCCACGGTTTCAGCCGATGACGCTAAGGCGTTTACCGAAATCTCAAATGCGACCCATAAAGGCAAATGGCTCGTTGTTTTCTTTTGGCCGAAGGATTTCACCTTTGTCTGCCCCACAGAAATTGCCGCTTTTGGCGAAGCGAACGAGGCTTTTGTCTCGCGCGGCACGCAACTTTTGGGGGCGAGCATCGATTCGGAGTATGTTCATTTAGCATGGCGCAAAAATGATCCGTCTCTCAAGGACTTACCGTTCCCGATGCTGTCCGACCTTAAGCGCGAGCTTGCGGGCGCTTTGGGAATCCTTGATCCAGAGGTTGGCGTGGCGCAGCGGGCGACTTATATTGTTGATCCCGAAGGCAAGATTCGTTTTGCGAGCGTGACGGATCTCAATGTTGGGCGTAATGTAGAAGAAGTTCTGCGCGTGTTAGACGCGCTTCAAAATGGCGGGCTTTGCCCGTGTAATTGGCGGAAAGGGCAACCCACCCTTCACGCCTAAAAAGCGATTTGAAGGAGGATAAATGTTGTCCAAGAGACTGCCGGTTTTGCGGCCTTATTGGTTTGGGAGCTTTATTCTCCTTCTCGTTCTTTTGCCGTTGCCTTTCGGTGCAAACCGGCCTTGGGCTTCGGATTTGTTTGGTGTGCTGGCGGGCGTTTTGCTTTTGGCTCGGTTGTGGGCCGCGCCGGATCGTCCCGCGCCAACCGGCGCTGTGCCGCGCTTGAGACTTGCACTTGCGGCGCTTGGGTTTGCTGTTGTCGCCGCATGGGCGTTACTTCAAATCGCGCCTTTTACCCCATTGGCTTGGCATCACCCGCTTTGGCTTGAGGCGGCGCATTTGCTCGGGCCGACTTCCGGCGCCATTTCAGTTGATCCCGGCACAACGCGTGAGGCGCTTGTCCGCCTGTTAGGTTATGTCGCTTTTTTTCTCCTCGCTTTTTTTGCAGGCCGGGATCGTGAGCGCGCCAAAGTGATTGTGCGTGCGCTGGGTTTGGCGGCGTTGGCCTATGCGCTTTATGGGTTGATCGCGCAATCGGCGGGCAGCACGACAATTCTCTGGTTTAAAAAATGGGCCTATGAAGGATTCCTCACCTCGACCTTTGTAAATAAAAATAGCTATGCGACTTATGCGGGCCTTGGGTTTTTATGTTCGCTCGCGATGGTGCGACAACGGGTCAAGCATATCGTGATCAAAGATCCTGTGTTAGCCAAGGCTTCTTATGCGGCGGCGTGGTTTGCTTCGCTCAGCTTGCGCGATTATGTGTATTTTCTTTCGCCCGTTTTGGTGCTTGGCGCTTTGGCCCTTACGGGATCGCGCGGTGGCGTGCTCAGCACGTTGGTCGGCGTTGTGACGTTGCTTATCACCATGGCGATCTTTCGGCGCTGGCCCATTAAGCAATGGGCTTTGTTGTTGACGGGGATTGCGTTTATCTTTTCACTTTTTGTGATGATGGGCGGCGATGCGCTTTTGAACCGCATGCAAGATGATGCGATCGGCTCCGACACGGCCACACGGCTTGCGGCCTATGAGCTTGTCAAACAAGCGATCACGGATAATCCATGGCTCGGCTTTGGCCTTGGCTCATTCGATGGCGCGTTCCGTTTGTATCGTGATGCGACGCTGCCTTTGTGGTTTCAGCATGCGCATAACGATTATCTCGAAATGATGATGGATCTCGGCGTGCCAGCGGCGCTTCTGCTTTTTCTTTCCATCGGCTTGATGGTGAGCTGCTGTTTGCAAGGGGTCTTGCGCCGCAAACGCGATGCCATTTATCCGTCGCTTGCCGTTGCGGCGACGGCTCTTGTCGCCACGCATAGCTTGATGGATTTCAGCATGCATATTCCTGCCGTTGCGGCGACCTATGCGGTTTTGCTGGGGCTTGGCGTTGCGCAAAGCGGATCAACGCGCCAAGCCGATGCGCCGTTGCAGTCACTCGAAAAGCCCGTGCCGCGACCTGTGATTCAACGCCCCGCGCCTCAACCACCCGTGACAAAAGCGCCAGCGGCCAAGGTTCAACGCGATGCGCCGAAGAAAACAATTGTGAGGCCCTCACAAACACACGGTAAACCGAAAGGCAGACGCGCGTTTTTGTCCTCGGAAGAAACACGGATTATTGAAGAAGAATTGGAAAACAACATTTGGGATCAGCCCGTCGCCTTTACGCCGCCGCCTGTTGTTTCCGCACCCGAACCAGAGAGCCTGCTCCCGCTGCCCGTGGTTGAAGAATCGCTTTTGATTGCAGAACCTGAGATCGAAGAGCCTGCGTTTGAGCCAGAAGTTGAACTTGCCGAAAGTAAGCCGGAGGTTGAAGTTTTGCCAGAGGTGGAGATTCAGCCTGAGCCTGAGCCTGAAGCTGAAGAAACCCTTTTGGTTCGTGAGCCCGAGGGCGAAGAAACAAAGCCTGAGCTGGAGGTTTTGATCCGTGAGCCTGTACTTGAGGCGGTACTGGACTCTGAGTCCCTTGTAAGTGAACCTGTGGTTGAGGTTTTGTCAGAGAAGAAGACTCCGCCGGAGCCTGTGTCCGAAGCAACGAAACTGACAGAGGAACAGGACGCGCTCGTTCCCAAAAAACCATCGCCACGTTCACGCCGCCGTCCCCGCAAAAAACGGTGAGTAAAGAAAACCATCGTCATCCCGGCGAAGGCCGGGATTTCGTAGCTAGGGACTAATTTTTTGGCGGAAGAGGGCAAGCTCTTCTTCATTGTTGGCAAGTTCTTTTTGGACGATGGATGTGAAAGCGCCTTCTTTGGCGTAACGCGCGAGATTATCCATATCAAACGTCGCACTTCCGCGGACCAGAAGGGGGATATAGGCCCTGGCTTCTGGCGTTAAGAACGCGTAATTCGCCATGCCCATTTGCAACCGCGAAATCATAAGCTCTGGCTCATAGGGGCCCACAGCCATCGATTGTGTCCACGCCGCAGCGGTGCGGAAGGAAGGGCCGCCATCTTGCATCAAGAAAAGATAGGCTAAGCGCATCCACCCATAAGGGTCAGTCGGCGATGTGCGAAGTGCGACCCGTTGCCATGTCTCAGCGGCGGCAAACAGTCTGGTTGCTTCTTCGCCTTTCGCGTGGCCTGCGCGGACAAAGGCATCGAGCGCTAATTCATTCTCGCTATTGTTAAGCGGAAACCATGACAGCACACGCATACGCGTGCTTTCTAAAACCGCAAGATCGGCGTCAGAAACGGTTTGTTGGTTTTCTTGCAGGTGTTTGACCACCTCATTACCGGGCAGCTCAATAAGCCGTGCGGAAAGCGGCGGAAGGCCAAGACCGATCAGCACAAGCGCTAGTCCGGCCAGAAGCCCTGTCGTCAGGTGTTTAGATTTAGTCAGTGTAATAGGCATGATATTTATGGCTGTGATACCCTTCGCCGTAGCTCGCAAGCTCGTTGAAGTTGACTTGGTTGAGAATAGCGCCTGCGATGCGGCAGTCAAAGGTTTTGAGCTGCTTGAGCGCTTGCGTCACCGTATCGCGTGCTGTCTCGGCCCATTTTACGATGAACAGGTTTGTATCGACCACGCGCGAGATCATCGCCGCATCGGCCACGGCCAAAATTGGCGGCGTGTCCACGATGACCAAATCATACAGTTCGACGACTTCATCCATGAACTTCTTCATTTGCTTGGAGCCAAGCAGATCCTGTGCATTCGGCGTACGGCCAAAGGCGGGGATGATATCAAGCTTTGGCACCAAACCGTCGCGGCGCCTCACTTCATCCAGCTTGCTTGCGCCGGTTAGGATGGATGAAAGATCTTTGCCATTCGGGCGAATACCGAGCAGGCGCGCCAAGCGTGGGCGACGCATATCGGCATCGATCAAAAGAATCTTGCTGCCG
>Ga0209467_1001539_pt1 | contig 19569 bp, 13 predicted proteins | sample Higcelwee11metaG_FD_187175 | JGI IMG/M metagenome (GOLD analysis project Ga0209467, IMG submission 187175) | Freshwater pond sediment microbial communities from the University of Edinburgh, under environmental carbon perturbations - High... | ecosystem: Environmental > Aquatic > Freshwater >...
CCCGTTGCAGTGAACCTGGTCAGCCGGATCATTGACCTGCGCCGACGGGTTGACTGTTATTGTGAATGTCTGGGGCGTGCCTGAACAGGTCTGCCCTGCGTTGGTAAAGGTCGGCGTGACGGTAACTGTTGCAGTCACCGGAGAAGAACCGGCATTGGTTGCCGTGAAGGCAGGAAGCGGACCGGTTCCGCTGGCGCCCAGGCCAATCGAAGTGTTATTGTTGCTCCATGCATATGATGTAGTGCCACCGCTCCGGTTGGTTGTGAAGTTCAGGATGGGAACGGCATCGCCGTTGCAGTGAACCTGATTGGCCGGGTCATCGACCTGTGCCGAAGGGTTGACAACAACCGTCCGGGTTATTAAAGCACCTGGACAGGAGGTCGGGAGAGGACCGGCCGGAGTAATCGAATAGGTCACAGTGGTCGGTGAAGTGGAAGTATGCGCAAGTGTCTGGGCGATGGAGGTGTTATTACCGTTGGCCCTCGAGCCTCCGGCAGGGGCACTGCTCCATGTGACAGCAGGAGCGTTTGAAACCGTCCATATGAAATTCGTTGACGGAACTGATGACTGCAGAACTATGTCAGTGGCGCCTCCGCTGCATATCGTAGCGGTATTGTTGACCGTTGCACTTGCATCCGGAATTGCATTTATGCTGAACAGGTAATCCGCAGGAAGTACGGGGACAAAGTTGTTGCAGGCATCCTGAATTGATACGATATGTACTGTGTGATTGGCCACGCCCAGTGTCCCGAGGTTGATATGGTCACCGTTGCTATAACCGGAATAAAGAGTATTTGCCCCGCCGTCCAGGGTGTATGTCACTCTGTAAGGTGGTGCACCCCCGCTCACATTGAGGGAGAACCAGCTGGCTGTTCCGTCACACCCGTTTCCGCTTCCGGAAATGCTTGCTCCGGTAAGGGCAGCCCCAACGGTAACTGTAATTGGCGTTCCAAGCGCCTGTGCATTACAGCCGTCACCGTCAACCACCGAGGTGAGTATATATATATAGGTACCTGTGGTCAGCACACCGGTTGATATATTTGTGCCGCTTGTATAGCCGTTAATCTGGGCCTGGGCGACTCCGTTCCTTGTATAGTTGACTGTATATGGAGAGTTGCCTCCTGAAAGAATAATATTAAAATTAGCTGAAGTGTTGTTGCATATGCTGATGTCATCATGCAACTGGGCTGCGTACTGAGGTCTGACAACAAGAGTCCTGACACTTGAATACTCCCCTGTACACGGAGAGTTCTGCACAAAGGCACGGTACTCCCATGTTCCTGACGATGATGGGATTTCCGAATAGCTTGCAGTCGTGTTTGAAATATTGCTCCAGGTTCCGCTGTCAACCCGCTTTTCCCACCTCACGATGGCTCCGGTGTGCCCGGAAAGCGTCATTACGCCGGTTGTCACTCCGGGACAGAGAGGTGTTGTTCCTCCCGCTATTGAGCCCCCCACAGAAGGAGGAGTAACAACAATGGACCTCGCGGTGGAATAAACCGATGAACAGACACCGCTCTGAACTTCCGCACGGTACTGCCAGGTTCCTGCAGAGGGCGGCGTGTCATTATAGGTAGTTGTCGTATTGGCGATGTCTGACCATGCACCGGCGCCAAGCCTGCGCTGCCACCTGACTACCGTACCGGTATGGCCGCTGAGGGTCATTACTCCTGTCGGCGATCCGAGACAGATCGGGGTTGTACCACCGTTGACTGCACCACCCACTGAGGCCGGATTAACGGTGATTGTGGTTATTGTAGAGTAGACCGAAGGACATGAACCGCTTTTAATCTCAGCCCTGAACTCATATGTACCTGAGTTGGTCGGGGTATAATTCAGTGTGGTGGTTATATTTGCGATGTCAGTCCATGCGCCTGCATTCCTCCTGTACTGCCAGCGTACTACAGTGCCTGTATGACCTGACAGAGTAATGTTGCCGGTAGGAGTGTTGATACAGATCGGGCTTGTGCCTCCCGATGTGTTTCCACCCGCTGAGGTTGGATCAACCAGAACACTGTAAACTGACGAATATGTGTCAGAGCATGAACCGCTCCTTACAAGTGCCCGGAATTCCCATGTGCCGACTGAAGGTGGTGTATAGCTATAGGTAGTGGTAGTATTGGCTACATTGGTCCAGACGGCGGACGGCAATAACCTTCTCTCCCATCGCTGAACAGTCCCCGTATGCCCTGAAAGGGTCAGGGTCACTCCAGATCCCACGCAGATGGGCGAGGTGCCTGCCACTGTGCCACCGACAGAAAGAGGACTGACTGTAACGTTAAAAGTCTGTGAGGGCGATGGGCAGCGTGGATCACTTGTATACTGGTTGATGACACTTACGGTCCTGGCTCCGGCAGCTCCGCCTATATTGACCGTTATCTCCCTTGTACCCTGTCCGCCTGTAATTGTCCATCCGGCGGGAACAGTCCAGATATATTCAGTCGTTCCGCCGATTGGCATTGTTGGCGGATTAGCCGCCAGGGAAAAAACCTGCCCGGTGGCTGTGATACATACCTCTGCCGGTCCGGAAACGGCTGCCGGCCTTGAAAGCTCCTCTCTGATTATAAGGTCAATCCTCGCAGGCGGGCCTTCGCATCCGTTGACGCCGCTGGTTTCGGTAACATAGAAATCGTAAGAGCCGGCTGCAGTGATGCCGTGTGTATAACTGGTGCCCGTATGGAGAAGGGTTGTAAGGGCGGCATCAGCATACCAGTTCAGGGTGTTACCGGCAAGATTGATGGCTGCCGTAAGGGCCGGAGGCACACTGCCGAAGCAGTAAACCTGCGGCGTGACAACTATCGGAGGCGGGGGTGCGTCAATGACCTCTATTATAAACTGGTCAAAAACATAATCCGTATTCTCATCCGTAAACGGGTTGCACTTGTTCCAGTCCTTAATGTACACATAGAATCTCTCACCTGCCTTGCAAGTGGCAGGGATCGTGATAACATCAGTCAGTGTGCCGGGATTGGGCGGGTTCAATGGACCGATAACCGGACCGACAAATCCGTTTGCACCTGTGGCCGGGTTTGATCCCCCAATATATACATCACCCGTGATTGTGTTCATTGGTGCACCTGCAGGTGTCTCACCGTAGACAAACTGAATCGTCCTGGGCGACTCATTGTCATAATCGGTCGGGTTAAGCGGTGGCGGGACGTTTGGATTCTGGCAGTTCCAGATGCTCACATCCCTGAGCACGAGGTTATGTTCGCTGCCTTCGCAGACGTAAACAATATCAACATCGCCTGTTGTTGTCTCCTGCATCTCCAGCAGGCCGTCCCCGTCAAGAGGTATATCACGGCCGTGAATAACGAAAACGCCCTGGGCGGCGTAGAACTCGTTGCAAGGGTTTTTAACAGTCCAGGTGCCTACATATGCACAATCGGTTGTGGTTGCAAAGCTGTGTAACTGCACCGGAGGCAGATCATTGTCCGCAATGGAGGTATAGGTCCAGATCGGAGATCCGTCGCCCCAGTCAACAGTCCATGTACTTCCCGCCAGTATTCCTGTAGGCAGCACTCCGAGAGGAGCCACCTGGAACATTCCCTGTGCACCCAGGTTGACACATTCACCCAGGTTCCCGAAGAAGTTAAAGAGCTGAATTTTCGGGCATGGGAGGGTAGTTGCATTAAGTCTTACCGAAGTGGCCATCAGAACATTTGAAGCGTCGGCGGCAACCATGTAGATTGTATGATAGTTGCTGGATGGCAGGGAGGCAGCAATCGAGTTAAGAATTGTGTTGATATTGGCCCCGGCAACTGGAATAACAGCATTGTAAACAATGCCGGGAGCTGTAGGATTGTTAGCCTGGCTCCTTACGGTCGTTGGAGCCTGGGCGCTTGGGTTGTTATAATTGAGAATAATGATATAGACAGTCCCTGCCCTGTCAATTCCGTAATTTAACGGAATTGTCGTAGGTCCGGGCGCACCGACTGAAGGAGTGGTGGGGACCCAAACCGGCTGTGAGTTCAGAATAAGGACAGGCAAAAACGTGAGTATCACCGATGTCAGCGCTTTCAGGGCAGACCGGGCCCTGCTGCTTCTGTTTCTCGAATCGGGGGAGCTATTCATATCAGGTTCTGTTGTTATCAATTCTAAAAGCAACCTTTGCTGGTTAGTTCTATGACTTAAAGTCCGTTAATAAGGTTGCACACTGTTCCAATACATTTAATATTAAAAACTAATTGTTTAACGATTTATTTAGTGTTAGGATACATTTTATTCGAATTATGGCCATTTAAACAGACCCTGGGGCAGATTAACCCTTTTACCGGCATATCTGTCCTCTCCCTGAATTTTGTATTTTTGATCCTGACCGAAGCCCATGAGAGATTTCACAACAGACACATTGCACCTGTTTCTTTCTTCTTTGATATCAGCCGGTTATAGCTTTAAATCCGTCGCTGGTTACCTGGAAAATCCATCTGCTCCGGCAATCATTCTCAGGCATGATGTAGACTCAAGGCCGGGCAACTCACTTGTTTGTGCAGAAATTGAGAACCGGATGGGAATAACGGGCACATATTATTTCCGGACTGTTCCGCAAAGCTTCGACGAAACAGTCATCAGGAAAATAAGCAGCCTTGGCCATGAGATCGGGTACCATTACGAGGACCTTGCTGTTGCAAAGGGTGATTTTGATAAAGCAATAAGGCTCTTCAGGGAAAACCTGGCAAAGCTTCGCCGGCTCGCACCCGTGGAAACGATATGCATGCATGGCAGCCCTCTGTCAAAACATGACAACAGGCTCCTGTGGGACAAGTATTCTTACAAGGATTCCGGGATCAGGGCCGAAGCTTACATCGATACAGATTTCCGGACAGTTCATTATCTGACCGACACCGGCAGGAGATGGAACGGAGATAGGTACAGCGTACGGGACCGTGCCCCGGCAGATACGCCCATAAAAAGTCAGGCAGAGGGACGGGAGAGCATAGGTTTTAGCTCAACCTTTGACATCATAAGGGCCGCCGATGCAAATAAACTTCCTTCTGTCATAATGATGACGCTCCACCCGCAGCGATGGAACAACAGCATTTTGCCATGGCTTCATGAACTGGTATGGCAGAACACAAAAAACGTCGTCAAGAGATCCCTGACGACGTACAGATCGTAAAATTTGAATCTTATTCGAATATTACCGGCAGGCTGTAAACCGTCTTCCCGCCAAGCCTGACATAATATTGCCCTGCTTTCAGGTTGCCTCTCTCAATGACCAGAAGGGAGTTGTCCCTGATGCGGTATGATTTTACAAGGTTTCCGGCCCTGTCTGTCAGATCGACTCTTCCTCCCTCACAGATGCATTCATCGTCAAATCTGACCGTTACACTTTCACGTGCAGGATTTGGATAAACCGAAAACGGTGGCCTTTCAGAAATTACGCCGGACTTATCCTTCTCTTCGCTGCACTCGCCAATACAGTCGCCGTGCTTCAGGTGTGCCGGTACAGCTTCTGCAGCAACCCAGATTGTATGGCCATTATGACAGACAGGCACTTTTCTTCCCGGAAAGATATCAGTATTGAATGATGTAAAGAACTCGGTCTTGGTCGAGGGCACCCAATCGGGACCCTGACCGGCATACTGTATCTGGGACAGTTTCCCGCCGCACGCATTGTACTGGAAGGAGCGCAGGTTCCAGTTACTCCATCCGCTGCCTGCAGGGTACTGTGTATAAAACTGTGTCTGCCGGCCGCTTATATCATATTCATAGATGATCCGGTAATCAATGTTGCCGTCAGGCCTTGTGGCAATCCGGCTCTCAAGGTCACCGCGTTCATTGTACATGAGCACACTGACTGTCGGGAGGGTCCATGCATTGCTTCTCCAGTATATTGATTCATACCCTATTAGCTTATTCTCAGCATCGTACTCGTAATTCTGCTGCAACCTGTCTTCCACCCATTCAGTTCCTGACCACTTCTGAACCCTGACGGAGATCACCCTGTCAGAAGGGTCATAATCAGTCAGTGAACGTGTTGAGACAATCCACCCGCTATTGAACACATAGTTGGTCGCGACTGTCATCCTCCCGGAGTAATTATACGAGTAGTCCGAGCGTGAAAGATCCCTGCCGGTATTTAAGTCCCGCGTCAGAATGCCGGAAAGAAGACCGTCATTATAACCGTAAACCTGCACCTGGCTAAGGACCCATGCTGATCCTGCAGCATCCCATTTGTATACGTATGCTGAATCCGTTCGGATATATTTTGAATAATCCGGCTCGGCAGCTGCGGATGCACCTCCCGCAATTATCCAGATAAGTACTGCGATTGCCGGTATGTATGAAAATCTGTTCATGATGTTGTTCATTTTTTACTTAAACACGGTTTATGCCTGAATGGTTGCATCCAGTGGCTCAGTTTGTTTTCTCAGTGCTCCGGTTTACAAGCCTCGCCAGGACTTGCGGATCAGACGCAATCTGCTCAGTACTGCCCGGGTAATGCTCTACAAGCCATATTAAGAATGATGTCACGTCAATCTTATCATCAAGCAGCCGCTGCCGTCTTTGCTGCCACTCAGCCCTCAATCCGGGTTGCGCAAGAAGTTCCCTGACTTTGCCCAGAAGCAGTTCAAATCGGTCCGGAGCGAAAGCATAGGTCAGTCCGTATCTTTTTTCTTCCTCCTCCAGTATTGAAAGCCGTCCAGCAAAACTATTGCACCGGAGAGCAGGAACACCGAGAACAGCTGCTTCAGAAGCCATCGTCTGGCTGTCCCCGACAAACATTGTGCTGTAATAAACCAGCGAATGAATTTTTTCGGGCGAAATGTTTATCAAACACTCTTTGAATTCAGGCTCTGTCTCCTTCTCTGCAGTAATCAGTACTCTACCGTGCTGCCTGAGCAGGTTAACAAGCTCTCTCTTCTGCATATTGTCAATGCCCCGGATTCCTTTGTCATGATGAGCCTTGAACGCATTGAATCTCAGCACGAAATAGGATTCATTCTCACCCACACCCGCCTCCCTCTGGACTGTAGGGTCCGGTCTGAACCTGGCAGGGTGAAGGTATGCCAGCTCATGGTATCCGGGATAAAATACAGTGCCTCTCTTTTTCCTGTTCCCCGTTAGGGCATCAGGAGAAACAACAGTGTCTGCAAACGGGTGTCCGAACCTGGTCACAAGCGGCTCCACCGCATCATCATCATCATCAAGCATGATTGATTTCATTCCCGTAAACATGGACACATGGGGAAGGGTTATTGAGGAGCCGATACCGATTTCAATCCTGTGCTTCAATACAAGCCTGAGCATCCGCCAGTCATACAGCAGCTGGTTCCTCGCTTTGCCGGCCAGGCCGTCAGACTTACTGCCAAGGTTAATGAACGGCATCCCGTAAATCTGCAATAATCGTTTTGCTGAAGGGAGCTCCTTTACTGTGATTAGCAGTTCATGCCCCCTCATCTTCATCTCATGATAAAAATTACGGAAGAGATGGACGTGTGCCGGATGTGCTATGTCAATCAGTATTCTCATCCGTTTCAGCAATTATTGTCGTTGCAGCAAATACCTGCTCCCCCTCTTTTATAAGCACCCTGTAATGCTCCGGCAGAATGACATCCACCTGGCTTCCGAACCGTATCATCCCAAGCCACTGCCCCTTTTCCACCTGCTCTCCTTCCCTTACATAGGCATCTATGCGCCTGACCAGGCGGGAGGCTATCTGAACAACACCTATCATTTCCTTCCCCTTCTCAATGACCCATGTGTTTCTTTCGTTTTCAGTCAGAGCACCTGTATCCTTCAGTGACAGGAATTTGCCGTCAGTATGATGGCTCAGGATCACAATCCCTTTAACCGGGGAACAGTTCTTGTGCACATCAAATGGTGTCATGTTGATACCTATATGCCATCCCGCATTATCGAGCAGCGGGGTTTTGGCAAGTTCATCAAGTCTTGATGCGATTCCGCCCTTCTTTGAAACCGGGATCAGCCCCTTCTCAATCCTGTTGATATAGATGACCCTGCCGTCGGCCGGCGAGACAACCTGACCCGGACCTGCCGTAACCCTGCGTACGGGGGTCCTCCAGAAACGAATCATTGTAAACAGGAACGCAACCATTGTAACCAAAGCAATTGCGGCCGCTCCCAGGAAAAAGAAATTTTGTGAAACACCTGTCCGGAAAAGGAGCCAGACTGTTAGTGTGGTTACCAAAGCTGCTGCAAGGTTGTCAGTCAGCAGAAACCTTTTTCTTATCCTGGTCTTGTGTACCAGGTACAGGTACAGAAGTGTGCTGGCCAGCAGTGAACCTGAAAGGATCAGGGCAAAAACATTTATGTTGTTCATTTATCTCTTAATCAAAAAATCGAATAGAAGAAGCTTCTCAAAAAACCATGGTGAGGGATCGTCTGATGACCACACTGCCCTTTGCACCGGCGACACCTTCCTGTTCCAGTATTTTGCTCCCCGGAGAAGAAGCAGCAGCCTTACCGGGATGTCCGTGGCTGAATGACAGAAGGAAGCTTTTAAAGGAGAAGGTGCAGACTCAATGACCTTTCCTGAAAGATGATTAAAAAACAGGGGAAGGAATTGTACTCCGGCTGCCTCGGATATGCTGTGCCATTTCCATGTCCTCGGATTCACTTCCAGGAGCCTGAAAGTACCATCGCGACTGTCACGCTTGAACTCCACTTCACATAACCCGTTGTAACCTGCCGCCTCCAGCAGTTCCACACCACGCCCGATAAGCAAAGGCTCATCAACTACCTCCGCATAGGTGGTTGCATTCCCGAAATCCAGGGGATGCTGCCTCATGCGACACGCAGTCAGCGAAGCATAACTCTTCCCGTTGAGAAAAAGGAAACAGGCAGAGAACTGGTCGGTTCCCTCACCGGGGATCACTTCCTGGACAATTATTTCTCCGGCAGGGATTATTGCAAGTGCCTTCAAATAGTTCATCTCAAGCTCCTGCCTGTTCCGGCAGAGGAAAACCTTCTTGCCCGCTTTGCGGTAAAAATCATACATCACTGCCGGCTTGACAATGCAAGGGAAGGGTATCGAAGGATTATCCAGATCATCCCTGCCGGCCGGAAACATAGTCCAGGGGATCGGGATCCCTTTTTCCACGGCAAGGCGGTACGTGTTTATCTTGTTGTAGAATAAACTGACCGTCTCCCACCGGTCCGCGGTGACTGTGTAAAATTTACCCAGGCTCTTCTTTGCAACGGAAAGAATCCTGACATGATAATCGTTGGTTGGAAAGATTACCCAGCCTGCGTGATTTGTCACGCATGGGCTGCTTTCAAGGAATTTGAGAAGATCCTCATCCATCACCCGGTAAAACGAAGTGCAGAACTTCGATCTCCTTGCAATGCAACGGTTGGTATTGTCAATTACTGCCACGGGAATACCGCGACGACCCAGGATACGGACAATTCCCAGCGCCTGGACATGACCTCCAAGGACAATTGCCCCGCGTTTATCTGCCTGCAATGACTTCCTCATAAAGCGACCTGATATTTTCAGCTACAGTAACGCTGTCAAGTTTCAGGGCAAATATTCTGCTCCGCCCATCCGTTCTGGCATTGAACGCAATCGCATCCCTTATCCTGCCTGCGACGTCAACAGGATCATCAGAAGTCAGGAAACAGCCGGCCGTGTCACCGGCCACCCGTAACGCATCTCCGGCATCGGTAAAAACGATAGGGCAGTTGCATGCCATAGCCTCCTTGATTACGTTCGGACTTCCTTCCCACTTCGATGTGAGCAGCATCAGGTCAGCGGCATTCAGCCACCGGCAGATAATTTCGGGTGAGAGTCCGTAAAGCCGCCGAAGCTCAATCCCGGGATCGCCGGCCCGTTTCACTCCTTCAAGTGCGAGTTCATAGTTCTTTTCCGGCCTTCCCGGTGCGGAAATAAAGACGATAAGCTTGTGCCCGGCCGGATAACCAAGCAGCCTACGCGCCTCATCCTTTGGCATTGGCCTGAAAAGTTCAGTATCCACACCGTTGGGAATTACATCGGCAACCGGTAAGTCCAGCAACTCACGCATCTGCTCTGACTTCACTATTGTACGTGCCCAGCGCCGCCGGGCCATAAATCCTGAAACAATTCTCAGCGGGCGCAACATAAAAACATCGGACCCCATCAGGGACACAACAAGCGGAAACCGCCCGGCCAGTGATGCTGCAAAACCGCTGAGGCTGTAATGGGCATGGACCAGGCTGTATTTCCCAGTTCCCCATGCCTTTCTTATCGCCGGTACTGCGGCCAGGTAACCGGCCAAACCCGGTCTGATAAGGAGGTATTCTGGATCAATCCCGACCTTCCTGAGCGACTCCCCCTGCCTGTACACAACATCGCCCGGCCTGCCCTGCTTGTCCGAAGACACAAACAGCACTTTTATCGGGGACCTGTTCATCCGGCTAACCCCTTTTTCCCGGTCCTGTCAACCACAAGCTTAAACTTGCCCGATCCGGAGAGATCTATCCTCCCGACAAACCTGATCTCATACCTGATACGGTCCCTGAGGTATTCGTGCAAGGCAGATTCGATTACCTCCATGTCAGCATTGCCGAACGAATCCGTCCTGACCAGGTTGATACGGATGAGATCATTCTCAATCTTTTCAACCTGGTACTGCTTCAGGCCGTTTACTTTTTTCAGGAGCATACTGCCGAAAAAACTGGGCACGGAAAGCATTCCGCCGTCCGGAAGGGTGATCATGTCAGTCTCTCTGCCTGACACAGCCTTTATCCTTGAAAAGCTGACATGGCATTCAGGTGCATTATCATCAGCAGGAATGGCAAGGTCCCCGTTTTTGTAACGCAACATCGGAAAGGCATAGTTGTCAAGATCAGTAATATACAGATCTCGGTTGCCGTACTCATCCAGCACCTCCCCGTACTCCACAAGCACATGGGGATCAATCACATGGTACATGCCGCACTTTCTGCACTCGAAGGCGATGCTGTTAATCTCACTGCAGCCGTATGTATCAAAAACCGGAGCGATGGCTTCTTCAATGGCTCTCCTCTGAAAATCGTGAAGGTTTTCTGCGGTTGTAAGCACATACTTTACAGGGTGCCTGAATTTAAGTCTGTTTTCCAGCAGGTAATCGGCAAAATGATAAATTGCGTTTGTATAGCCGTCAATAAAGTCATACCTCTCCCTGCAGATAAGCTCGTACAGGTCATGCAGCCTGCTGCCATCGTGCAGTGTATATGCCGGGAACTTGTGATGCCTGAAGATCCTTGCCTTCAGCCTGGAGGAGAGCCTGCCCCACTCCTCGTTGACTGTAGTGGGATTGCCCCAGACATGGAGCCCTTTCATTGACATCTTCCACCCCGAGAGAGACCAGCCCAGGAGATGGGCTGCCTGCCCGGCACTCGTCGCCTTGCTGTCTTTCCTGTAGAAGACAGGCTGACCCGTTGAGCCGCTGGATGAACCGGCCGACAGCTTTCTTCCCGCGTGACTGTCAGCAATTATCTCCTTCCAGTGCTCCTGCAAATCCTGCCTTGTAAGGGGCGGGATCTGAAGCAACTGCTCCGTTGAACTGAAGTCACTGGCTGAAAAACCGCACTCACGGAAGCGCCTCCTGTAAAAGCCAACGTTTGTCTCACAGTGGATCAGCAGGGCCTTGAGCCTTGCGGCCTGGTAAGCTTCAACTTCCGAACGTGACTTCCCTGGCAGCTTCTCAAAACGGTTCAGAAACCGAAGGGTTTCCTGCCCCTTCACTATATCCGAAATCAATAGACTCAGCCTGTTCATTCTTTCCCTGTTTACCGGCTATTGAATCTTTTCAGCTTTGTATGCCTGCGGTGAAGTCATCCAGGATCCTTCCTCAAGTGACCGTTTAAGCCATGTAAGGCTAAGCGCCTTTAACAGAACCCCATCCGGGACTGCGAACCGGCTATCTGAAAAACATTCTGAATTGAAGAGAGTGTTGCCGGAGGAAAGCTGTCTGAAGAATCCGGCATTGTGTGCAAAGGACCTGTTTACACTGTACGGATCGCTTGCAGCAGTCTGATTCTTCTTCTTTGCAACATATCCGCGGAGTACCTTCATCTGTCCGGACAGTGTCAGGAGATCCTCCGGGCAGTAGCCCTTGTCGGACATCATTCTGCCGAGCGCAGGCCATGCCTTTCTGATAATATGAGAATACAGCACCTGCCCTTTGTACCTTTTCAGGGGATTATGCTCAAAAAAACCGGAATATACACCTGAGAGCCCAGTCTGCAGCAAGGCCCTGTTGAAATTAAAATCGAGATACGGAGTGCGATTCCGGATAACACCAAACTGACTGACCATCTCTGCACCGAAATACTTCCTGAACACCTCCTCAAAAACAGTCACATAAAACTGCTGATTTAGCGTCAGATGCCTGTATTCGGGGTTAAAACGCGGAAGAGAGGTCAGATCATGCTTCAGTTCAGCCCACGCCGAGGCATATTCATCTTTTATAACAGCGCTGAACTCCCTGCTCTGCTCAATTCCTGAAACTGCTTCCTGCAGGTCCCTGCTGCCGAACAGAGTGATGAGGTTCGGGGAGAAAACAACTCCCCTTACATGTGCCGCCCTGAAGAGCTCGCTGCCGAAATTGCCTGTAACGAGGTAACGCGAGTCATTTGCCAGGAGAGCGGCAGCATGAAGATAGTGCCCTCTGACGAATGTGGCGGATCCTGAGGAATTACGGATAAACTGATACCCGTATCTGAGGCTGTCATTTTTTACGAAATCATCATCCAGCACAATCTTACGCCAGGGAAGGGACATGCCGGCAGCCACCTTCTCTGCTATCACTATGTCTTTTGACCCGGAAGCCCCGAACCCGGAACAGGTGAAATCCTTCCTGAAATACAACCCTGCTGCAGTCAGTGTACGACTGTCAAACCCACCTGTCAGTGAATTGACATACCTTTCTTCAGGCAGGTACTTTCTGACATCATGGAGGAACTGGTCACTGAGCTGATCTGCCGACCGCCTCCACAGCTTCGGGCTGCTTGAAAAATACTCCTCTATCCTGGTATGCTTTTCAATCATGAACCTCCCGTCGCTGACAGCCATGAATGAATTGGAAGGCAGCAGCATCACTGATTCGATATAACTGTGATTGAACAGAGGGTAGTTGAAAAGCATGGTTTCAAGAACGAACCGCCTCGAGACACCTGACAGTCCCAGGTGCTTGCCCAGGTCAACGGCATTGTTTGAAAGAGCGATGCGGCCGTTCGCAATGCAATAGTAGACAGGAAGTATACTGAAAAGTGAATTCCCGGCAACAATGCACTTGTCCTTCCTGCTGAAAAGGAAGAAATAAAAGTGGCCGTAAATCTCCCTGGCAACCTGGCGTTGATCTGCCGTCACGGGGTGATTCATCACAAAATCATCCGCCCCGACCGGATCTCCCCACAGAAGAAGTTCATACTCCTCCCCTCTGAGAGAAACACAGTCATCAGGTGTCTTTACAAAAAGACGATTCAGTCCCTCGAACTTCCCCGCCAGTTGTATTTCGGCAATAAAATCAATCATCCGTTATGCGCCTCATTTCTTACTCCCGAACCTGATTCTTCTGGATACAGCAAGTACCTGTCTGTAAGGCGCCTCACCTGCAAAGGCCCGCATCCTGAAGACTGTCCTGCCCTTTTTCCGCCATGACGACAGATCCACGATCGCCCGGTCGGGAATCCTCGTCTTGTCGCTCCTGCTGACCCCCTCTGCCTTTCCTGTTGTAGTCATAAGGTAACCAGCTTCAATCGCCAACCAGTGCAGTAAATCATTATTGCTTCCGTGAGGCCAGCAAAGATACTCAACCTTCTTGCCGAGCATCTCCTCTATTATTTCCTTTGAAAGCCTCATTTCATCTTTCACCCTGGCAATATACTCCTCCTCTGACTCTGTTGAAGTTATGAGCTTCCCTGCCGAGCGGTATTCGTTATAAAGAGGTTCGGCAATATTAAAGGCCGATGTGTAACTGTACGATCCGAAATCATATTTGTCAAACAACCGGATACAATCGGCAATGAAATCCGGGTTTATCTCAACCTTCCTTGCCATCAGCGAAGCCCGGTCTTCAAAAAGCGGATAACCGTAAGGAAGGAGGGTGCCGAACCCGGGGTCATCAATGTAATAAGGCTTCCTGCCGAGAAAAGCGTTCGAGGCAGGATACAGAATGTCTCCACCGGGATGATGAAAGCCGGTAAGCCTGTCTGAAACAGGGTACTTGGTATGTGTCAGGGAGTGCGATTGAATATCAATCAATCCCGACTTTTCCATCATTCTCATCTCATCCCACGAAAGAAATCCCCAGCGGGTAATTTCATCAAGGCTTGCCCTGCCGGCTTCATAATCCTCAAGGTTGGGGCGGCATCCTTCAAACGCGTCGGTAAACTCAGGACTGACGAATATTGTAGCCTTCATCCCGTGACGCTTCAGAATCGGGAAAGCCCATATCCAGTTATCCATGTAACCATCATCAAAGGTGATGATAAGCGGATTCCTGACCGGATCCGACAATCCTTCCCGGATCTGCCGGTATTCGCCGAGGGAAATAGTGTTATACCTGCCCTTAAGCCAGACCAGGTGTCTTTCAAACAGGTCTGCCCCCACAGTCAGGAAGCTCTTTCTCCAGTTCCTGTTCGCCGGACCGATACTGTGATAATATATTACAGTTGCCTTATCCCTGTTCCTCATTGGAAAAACTGTATCCGCTGCCCTGATCCCGGCTGCGGCTATATGTCGTATCTAATCAAATGAGCGGTAAATCCCATCCAGAGTCTCAATGTGTTCTTCCGGGGAGAACCTCTTCCTGAACTCTGCACCTGCCCTCCCGGCCAATGAGAGAAGCCTGTCATAATCAGCCAGCTTTCTGCAAACCTGATCCGCCACGTCGCTGCCCGGGTTCAGCAGAAACTCCGGGTAATCCCTGAAGATCTCACGCATTGACGGTATGTCGGCCGCAAGTACCGGAGTGCCGCACAGAATGCTTTCAACCACCACATTGCCGAATGATTCATACTCGGACAGGAACAGGAACAAATCCGCCTCCCTGTATACATTTTCAATATCCGCCCTGAATCCTTTCAGCGAAATATAACCTTCGGTGCCCGGCTTGGAAATCCGTTCCCGGAGTCTCTCTTCAAGAGGGCCACTCCCGTATATCCCGAACACCGTCTCCGGCATCCGGCTATGGACGGCGAATGCCACGTCAATCCACCCCTCCAGGTTTTTACCCTCGTTCAGTCGGCCTGCATAGATAATCTTCATCATCCCGGAACCTCTTCTTTCAGCCGGGGGCACGAACCGGGATGTGCTCACCGGGTTATAGAGTACCCGGATTTCTGCCCCGGGATTGATTTTCTCCAGAAAAACCTGTCTGCTGTACTCCGAGTTTGAAACAAGGCGAACCTTGCTATTCAGTGCAAGCTTCCATGCCGCCTTTCTGATCAGCTCCTGAAGGAAGCCAGACCAGTACCTGGTGCCCCGGATGCTGTAAACAATGCCCGAAACGCCGGCAAGCCTTACTGCCAGGAGATACCAGGGGCCGGCATTCAGCAGGTGAAATACATCCTTCCTGTTCCGGCGGGCATAACTGAACAGCCTGTACCATGCCCTGAGGTTACCCCTGGCGCCATGACTCCTCGGTATTCCCAGCCCTTCATAGACATCCACCGCTCCAGCCACTGGCGGACGGATAGTGAACACCCTGAAATCCGCTTCCGGGAAGGATTTGATCAGCCTGGCTGACAATACCTCAATCCCGCCCGGAGATGAGTAAAAATGGACCAGATGTACTTTCACCGGCATCACAGCCCTAACTTAAACCAAGACGCTCCTTAAGCCGCCCGGCATTATTCTCTGCAGAGTATTTTTCAAGGACAAAATTCCTCATCGCCTCTGCCGTCTCAATCCTGTGCCGGTCATTTGCAAGCCATTCGGATGCAACTTCCCGAGCCTCATTATAGCTTCTTATCAGAGGAAGGTCGATTCCGGAATCCCTGAAAATCTCATCCTCGACATCCTTTCTGTATTCTATCAGCGGCAGCGTGCCGGCAGCAAGCGCCTCCATCAGCCGAAGATGGGCTCCGTTGAGAATCGACGGATTGCCGTCAACCGGTATCAGCTTTGTCCTGTTGAACATCATATTGAGCCTCTCTGACGGTATAAATCCTGCCAGGCGGAAAGCTCCCTCCAGCTCCGGGAAGAACTGAAACCACCTCTCCCAGGCATCGTTGCCGTATACGCGCAGACGAAAATCCGTAAACCTGCTCATCAGCATCGCCTTCCTGTAACCCCATGAATTCTTGTACGATGTGCCGACATAAAGTATGTCAGTCTCCTCCTCGCCCTGCGCAACACCCGGAGCCAGCTTATGATAGATGTCCTCCTCAATTCCGGGTATGAAGTACAGAGTCCTGTCAAGCCCGACAGTATTAAGCTGGGCGAGCCAGAAAGTGTCAGGGACAAGGATCAGGTCGGCATGACTAAGGCATGCAAGGTAATAGTCATTCTGCGGAGTGTAGAAAGGACTGTCACTGATGAAAAAGACCAGCTTCGCCTTTTTCCTTATCCTCGCACAAACCTCCGGTACAAGGTACTCTGAGTTATATACCAGGACCAGGTCCGGGGAGTATGCCTCAATTTCGGACATTATAAGATCATTGGCCTGCCTCAGGAAATACCTGTCCCACCGGCTCCTGACGCCGTATGACATCCGCCGCATCTGGGTGTTTACAAAAAGCCTGTTGCTGCCAAGAGCTGACTTGACATCATAGGTCCTTACTTCCCCGGAAAACCGGCTCAGGACAGCTGACAGAAGTTTTACGACGGAGACCCGCCCGGGGCACAGGATCAGTGACTTTTCAGCCATGCTTCAATTCTCTGTTTATGTATGAAAGGTTGTAATAGATGGAGCTCAGGCTCAGCAGTATCGCCTGGGGAAACACCTTCAGCGGCAGGGCATTGTATGTAAACTGCTGCCCGCTGGTGGAATGAATGAAGAACCATCCTGCCAGAAAAAAGATGAATATAAGATAACCGTTCCTGAAGGGTATTGATGTCCCGGTCCTGTTATAGGCCACAAGGCTCTTATAACAAATGAAGAGAAGAAACCCGTTGAGCAGGGCGAAACCTATGATTCCTGAAAACATAAGCAGCGACTGGTTCCCCACATGGCCGTCACTGGTACTGAATCCCATATCTGAGAATCCCCATCCGAAAATCGGATTCTCCTTCCATGCGCCCATAACCCTGGGACCCCTGACGTCAAGCCTGTGAAGAGTGCCTTCCGCAGTCAAATCGCCGCTGCCAATTGATTCTATTGTCAACAGCCTCTCTTTTGAAAACATAACCTGCTCCCTGATCTGGTCAGACCCACTGCCGATAATGAACAGAACTCCCGATATAACAACAAGCGCAGCCAGTTTCCTGATGTCAATTGTCCGGACAAAGATCCCTGTCAGGATTATTATCATTCCAAACGCAATTATCCACCCCCTTGTGGCAGAGATGACTGCCATCATGGCTGAGGAAAAGACAACCAGCAGCAGGAACCAGTTGTTGAAACCAGTCCTTCCCCTGATACTCAGGAACAGGAGTGCTCCGAGAAGGCCTATCAGTGTGCATGTCACATTGAAGAAGGTGCGGAACTCATCGCTCTCCTCTATCTGTTCATCCGCAGCCAGGAGCCCTTCCCCCGGATAGATCCCGGTCAGAAGCGTGAAAAGCTGCAGTGCGAACGCTGAGATAACGACTATGAAAATTATCCCGAAGAACCTCTTGTAGGAATAGAGATCTGGCATCAGCCGGGGCAGTGAATAAAAGAGCAGGAAGGGTAGTGTGGTCTTCAGAACCCTCATGTAAACGTTCAGCTGGCTCGACAGCCCCATAAACTGCCCCCAGACAATAAGCAGGAGGAGGTAAACACCAAGCACCTGCAGATATTTCTTGAAATAAACGGGATAAGCTTTCCTTCTAGAATATGCCTTGACAACACTCAGGACAATGTAAAACTGCGACAGCTCAATGGCAGGCAATCCGGGTAACAGGCTGAGAGTGACGGCATAAAGCCCCATTAACCCCATGAAGCCATCCACCGTGACCAGGAAAAAGGCAAGCCACATCGGTTCATCATCAGACCGGTAATACAGTACCAGCAGAAGCAGATACCAGAAAGTGGCAATTATTCCGGGGGTGTAATAGGTGACCCCGATTGTAATTCCGGCAAGCGCCAGGAACCATAATATCCCCCGGTCATAAACCGGCTGCTTCATGTCCCGGATAAATGACTCCGCAGAGAAGGGATTGCCTGTTTGGCGGCCGTTTGCAATCATCCGGCTGCCTCCCGGTTGATAATTATTATATTCTCGCCTCGCCTCATCTCATCATAAGTCATCCCGGCCAGCCCTGCATAAAAGAGCTCCGTCACCCCCGGCCTGAAGTACTCATGAAGCTCAATCACAAGCACTCTCACATTCCTGAGCCAATCGGTATTGCCCTGCTTAAACAACTCATATTCAGCGCCCTCTATGTCCATCTTCAGAATGTCAATCCGCGGAAAACCGAAACGGGCCATGAGGGTTTCAACCGTATAACCCGGAAGGCTATTGCCGTCATCGTCAGCCATCTCCACCCTGAAGGCGTACTTCTCAGCAGACGGATCTGAAATTCTCAGGTTCGTATCCTCGCCGTAAAGTGCTGCACGAACCGGTTCAATATTACTGTACTGCCCGGTGTTCTTCTCAAGCAGGGCGAAGTTGGTCTCTTCCGGTTCGACGGCTACTATCCTGGCATCAGGATACCTGTGGCTGAACCACACCGATGAGGCGCCGATGAATGCCCCTGCATCAACAATGAACTCCGGGATAAAATCAATTTCGAAATCATACTCCTTCCTGACAAATATGCCATTGAATACGGGGAAGTCGACGCTGTTGCCGCGAAGGAAAAAGTCTTTTCCGTAATGCCGCAGAGCGAATGTGACGTCACCCTTAAGGTTCCTGTACAGCCTGATGGCATTGCCGGGTCCGTAGTGGCGCACACGACCCAGCCAGTTAATCAGCGTGGTCAGACTATGCCTGATTCCCTTCATCCCCTGATCTCTTCTTTATCTCATTTATAAGCTCCCCGGTGATTACATCCCAGTTCATCCGCCCGGTGGCCGTTTCATGGGCCGCCTGTGCCATCTTCTCCCTGATTTCCTTATTGCCCATTACAATCTTCAGGGCTTCCGCAAGCGCTGCCGGGTCATCCTTCTCAACTGCAATGCCCACCCCGTAACTGTCAATAAAATGCTTCAGCGAGACCGGCCGCGTGGTCACAATTGCATTCCGGTAAAACATCGCCTCCGGAAAAACAATTGCCATCCCCTCATACCTCGAAGACATGCAGAAAATCTGTGACCTCCTGAATAGTCCGTAAAGCTCACTTCTGCCCAGCGGTCCATTAAAAAAGATTCTATCTTTTAATTCCGGGTTTGCCTGAAGAAATGCATCGGCGTGCTTGCTGAACTCCCGCTCCACCGGTCCCGCGAGATGCAGGGTATACCTGTTTCCCGGCGCCGCAAGCCTGAATGCCTCAAGGAGGATTTCAGTCGCTTTCTGGTAAGTCCCAAGCCTCCCTGCAGTCAGGATCAT
>Ga0209467_1001540_pt1 | contig 19564 bp, 18 predicted proteins | sample Higcelwee11metaG_FD_187175 | JGI IMG/M metagenome (GOLD analysis project Ga0209467, IMG submission 187175) | Freshwater pond sediment microbial communities from the University of Edinburgh, under environmental carbon perturbations - High... | ecosystem: Environmental > Aquatic > Freshwater >...
CCACCAGCGTGTGCGCCCTGCCGCTGTACCACATCTTCGCCTTCACGGTGAACATGATGCTGGGCATGCGCACCGGCGGCAAAGTGATCCTCATCCCCAATCCGCGCGACCTGCCCGCTGTGCTCAAGGAGCTCTCCAAGCACACCTTCCACAACTTCCCGGCGGTGAACACGCTGTTCAACGGCCTGGCCAACCACCCGGACTTCAACACCGTCAACTGGAAGAACCTCAAGGTGTCGGTGGGTGGTGGCATGGCGGTGCAGGGCGCGGTGGCCAAGCTCTGGCTGGAGAAAACCGGCTGCCCGATCTGCGAAGGTTATGGCTTGTCCGAAACCAGCCCCTCGGCGAGCTGCAACCCGGTGACCAACACCGAGTTCACCGCGACCATCGGCGTGCCCCTGCCCAACACCTTCATGAAATGCCTGGACGACGAGGGCAACGAAGTGCCGCAGGGCCAGGCCGGCGAGATCGCCATCAAAGGCCCGCAGGTGATGGCCGGTTACTGGCAGCGGCCGGATGAAACCGCCAAGGTCATGACGCCCGACGGTTACTTCAAGAGCGGCGACGTGGGTGTGATGGACGAGCGCGGCTATTTCAAGATCGTCGATCGCAAGAAAGACATGGTGCTGGTCAGCGGCTTCAACGTCTATCCGAACGAGGTGGAAGACGTGGTTGCGCAGCTGCCCGGCGTGATGGAGTGCGCCGTGGTCGGCGTGCCCGATGACAAGTCGGGCGAGGCGGTCAAGCTGGTGATCGTGAAGAAGGATGCAGCGCTCACCGAAGCCCAGGTGCGCGACTTCTGCAAGAGCAACCTCACCGGCTACAAGCAGCCCAAGGTGGTGGAGTTCCGCACCGAGCTGCCCAAGACGCCGGTGGGCAAAATCCTGAGAAGGGAACTGCGAGACAAGAAGTGACGCAGTGACTGCGACACAATGACGGGGCGGCTTTGGCCGCCTTTGTCATTTCTGGAGCCCATGCATGACCCGCATCGCCATTGTCTCGGCCTTGCACGACGAACTCGCCAGCGTGCTTGTACTGATGCCTGACGAACAAAAACAGGTGATCGGCGGGCGCGAGTTCTGGGTCGGGCATTTGCATGGACAGGACGTGGTCGCGGTGCTCTCGGGCATCGGCAAGGTGGCGGCGGCCACGACCGCCACGCTGCTCATCGAACGTTTCGGTGTGAACCGCATCGTCTTCACCGGCGTGGCTGGCGGCCTGGGCGCAGGTGTCAACGTGGGTGACGTGGTGCTCGCGCGCCAGTTCCTGCAGCACGACATGGACGCATCGCCACTGTTCCCGCGACACGAGGTGCCCGGCTACGGCCGCGCCCGCTTTGAGGCCGATTCGGCGCTGACCGATGCGTTGGAGCTGGCCTGTGAGCGCATGCTGCACCAACTGCCGCAGCGACTGGCAGCCGAGACCGTTGCCTCTTTCGGCGTGCAGGCGCCACGCCTGCACCAGGGCCTGCTGATCAGCGGCGACCGCTTCGTCGCCACCAACGCCGAAAGCCATGCCCTGCAGCGCGAGCTGCCCGACGCCCTGGCGGTGGAAATGGAAGGCGCGGCCTTCGCGCAAGTCTGCCACGACTTCGGCGTGCCGCTGGCTGTGGTGCGCACCATCTCCGACCGCGCAGATGACGCGGCGCACGTGGACTTCCCGAAGTTTCTGCGCGAAGTGGCCAGCCGTTACAGCGGCGCCGTGATCGAGGCCTTGTTCAACCACTGAACAATCCGGCGCGAAGTGCCGGAGTGCGGAGCGTGACGGGGGCTGGCCGGAGAAGTGCTTTCGCCAAGAACGCGGCGGATCTGGTTCTGCCAGGCCGCTCGCGTTGCCCCTTGAGGGGCGGAGCCCGCTACACGCAGTGAGCGGGCGATGGGGGTGTTTCTATTTCAACCAGCCGCGCTTGCGGAAATAAAGCATCGGCACCACCGCCGACAGCACCATCAACACCAGCGCAAACGGGTAGCCCCACTTTTGGCCAAGTTCCGGCATGTATTCGAAGTTCATGCCATAGAGGCTGGCGATCATGGTCGGGGGCAGCAGCGCGACGCTGGCCACCGAGAAGAGCTTGATGATCTTGTTCTGGTTGATGTTGATGAAACCGACGGTGGCGTCCATCAGGAAGTTGATCTTGTCGAAAAGAAAGGCGGTGTGGCTGTCGAGTGAATCGAGGTCGCGCAGGATCTGGCGCGCGTCTTCGAACTGTTCGGCACTCAACATGCGCGTGCGCATCATGAAGCTGACGGCGCGGCGCGTGTCCATCACGTTGCGGCGGATGCGACCCGACATGTCTTCGTGGCGCGCGATGGCCGAGAGCACCTGCCCGGCGGTATCGTCCGTCACGGCGCCAGCCAGCACCTGCCGACTGACTTTTTCCAGGTCGTCGTAGATGTTCTCCAGCGTGTCGGCACAGTACTCGGCGTCGGCGTCGAACAGCATCAGGAGCACATCTTTGGCGTTCTCGATCAGGCCGGGCATGCGGCGCGCACGCATGCGCAGCAGGCGGAACACCGGCACGTCTTCGTCGTGGATGGAAAACAGCACGCCCTGGCTCCTGAGCGAGTCGTTGTGCTCGTTGAGGATGAAGGCCACGCGGATGGCGCGAGGGTCCTCGTCGTCATCGATCAGGAAGTCGCTGCGCACATGCAGCTCGCCGTTGTCTTCTTCGAAGAAGCGGGCAGACTCCTCGATGTCCTCGTCCATCGCGTCTTCGGGGATGGACAGTCCGAAATGCTGTTTGACCCAGCGGCGCTCTTCGGGCGTGGGGTCTTCCAGATCGACCCAGATGGGCTTGAACTGGGCCAACTCTTCGAGCGACTCGATTTCTTCCTGGAACAGGCGGCCATTGGCCAGGGTGAATACGTTGAGCATGGGTGCTCCCGGGCGGGGTGTCTGTGAGGCCGGTGCATGCGAAAGCCGCAGCGGCGGGCGGGGCGGACGGCGCTTTCAGCCGTCCTGCAGCCGGGCCTTGACCACCGCGCAGGGCGCGGCGCTCAGACGGGAGCGGGGATGGCTGAAAGCACACAACTGGGGGGTGTGCTTTCCATAGGGAACTCCATGAGGGAACTGCGGCCGATTATGGCATCGCCAACGATGCACCGACCGTTTGTGACGCCCCAAAAAAGGCGATCAATTCGTCTTTTCGGCGCCAGGCATCGTGTTCGCCCAGCTCGATCAGGGCGTGGACAAAATCGGGTTCAAACAACAGGTAGCTGGCGAGTGCGGCCGCGCTGCCGGCGGAGCCCCGACCCGTGTCGAGCGCCCCCAGACCGGTCAGGGTGTTGCGCGTGGGGGCGGGCAGGGAGCCGATGTGTTTCCTGGCCAGTTCGTCGAGCGAAAAGCTGGGTTGCAGCGCCAGCACTTCCAGCGGCTTGTAGGGAAGGGCCGCTGCGAGCTCGGGCGGCAGCCGGCTCAGGGTCTGGCTGACCCGCTGGGCCTGTTCCACGTCGGCCTGCAGCGTGTCGTGAAACACGCTGGCCATGGCGTGACCGGCGATGGTGCCGGCGGTGGGTTCGCCGTTGCTGTTGCCACCCAGGCCGGAGCGCTGGGGTTGTCCGACGCCAATCACCAGGATGCGCCGCGCACCGAACTGGATGGCGGGCGAGAGCGGCGAGAGCTGGCGCATGGAGCCGTCGCCGAAATGTTCCTTGTGGCCTTCGACCCACAGCGGCACCGCCGGGAACAGGAACGGGATGGCGCTGGACGCCATGAGGTGTTCGATGGTGATGGGCTGGAAGGACGCGCGCCGTCCGGGGCGGCTCCAAGGCCGGGTGGCCGGATCGGGCCGGGTCTGGCAGAACGTCCAGTGTTCGCCGGTGGTGTAGCTGGAGGCGGTGACGCCTAGCACATCGATGTCCTGTTGGTGCAGCGCGTGCTCAAGTCCGGGCAGGTCGATCGCATGGTGCAGCGTGTCCACCAGAGGCAGGGTGTCGAGCAGTGCGCGGTGTCGCTTGACCTGGCGCGCCAGCGTCCAGCCGGCAAACACCCGGTTGGCGCGCACCCAGCTCGGGGCCTCCAGCCGGTAGATGTGGCGCGATCTCAGCTGGCTCCAGAACGCCGCCAGCTGGGGCAGTGCCTGCAGTCCGAGCGAAGCCCGGCTGGCGAGGTAGCTGGCGTTGAGTGCACCGGCCGAGGTGCCAAACAGCCACTTGAACGGGAACGCGGGCGCCGTGTTGTCCGCTGCGGGGCTGTTGGCTGCCAGCATGGCGGCGAGTGCCTTGAGCACGCCGGCCTGGTAGGCGGTGCGCGCGCCGCCGCCCAGGAGCACCAGGGCGCAGGCATCGCACGAAGGCTCGGACTGGTCGGCACCCAGCAGGTTCTGGACGATCAGCGTATCGAGGGACACAGGATGAAAAAACCTTTCCGGGCGGGCGTGTGGTGTGTGCAGATACAGTGTGCCGTTCACCAAAATCATGACACATCCCCGACTCTCCCCCCGCCGCGAACTCGGGCTGTTGCTGACCATTGCCGGCATCCAGTTCACCCACATCCTTGACTTCATGATCATGATGCCCCTGGGGCCTCAGTTCACGCAGCTCTTTGGCATCACCGACGCGCAGTTCGGTCTGCTGGTGTCGGCCTATACGCTCGCCGCAGGCGTGTCTGGTCTGGCGGCCGCCACCTACGTCGACCGCTTTGACCGCAAACGCCTGTTGCTGGTGCTGTATGGTCTGTTTGCGCTGGCCACACTCGGCTGCGGGCTGGCCCCGGGCTACGGGTTCCTGATGGTGGCGCGCGTGGCGGCCGGCATGTTTGGCGGTGTGCTGTCGGCGCTGTCGCAGACCATCGTGGCCGACGTGATCCCTTTCGAACGGCGGGGTCGCGCCATGGGCATCGTGATGTCGTCGTTCTCGGTGTCCACGGTGGCCGGCGTGCCCCTGGGCCTGTTTCTCGCGAGCCACCTGAGCTGGCAGGCGCCCTTCATCGGCATCGCGTTGCTGAGCGGGGCTTTCGCCATTGGAGCGGCCTTGACCCTGCCTGCGCTGGATCACCATCTGCGCGCTGCGGACCGGCCGTCCGCCTGGCGTGGCATCGGCATGGTGCTGGCGGAACCCAACCACCAGCGGGCCTTCGCCTTCTCGGCCTTGTTGATGTTCACCGGCTTCACCGTTTTGCCTTACCTCACCATTTACCTGCAGGCGAATGTGGGCGTGTTGCCCGAAGAGGTGCCCTACCTCTACCTGTGTGGCGGTGTGGCCACCCTGTTCACGGCACGGCTGTTCGGCCGTCTGGCCGACCGGTGGGGCAAGCAGCGCACGTTCACGATCCTCGCACTGGCCGTGATCGTGCCGCTGCTGGCGACCACGCTCATGCCGCGGTGGCCGTTGTGGGCCGTGCTCGTCGTGTCCACCAGCCTGTTCATTTTCATGAGTGGCCGCATGATTCCCGGCATGGCGCTGGTCACCGGTGCGGCCAACCCGGCCTTGCGAGGCACCTTCATGGCGCTCAACGCGTCGGTGCAATCGGCCGCCATGGGGCTGGCGTCCTTTCTGGGCGGGCTCATCATCAGCCGTGATGCCGCAGGCCTGGTGCAGAACTACTGGATGTCGGGTCTGCTCGGTGCCTGCGTCAGCGTGGCGGCGATCCTGATGGCGCGCCGTCTGCGGGTGCACGGTTCGGCTGCCCTAGTGCATTCCTCAACTGGCGACCTGGTGCGGCCGAGGTGAATGACAAGGTTCGTGTTTTACCGCTTTGTTGCAGTGCAGGCTTGCGTCCCTGCGGATTCATGGGCATAGTGGGCTCAAGACATCCCCGTGGCCGCCGGGAGGTCTGCCCTTCCGGCGGCTTGTGTCAACCCGGAGCATAAGGAGGCTCTTTTATGAACCTTACGATCAGCGGTCACCATCTCGAAGTCACGCCCGCCTTGCGCGGTTACGTCACGACCAAGCTCGAACGCATTTCCCGACATTTTGACCAGGTGGTCGATATCAAGGTGCTGCTGACGGTGGACAACCTGAAGGAGAAAGACTTGCGCCAGAAGGCCGAATGCAACATCCATGTGAAAGGTAGGGATTTGTTTGCCGAAAGTGCACACGCCGATTTGTATGCTGCCGTGGACGAGCTGGCAGACAAGCTCGATCGCCAGGTCCTGCGCTACAAGGACAAAAGCCAGGATCACCACCACGATTCGGCCAAGCGCCTGATGTGATGTGTGAACCGGGCTGCGCAACGCTGCCCGGCCACAATGTTGCAATGCAACAAGCCGCTTCAAAAGTCAAGCGGCTTTTTTGTGCCTGCAGTCTAGCCAACGCCGCCCAACTCGGCATAATTTGCGGTCCAAGAGGCCCCCATGAACCGACTATCTGCCATATTGCCCGCCGCGCAAGTGCTCGTCAGCGTGGACGCGACCAGCAAAAAACGTGCGTTTGAAGAAGCGGGTTTGCTTTTCGAAACCTTGCACGGTCTCAACCGGGCTCTGATTACCGACAGTCTGTTTGCCCGCGAACGTCTGGGCTCCACGGGCCTGGGCCACGGTGTGGCCATTCCACATGGTCGCATCAAAGGCCTGAAACAACCGCTCGCCGCGGTGTTCCAGCTGGCCAGCCCGATCGGTTTTGATGCGCCCGATGAGCAGCCCGTGCAGCTCATGATCTTTCTGCTGGTTCCTGAAGCCGCGACCCAGAAGCATCTGGAAATCCTCTCGGAGATCGCTGAACTGTTGAGCGACAGTGTTCTGCGCGAGCAGATGAAGACCTCGGTGGAGTCGGGTGCACTGCATGGCCTGATCACCGGTTGGCAGTCGGCCCATGCGGCTGCATGAAACCCACCGTCGTCAGCGCCGACGTCCTGTTTGAAGACCACCGCGATGCCCTGAAGTGGCAGTGGGTGGCAGGGCTGGGGGCTTCGGAGCGGCGGTTTGACGAGGTGGCCATCCGGGAGGCCCGTTCCGGGGCCGATCTGGTCGGTTATCTCAACTACATTCACCCTTATCGCGTACAGGTGTTTGGCGAGCGAGAGGTCGCTTACCTGACGAGCCCGAGCGAAGAAGACAACCGCCGCCGGGTCGCCCGCATCGTGACGCTGGAGCCTCCCGTGCTGGTGGTGGCCGATGGGCAGACCGCGCCCGATGCGCTCATGGCCATGTGTGAACGGGCCCAGATCCCCATGTTTGCCACGCCCGAACCGGCGGCGTTCGTGATCGATGTGCTGCGCGCCTACCTTTCGCGCCATTTTGCCGACCGCGCCTCGATGCACGGCGTGTTCATGGACATCCTGGGCATGGGCGTGATGATCACCGGCGAATCCGGCCTCGGCAAGAGCGAGCTGGGGCTGGAACTGATTTCACGTGGCCACGGTCTGGTGGCCGACGATGCGGTGGACCTCTACCGCATCAACCAGACCAGCATCGAAGGCCGCTGTCCCGAACTGCTGCAGAACCTGCTTGAAGTGCGCGGCATCGGCCTGCTCGACATCAAGGCCATCTTTGGCGAGACCGCGGTGCGGCGCAAGATGCGGTTGACCCTGATCGTGCACCTGGTCCGCAAGGAAACCATGGAGCGCGATTACGACCGCATGCCGCACGAGCCGTTGTACCAGGACGTGCTCGGGGTGCCGGTGCGCAAGGCCGTGATCCAGGTGGTGGCGGGTCGCAACATCGCCGTTCTGGTGGAGGCGGCGGTGCGCAACACGATCCTGCAGTTGCGCGGTATCGATACCTACCAGGAGTTTGTTGCACGCCACCGGGCGGCCATGTTGCACAGCGAGTGATCGCTGGCTGCGGGTGGCTGCCGTTTCAGCGCGGATCGGCTCGCACAGTGATCGCTTGGGTCAGCGGTGGCCCGGCTCGCTGCGGTGGGGACAGTTCACCTTGTTGCAGTTCGCGTAGAGCGACAGGGCGTGTTCTTGCAGGATGAAGCCGCGCGTTTTGGCGACCATCTGCTGGCGTTTTTCAATTTCCGGATCGTAAAACTCTTCCACGCGTCCGCAGTCCAGGCAGACCAGGTGGTCGTGGTGCTGGCCTTCGTTGAGCTCGAACACGGCTTTGCCCGATTCGAAGTTGCTGCGCGTGAGCAGGCTGGCCTGCTCGAACTGCATCAGCACGCGGTACACCGTGGCCAGACCAATGTCGGAATGCTCTTCGAGCAGCACACGGTAGACATCTTCGGCCGTCATGTGGCGTTGCTTGGCGTTCTGGAACACCTCCAGAATCTTCAGGCGCGGCAGCGTGGCTTTGAGTCCCGTGCTTTTCAGTTCATCGATGTTGGTCATGGGCGAGGCTGTTTGCATGGAATGGAGCGGCGGGACCGTGGCCCTGGTCGCCGCTGCGCAGGGTGCCCGGGCGGCACGGCAGGCCGGACCCCGGGGCTACAATGAAGCGATCATATCGCCAGCGTGTTGCCTGCTGCATGTCCCTGCGGCCCAAGGCGGTAACGCGTGCCTTACATGGGTTGCCTTCATGCACCAGTCAATGTCCCGTTTTTCTTCCTGTCTGGCCGTGCGTCCGCGTCGTGTGGGGCGTGCCCTGAGCGCGCTGGCTGTCGCGGGCCTGCTCTCAGCCTGCTCCGGCTGGGGTAACAAACTGCCCGATGTCTCCACCCTCGGCGGGCTGGTGACGCCTTACAAAATTGACATTGTCCAGGGCAATGTGGTCACGCGCGAACAGGCCCAGGCCTTGCAGGTGGGCATGTCGCGCCAGCAGGTTCGCGAATTGTTGGGTTCGCCCTTGTTGGCCAGCGTGTTCCACGCCGACCGCTGGGACTATGTGTTCACGTTCCGCCGCCAGGGGCAGGCGACCCAGCAACGCAAGCTGACCGTGTATTTCAAGGCCGAGGCTCTGGAACGGTTTGAAGCCGACGAACTGCCCAGTGAAGAGGAGTTTGTGTCATCGCTGGATGTGAAGCGCAAGTCCGGCAAGGCACCTGCGATGCAAGCCACTGACGAGCAACTCAAGACTTTCCAGGAACGCAACGCCGCGCCTGCCGGCACACAAGCACCGGTGCCAGCCGCGCCGCCGGCATCCACCAGCTATCCACCCCTGGAAACCCCGGGGGCTGTCCGATGAGCGCCGTGCCCCGCGATCTGCACCGCGTGTGTGTGGCCGGTGCCAGCGGTCGCATGGGGCAGATGTTGGTGGAGGCGGTGCGCGCCAGCGGCGACTGCGTTCTGACCGGTGCGCTCGACATCCCGGCCAGCCCCGCCATTGGCCTGGATGCCGGCGCCTATGCCGGGCAGGCGACGGGTGTCGCCATCACAGCCGACGTGGGCGCGGGACTTTCGGCCAGCCAGGTGTTGATCGATTTCACGCGACCCGAGGGCACCCTGGGCCATATCCGCGAATGCGTGAAGCACGGGGTGAATGTGGTGATCGGCACGACCGGGTTTACCGACGAACAAAAGGCAGAGATCGCCGAGGCGTCGAAGTCCATCGCCATCATGATGGCCCCCAACATGAGTGTGGGCGTGAACGTCACGTTCAAGCTGCTGGAAATGGCGGCCAAGGCGCTGTCCACCGGCTACGACATCGAGATCATCGAGGCGCACCACCGCCACAAGGTGGACGCGCCCAGCGGTACGGCGCTCAAGATGGGTGAGGTGATTGCCGAGGCGCTGGGTCGGGATCTGAAGGACTGCGCGGTCTATGCCCGCGAAGGCGTGACCGGCGAGCGGGACCCGTCCAGCATCGGTTTCGCCGCCATCCGCGGCGGGGATATCGTGGGCGACCACACCGTGCTGTTCGCCGGGACCGGCGAGCGCATCGAGATCACGCACAAATCCAGCAGCCGCGAGACCTATGCGCAGGGCAGCCTGCGTGCGGTGCGTTTCCTGGCGGACAAGACGAGCGGGCTGTACGACATGTACGACGTGCTCGGACTGCACTGAGCGCGAGCCAACCAGAAGGACGTTTTATGGGTGTGTGGCAAACGGTGCTGCAGGGGGATGCGATCAGCCGCAGTGTGGCCCTGTTGCTGTTCGCGATGTCGGTGGCCAGCTGGGTGGTGATCTTCTGGAAAAGCTGGATGCTGCGCAGGGCCGTGAAGGATGTGCAGCTGTCCACGGCGGCCTTCTGGCAGGCTGCGCACCTTGACGATGCGCAGCAGCGCTTGCAGGCTTTTGACCCACGCCGCCTGGTGTTGCCCCTGTTGCAAGCCGCCCGCACCATCGAACAAGCCGCGCCCCAGACGCTGGCCGCTGCGGGAGACCGATCCCAGCAGCTCACCCGTGTGCTGCGCGATGCGCTGCATCTGGTGCTGCACCGCCTGCAGTTCGGGCAGGTTTTGCTCGCCACCGTGGGTTCCACCGCGCCGTTTGTGGGTCTGCTGGGCACGGTCTGGGGCATTTACCACGCCCTCACCGAAATCGGACTGGACGGCAAGTTCCGGATCGAACAGGTGTCTGGCCCGGTGGGTGAAGCACTGGTCATGACCGCTGCTGGGCTGGCGGTCGCCATTCCCGCAGTGCTGGCCTACAACGTGCTCGGTCGTCAGGTGGCCCGCATCGAGGCCGACCTGGAAGGTTTTGCGCGCGACCTGCGTGAACTGCTGGCCTACAAGGAGTCCGCGGTATGAGCCCACCGGCCCATGCCTGGCCTGAGGCCCTGTCATACAGAAGGGCTCATCCGTCATGAGTTTTGGTCGTCTGGAAAAGCCCGCCGGGCACCAGCCCATGAGCGACATCAACGTCACCCCCCTGGTGGACGTGATGCTGGTGCTGCTGGTGATCTTCATCATCACGGCGCCTCTCATGGCCAGCCGTCTTGAGCTGGAATTGCCACGCACTGCGGTTCCGGCCGGGAGCCAGGCCTCTGAGCCTGAGGTTTTTGTGTCACTCGGCGTGGATGCCGCAGGCCAGATGTTCTGGGGGGAGCAGCCGGTGGACATGGATGTGCTGGGTGAGCGTCTGCGAGAGACAGCCCGTCGCGATCCGGAAACCGAGGTGCAACTTCGGGTGGACATGTCCGTGTCCTACGGGCAGGTGGCTCGACTCATTGCCATGGCACAGGCAGCCGGATTGGCCCGTATCGGGTTTGTGACAGATGCAGATACCGCGCGAGCCCTAGGCTTGCCAGCATCGGGCGCATCCAGATGATGTTCGATATCCCAGGCTGGGCGTGAACAAGGTGTTGCGCCCCGTCGTCATGCCGCTCTTCCGAATTGGTGTTGCATCTGGCTATGCGGTAAGCTTTGGTTACGAGTGTGGGTATCCGTGGCACGGCGCCTCTGGATGATCATGCGAATTTCACCAACTTGAGGAGTGCGTCAATGAAGCGGGGAGAACATCCATTGGGACGGCGGGCTTTTGCCAAGCTGGCGTTGACCGGTGCTGCGGGGCTGGTTCTGGTGGCCTGTGGTGGCAATGAAGATGGCGATGAACCCGATAAACAAGGGGCGAGCAACCTCGAAGACGCGTTCAATGCGATCGGCGCGGGTATGAGCAAAGCCCAGGTGATTGGCATCGTGGGGCAAGCTCCGCATCAAGAGACCAATGGCTCTTTGCAGTGGTCCGACTATTCGTATGATTCTTCGCAGGGGCTGACTGTGACATTCCAGGTCGTGGGGGGGCAGATTGTGACAGCCAGTGTCTATTGGTTTATTCAAGCGGCGGGTACGGTAAGTCGGTCGTTGCGCAGAGACTTCTGATTCGCCCTCCGGGGCATCGGGCTGGTGCGGCCCATTTACGGCTGCAGTGGGGTACTCTGGGGCGCCCCCGCCCCATCCCTTCACATCTCTTCGGGCTGGGGAGTTCCTTTGTTGCAGCAAAGGATCACCGGTTGTTTGGCAAGCCCTAAAATCCTCAGTTGTTGTCGCACCTGCTCTGGTGCGTCGGCCGGGGCCACCGGATCGGCTTCCGCGCCAGCCATTCCAACCAGCCGCCAGGCCCCTGCTCCAGTTTCATGCAAGAAAAATACGCCCACAAGGATGTCGAGCGCGCCGCGCACGCCCATTGGAACGCCAACGACGCCTACCGCGTGACCGAAGTCGCCGGCAAGAAGAAGTTCTACGCCTGCTCCATGCTGCCCTACCCCAGCGGCAAGTTGCACATGGGCCATGTGCGCAACTACACCATCAACGACATGCTCACGCGCTACCTGCGCATGAACGGTCACAACGTGTTGATGCCCATGGGCTGGGACGCCTTCGGCCTCCCGGCGGAAAACGCGGCGCTGAAAAACGGTGTGCCACCGGCCAAGTGGACGTACGAAAACATCGCCTACATGAAGCAGCAGATGCAGGCGATGGGCCTGGCCATCGACTGGAGCCGCGAAGTCGCGACCTGCGACCCGACGTACTACAAGTGGAACCAGTGGCTGTTCCTCAAGATGCTGGAAAAAGGCATTGCCTACCGCAAGACCCAGATCGTCAACTGGGACCCGGTGGACCAGACCGTGCTGGCCAACGAGCAGGTGATCGACGGCAAGGGCTGGCGCACCGGCGCCACGGTGGAAAAACGCGAGATCCCCGGCTACTACCTGAACATCACCTCGTACGCCGACGAACTGCTCGACCACGTGCAGCTGGGCAACCCCAAGGCCACGCTGAACGGCTGGCCCGACAAGGTGCGCCTGATGCAGGAGAACTGGATCGGCAAGAGCGAGGGTGTGCGCTTCGCCTTCCCCCATGACATCAAAGGGGCGGACGGTGCGCTGATCGGCGACGGCAAGATGTACGTGTTCACCACGCGCGCCGACACCATCATGGGCGTGACCTTCTGCGCCGTGGCCGCCGAGCATCTGCTGGCCCAGTACGCCGCGTTGACCAAACCCGCGCTGGCCGCCTTCATCGAAGAGTGCAAGACCGGCGGCACCACCGAAGCCGAACTCGCCACGCAGGAAAAGAAGGGCATGGCCACCGGCCTGTTCGTCACGCACCCGCTGACCGGCGCGCAGGTCGAGGTCTGGGTCGGCAACTACGTGCTCATGAGCTACGGTGACGGCGCCGTGATGGGCGTGCCCGCGCACGACGAGCGCGACTTTGCGTTTGCGCTCAAGTACCAATTGCCGATCAAACAGGTGATTGCGGTGGACGGTGAGACGTTCTCCGACGAAGTCTGGGCCGACAGCTACGCCGACAAGCAGCGCGGCGTGTGCGTCAACTCCGGCGAGCTGGATGGCCTCTCCCAGAAGGCCGCCGTGGACAAGGTCGCCGAGCTGCTGGCCGCCCAAGGCCTGGGCGAAAAGAAAACCACCTTCCGCCTGCGCGACTGGGGCATCAGCCGCCAGCGCTACTGGGGCACGCCCATCCCCATCATCCACTGCGCCGAACACGGCGCGGTGCCGGTGCCCGAGCAGGACCTGCCGGTCGTGCTGCCGCAGGACTGCATCCCCGACGGCTCGGGCAACCCGCTGCACAAACACCAAGGCTTCCACGCTGGCGTGGTGTGCCCGGTGTGCGGTAAACCCGCGCGGCGCGAGACCGACACCATGGACACCTTCGTGGATTCGTCCTGGTACTTCATGCGCTACTGCGACCCCACCAACAGCGAGAAGATGGTGGCCGAGGGGGCGGACTACTGGATGCCGATGGACCAGTACATCGGTGGCATCGAACACGCCATCCTGCACCTGCTGTACGCGCGCTTCTGGACCAAGGTCATGCGCGACCTCGGCCTGGTAAAGGTGGACGAGCCCTTCAGCAAGCTGCTGACCCAGGGCATGGTGCTCAACCACATCTACTCGCGCCGCACCGAGAAGGGCGGCAAGGACTATTTCTGGCCACAGGACGTGGAGCATGTGCTGGACGAGGCCGGCAAGGTCATCGGCGCGAGGCTGACCAAGGCCGTGGGCGACTTGCCGGTGGGCACGGCGATCGACTACGAGGGCGTGGGCACCATGTCCAAGTCCAAGAACAACGGCGTCGATCCGCAGGACCTGATCGAGAAGTACGGCGCCGACACCGCGCGCCTGTACACCATGTTCACCGCGCCGCCCGAAGCCACGCTGGAGTGGAACGACGCGGCGGTGGAAGGCAGCTACCGCTTCCTGCGGCGCGTCTGGGGCTTTGGCAACAAGCTCTGTGCCACGGCCGGCCTGGGTGCGCTGGCGGCCAGCGTGGGCCGGCAAACGCTGTCCAAGGCCGCCAAGGCGCTGCGCCTGGAGGTGCACACCGTGCTCAAGCAGGTGGACTACGACTACCAGCGCATGCAATACAACACGGTGGTCTCGGGCGCGATGAAGATGCTCAACGCCCTGGACGACTTCAAGGGTGATGGCAGTGCAGGCGACAACGCCGCGCTGGCCGAAGGTTTCGGCATCCTGCTGCGCTGCATCTACCCGGCCACGCCGCACATCGCGCACAGCCTCTGGGTTGAGCTCGGCTACGCCGCCGCCGCGGGTGAGCTGCTCGACGCGCCCTGGCCGCAGGCCGACGAGGCGGCGCTGCAGCGCGACGAGATCGAGCTCATGCTGCAGATCAACGGCAAGCTGCGTGGCAGCGTCACCGTGCCGGCCAGCGCCGACAAGGCCGCCATCGAAGCCGCGGCCTTGGCCAGCGAGGCCTTCGTCAAGCAGGCCAACGGCGCTGCGCCGAAGAAGGTGGTGGTGGTGCCGGGGCGTCTGGTCAACGTGGTGGTATAAAACCTTGAGCCATGAATCCCATTTCGAAACCATCTGCCATGACACCACGTTCCACCTCCATGTCAAGGGATATGCCCGCTGATGCCCGTCGGCGCGTGGTGTGGGCCGGACTGGCCGGCGCGGGTATCCTGCTGACCGCCGGAGGGTTGAGCGGATGCGGTTTTGCACTGCGCCAGGCACCCAGCTTTGCGTTCACATCGCTGCGGTTTACAAATTTCGTCACCACCCCGGTGTCCCGGGCCTTGCAGCGCGAACTTGCTGCTGCAGGGATTCAGGTCGTGAACACCGCGGCGGTGGCGGGCCAGCCACCCGTCCAGGTGGTCTTGGCAGTCCTCACCGATCAGCGCGAGCGCGTGGTCGTGGGGCAGACCACCTCGGGTCAGGTGCGTGAGCTGCAGTTGCGCACGCGCTTTCGCTTCCGCCTGAGCACATCGAGTGGCAAATACCTGATCGACGAAACCGAAATGCTGCAGGAGCGCGACATCAGCTTCACTGAAACAGGTGCTTTGGCCAAAGCGGCCGAAGAGCAATTGATGTTCAGCGACATGCAGAACGACATCGTGCAGCAGATCATGCGCCGCCTGGCGGCGGTGAAGTCGCTGTAAGGGCGCCATGCAGGTTTCTGCGACGCAGCTTGCCAGCCAGCTGCAACGCGGGCTCAAGAGCCTGTACACCCTGCATGGTGACGAACCCCTGCTGGTACAGGAAGCGGCCGATGCCATCCGCGCCACCGCCCGCGAGCAGGGCTACACCGAACGCACCGTGCACACGGTGGCAGGCGCCCACTTCGACTGGGGCGAGGTGCTGGCCAGCGGCGGCTCCATGAGCCTGTTTGCCGACAAGCAGCTGATCGAAATCCGTGTGCCCTCGGGCAAGCCGGGCAAAGACGGTTCGCAGGTGCTGCAGCAGATGGCAGAGGCCGCGCGGGACAACGACAGCACGCTCACGCTGGTGATCCTGCCCCGGCTCGATGCCGCCACCCAGAAGGGCGCCTGGTTTGCTGCGCTGGACAGTTTTGGCGCGACGGTGAAGGTGGACCCGGTGGAGCGTCAGGCGCTGCCCGCCTGGATCGCGCAGCGCCTGCAGCAGCAGGGTCAACGCGTGGCGGCGGGCGAAGAGGGCCAGCGCACGCTGCAGTTTTTTGCCGACCGGGTCGAGGGCAACCTCTTGGCCGCACACCAGGAAATCCAGAAGCTCGGTCTGCTGCATCCGGCGGGTGAGCTGTCGCTGGAGCAGGTTGAAAATGCCGTGCTGAACGTGGCGCGTTACACCCCGTTCAAGCTCGCCGAGGCGGTGCTGGGCGGACAGGTGCTGCGCGTGCAGCGCATGCTCGATGGTCTGCAAGCCGAAGGCGAGGCGGCCGTGCTCGTGCACTGGGCGCTGTCTGAAGACATCCGTACCCTGCACCGCATTCGGAGTGCCATGGACGCCGGGCGTCCGCTGCCGATGGCCTTGCGCGAGAACCGCGTCTGGGGGCTAAAGGAAAAACTCATGGAGCGCGCATTGCCTTTGCTCTCCATGGCGCAACTCAGCCGATGGCTGGAAGACGCCCACCTGGTGGACGGGATCGTGAAGGGGCTGAAGGCGCCCGGCTGGCCGGCGGATCCCTGGCAGGCGCTGCAACAGATGGCGATGAAGGTGACGTTGGCCTGTGGCACGAGGTAACACCCCCGCCGCGCTTCGCGCGACCCCCTGAAGGGTGCGATACCAGTGGTCTGGCAGGCTGGCCGGGCTCAGGCGCTGCGTACTGTTTCCCTTGTCAGCGGCCGTCTGCGCATCGCTTCCCGGAAGTCGCTGGGTGTCTGACCGGTGTGTTCGCGGAACACGCGGCTGAAATGGGCGCCGTTGTTGAAGCCCCAGGCGAAGGCGATGTCGGTGATGGTGCGCTGGGCATGGGTGGGGTTCTGCAGGTCGTGCATGCAAGCCTGTAGCCGCCTGCGCAGAATGTAGTGCGCCGGCGTGTCGTCTTCTGCACTGAAGGCGTTGTGCAGGTGGCGCTTGCTGCAGTTGAGTGCCTGCGCGATGTGATCCAGTGTGAGCGAAGGGTCGCGCAGGTTGCGGGCTATGTGTTCGTGGATGCGGTCGCGAAAGGCTTCGAGCTGGGTGGCGGCGCTCTCGCGGCCAGCGAGCTCCTGCAGCGACAGGCGCACCAGCTCCACGATGAGTTCGCCCGCACCTCGGGCGGCCGTTTCGCTCATGCTGGGCAGTTCCTGGTAGGTGCTGCGCATGGTCTCCAGCGCCACGCGGGCAATGCCGCTGACGCCACCCACATGCCGGGCCATGAGTGGCTCCAGTTTCAAACCGCGCTCGACCAGTTGTTCCTTGGGCAGCATCACGATGAGGTGTTCGACGCGTTCGGGGTTGTCGATCTCGTAGCTGCCGGTGGTGTCGTAGATGGCCCATCCGCCCGGGCGCACCCAGGCATGCCGGCCCTGCTGTTCTACCGTGGCGCTGCCGCGCCAAGGCGCAACGATCTTCAGGTAGCTGCGTTCGCTGGCACGGGCCAGGCGGGGACTGCGCAGCACGCGGTGGCGGTTGGCTTCAAGCTTGGTCAGCACGACCGAGCCAGCTTGCGTGGCCGCCATGTGGCCGTCGAAGACCGTGTCGCCGTACAGGTCGGACTCGAGTCCGCCAAAGTGGGTCCACACCCAGTCGCGCCAGATCGCTGCGCGGTCGCTCGGCGCGACCGTGTCGGTGCTCATCACGGAGGATGGGGTCATGGGGACTCCGTCGGGTGGCTGGGAAAGAAATTATGTGCCCCGGCGTGGCGCTGTGCGAGCGGTGGGGTTGAGGGTTAACCCGCAGCGATGTGCACGTTTGGGCAAGTGGCTTTTGCACGCAGAGACAAGCCGCCCAGCGGGTTGCGACCTACGATGGTGATGGCTCGATACCCATAACTGGAGACACACCATGGTTCATCCCAATCGCCGTCTGGTCATCAAGGGCGCCGCCGCTGCGGTGGGCGCCATGTCCTTCGCTCCCCAGCTCATGGCGCAATCGGCGCCGGTGCGCATCGGGTATTCCATGTCGCGAACCGGCCCCTGGACCGGCGGTGCACAGGTGAGCCAGGAGCCCAACTACCTGCTCTGGGCCGAACAGCAGAATGCCGCGGGCGGCCTGGACGTGAAGGGGGTCAAGCGCCAGATCCAGCTCATCAGCAGCGACGATCGCAGCGACACCGAAACCGTGGTGCGCACCTACGAAAAACTCATGGGCAGCGACAAGGTCGATCTGGTGCTGCCGCCCTGGGGTAGCAACGCCAACTTTGCTCTGGCCCCGCTGGCCAACCGCTTCCAGTACCCGTTCCTGGCGCCGACCGCACTCAGCAAGCGCCTGGTGGAAATGAAGCTGCCGTACTTCTTCCTGCTGTTGCAGCAGCCGGCGCCCATGACCAATGCCCTGGTCGACATGTTCAAAGCCAATGGCGTGAAGACCGTGGCGCTGATCTATGTGGACGACCTGTTCGGCCTGGAGAACTTCGCCGCCTTCAAGGTGGCGCTGCAGGGAAGCGGCATCACCATGGTGGAAGACAAGAGCTACCCCGGTGGCGTGAAGGACCTCTCGCCCGTGCTGCGTTCGATGAAAGACAAGAACCCCGACGCCTTCGTGGGCTTCACCTACCCGCCCGACACCATCCTGGCCAGCCGGCAGAGCAAGGAGATCGGCTTCAACCCGAAGTTCTTCTATGCGTCGGTGGGCACCGCTTTCCCGCTCTACAAGAACGTGATGACGCCCGCGGGTGCCGAGGGCGTGCTGGGCATGGGTTCCTGGAACAGCAAGACCAGCCCGGGCGCCAAGGCCTACTTCGATGCCCACGTGGCCAGCCAGAAGAAAGAACCCGATCGCTGGGCCAGTGGCGCCTGCTGGGCCGGCCTGGAGATCCTCACCAACGCGGTGAAGGCCCAGGGCCTGGACCGCAAGGCCATCCGCGACTATGTGGCCGGCACCACCCACAAGACCATCATCGGCGACATCAAGTTCAACGGCAGCGAGAACGTGGGCACACCGGGCACCGTGAGTCAGTGGCAGAACGGTGAGTTCGAGGTGGTGTGGCCGAAGAGCGTGGCCACCGCTGCGCTCCATCCGGCCAAGCCGGCCTGGAAGTAGAGATCACCCCCGCGCCGCGCCTTCGGCGCGTCACCCCCTCAAGGGGGCAATGCCTGCGGGCCGGCGGAGCCGGACCCGCGGCATTCCCGGTTGTAACCCTTCGCTCCGGCAAATTCCCTCGCTCACTTCCCCATGTCGTTTTCCGCCTGGCTCGAACTCCTCGCCTCCGGCCTCATCACCGGCGGCATCTACGCGCTCGTCGCGCTCGGGCTGAACCTGCAGTACGGGCTGATGCGCATCCTCAACATCGCGCACGGCGAGTTCCTCATGGTGGGGGCTTACCTCACCTGGATGGCGCAGACCTCGCTCGGCTTGAACCCGCTGTTCATGGTGCCGGTGTCGTTCGGCATGCTCTTCGTGCTGGGCTGGGTGATCCACCGCCTGTGTTTCCGCCGTCTCACCGCCACTTCGCCGAACATCGACATCTTTGAAGCGCGCGGCCTCATGGTGGCCTTTGGCCTGATGTTCCTGGTGCAGAACTTTGCGTCGTGGATGTGGGGCGGTGACCTGCGCGGCTACGACTTCCTGACTGAGCCGGTGCAGATCCCGTTGCCCGACGGCGCGGCCCAGTTCGCAGGCAACAAGCTGCTGGTGTTTGCGCTGGCGTTGTTGTTTTCGGGGGTGCTCATCGTGCTGATGCGGACCACGTTGCTGGGCAAGGGTGTGCGCGCGCTCATGCAGTCGCCCACCGGCGCGCAACTCATGGGCATCAACACCCGGCGCCTGCACCCGCTCATGTTCGGCATCGGCCTGGGGCTCTCGGGCGTGGCCGGTTGCCTGCTCTCCATGTCGTACACCATCAGCCCCTCCATGGGCGAACCCTACACCGTCACCGCGCTCATCGTGATCACGCTGGGCGGCTTCGGCAGCATGGGCGGTGCGCTGGCCGGTGGCCTGTTGCTCGGCGTGATCGAAGCACTGGGCATGCACTTCACCAATCCTTCG